>OJEO01000264.1_pt1 | contig 22671 bp, 15 predicted proteins | sample 1593621 | NCBI WGS metagenome assembly OJEO01 (sample SAMN05416875, study PRJEB24817) | seawater metagenome | isolation source: Sea water | place: Canada:Atlantic | collected 2013-11
ACGAGATGTAGAGAGGTCTCGTGGGCTCGGAGATGTGTATAAGAGACAGGATAATTACTTAGCGTTTTTAAATGGCGCATTTGAAATGGATGAACACTTTAGACAAGCGCCATTTGAAGAAAATATGCCGGTAATTATGGCATTACTGGGTATTTGGTATAGAAACTTCCACGGTGCTCAATCGCAAGTGTTATTACCTTATTATCATTATTTACGTGGCTTGCCAGCTTATATTCAGCAACTCGATATGGAAAGTAATGGTAAATCAGTTAATTTAGATAATAAAGAAACCAACTACGATACCGGCCCAATTATTTGGGGCAGTGAAGGTACTAATGGCCAACATTCATTTCACCAGTTAATTCATCAAAGTAAAACGCCTATTCCAGTCGACTTTATTTTACCGCTTAATCCACATGCTGATATTTCGAATCATCATGATATGTTAATTGCTAACTGTTTAGGGCAAAGCCAAGCATTAATGGAAGGACAAACAGAAGAGCAAGTAATCGCTGCCATGACTAAAGCTAAGTGCAGTACCGATGAAATAAGTTATTTGTCGTCTCATAAAGTCATGAAAGGCAATAAACCAAGCAATACACTTTTAATGCCGCAATTAACGCCTAAAGCTTTAGGCAGTTTAATAGCCTTATATGAACATAAAGTGTTTGTACAAGGTGTTATTTGGCAAATAAACTCATTTGATCAATGGGGTGTAGAGCTCGGCAAAGCGCTTGGCAATGAAATATTCAGTAAGCTTTCTAACATTGATATGCCTTTAGACATGGATGGCTCAACCAAAGGTTTAATTAACATTTGTCGTAATAGACGCAATATTAGTTAAACAGTTAAATTTTAAATTGAAGCCCCTATAGTTTCTTATTTACAAGAAATTAAGGGGCTTACACAAAACTTCTTATAAGGTTCGCCTTGTTAGTGAATGCAATAACAAGCCTGTTTCATTTACACATAACAACCTCGGTGCTACTTGCTGGACAAAACCTAGTGTTGCTTTGTTCCTTTTCTTTAATGGTACTTATTCCATTTTATAAGTTACTTTTTCTGCAATCTCATTTACCTTAAAAGTCTTTTTACATTGGCTGTATATAGCAAATTCGCAGGGCTATTACTGTTAACCACTAACATAAAGTGGTTTCATAACTTACTGTTAAAAAACATAAATTATTTTTGCTTGTTGTCAATACATAACTATACTCAGTAACAAGGAAGCGTAATTACAGTTTTGTCACTAAAACATACATTGAAAGTAATTGGCGTTTAAAAGATAGACCATTTTTTGTTTTCAGTATTATCAACTTTATTCCCCAGTGAAATACACTTTGGTAAAAAGTCTAATCTAAACAGAGGTAAACATGGAAGTTACTAGAATTCTCCCCCTCAGGCAGAGCAAAATAGTTTTGCAGCTTAGCTTAATAACAATTAACGCTACATTTCAATCTAGCCAATTTTTTTGCTCTGCTCAATGGAACTATTGCCACTTTCCTCTTCAAAAGTGTTTAATGCATTCACTAGGCTGTAACCTAATGGATATATGCTCACTCAAAGTCATATCTAGCAAAATAGCAGCCTACCCTAGTAAAACTTTGATTAATCAACGAATAACTTAGGGAAAATATATGAGCAGAAACCTGAGATTTCTCATTATTAAGCACCTTAGTTTACTCGTTGCTATCTGTGCTTTTACTTTACAAAGTAAAGAAATAAACCTCGCTAGTTTTGAGATGGAGCCTTATGTTGGCTCTTATTTAGAGCAAGAAGGTGCAATAGCCGAAATCATCTCTTCAGCTTTTGCTGAGTCAAATATAACAATAAACATATCATATTTTCCTGCGGCAAGAGCTAAATCAGCCAGACAAAAAGGAAACTATCTGGGTGTTTTTCCTGTTTTAAATAACACGGTATCTTCCAATTATTTTAAGCTTTCAGATCCATTACCGGGTATTCAATTGAAGTTGTTGAAGAAAAAAAGTACGGATTTTACTCAGTCTTTCGACTCAAAAAAGATTGGCGTGCTACGAGGTACCTTTATAAAAGTGGCCAAACCTAAGTTTAAAAATGCCATATTTATAGAAGCAAATAGTCATGAGCAACTATTAAAAATGTTAGAAATTGGCCGGCTGGATTATGTTTTTATAGATAAATATACCGCTTCTGACTTAATGGTAAATAAGCTGCCATACTTAATTGGTGAATTGGATTTTATCTCTGAAAATAGTGACTATTTAAGCTTTCATTTAGCTTTTTATAATAATCGACCCGATATAGAAAAAGTATTAACAGCATTTAATCAAGGTTTAAAGAAAATTAGAGAATCCGGGGAAGTAGATAACATTTTATACAAGCATGGTTTACTAGAGTTTCCTGATAAACAAGATAAAAAAACATTAAGAATAGCAACCGTTAACAATAAAGAACTCCTGCTATTAAAAGAGTTATCTCAACTATACGAAGAACAACATCCTAACATTAAATTAGAGTGGCGAGTATTAGATGAATCGGTTTTACGCTTGCGTTTAATGAGTGACTTAACCGGTACTGCTGGACAATTTGATGTTATGACCATAGGCGCATACGAAACTAAGCTTTGGGCAAAAAAAGGCTGGTTGCAACCTATAAAAAATCTACCATTAGAGTATGACCTAGCGGATATAATTCCCCCAATACAAACGAGTTTGACATATAAAGATAGCCTTTATGCTCTACCATTTTATGCTGAAAGCTCGATGACATACTATCGAAAAGACTTATTTAAAAGTGCAAAAATAAGTATGCCTAGTCAACCCACGTGGTCAGAAATTTTTACCTTAGCCAAGCGATTAAAGCAAAAAAATAACAATGTATACAGTATATGCTTACGTGGAAAGCCAGCTTGGGGCGAGAATGTTGCATTAATCACATCCATAGTTAACAGCTTTGGTGGCCAATGGTTTAACCATGATTGGCAACCCCAATTAACCTCGAAAGAGTGGTACTCGGCTGTTTCATTCTACTTAGAGCTTATGCAGAAATATGGCCCTCCTAATGCAGACACTTTAGGATATAAAGAAATTCTTGACTTATTTTCTCAAGGAAAATGTGCAATTTGGGTTGATGCCACGGTAGCAGCCGGCACTTTATTTAATCCTAAATTGTCAACTGTATCTGATAAAGTAGGATATGCTAAAGCGCCGAAGCAGATTACTGATAAAGACTCGAGTTGGCTATGGATTTGGTCTTTAGCAATTCCCATTTCGTCAAACTCCTATAAAGAAGCTTTAGACTTTATTATGTGGGCATCTTCAAAAAATTACATAACAGAAATCGCCTTAAATAATGACTTGATCTCCATTCCACCAGGAACAAGACATTCAACCTATAATAATAAACACTACCATGATAAAGCCCCGTTTAGTGACTTTGTATTTAATGAAATAATGACCGCAACCGCTCAAGCTGCAACGTTAAAAAACAGCCCTTATCAAGATATACAGTATGTTGGTATTGCAGAGTTTCCAGCAATAGGTAATTTTCTAGGCAAGAAAATAAGTAAGGTACTGTCAAATGAAAAAAACTTGATAGAAGCCTTGAGTGAAACGCAAGCATTCGCCGAAAAGCAAATGGAACAATCTAATAAATAAAGTTTGAAAGCGTTTCAGCCAATAATACTTATTTATACTGCACTGACGCTTACTAATTTACTATTTACATTCTTCGATTAAGAATGGCTTTAACGTAAAGAATGAACGTTACTTTTATCTTGCTTTGCATTCGAGTCGCTTTTTTCTTGTATTTCACAAACCTTGTTTCGACCACTATTTTTTGCCTTATACAAGGCAATATCGGCAAGCTTTATTAAATCTTCAAATTTATGAGTTTCAATACTGGATTCAGCTACACCAAAACTTGCTGAAACAGTTAAAGGTTTAGTTTCAATAATAATGATCATTTTTTCTATTTTTTTACGAATAACTTCTGCAAGAAGCATGGCTTCATACTTGCTAGTATTAGGTAAATAGATAATAAACTCTTCGCCTCCCCAGCGGGCTAGAACATCACTTTTTCTAATTTTATTTTTTAACGTCTGTGCAATCGCCTTAAGTACAGCATCGCCGGCCGCATGCCCATGGTCATCATTTACTTTTTTAAACCAATCGATATCTAACAAGATCAAAGCAGATATTTTCTTTTGTCTAATGCCTAAATGCCATTGTGACGAAGCTATGTTAGTAAATGCACGGCGATTATATAATTGTGTTAAGTAGTCCACTTGAGCATTAACTTCGGCAATAATCCGAGCTTTATCCATTCTTTTTAAATTGAAGGCTAAAGCTAATGCTAAAATATACATCTCAATAAGCATACCTATCTCAATACTATGAAACAGCAAGGTGTTATAAGGTAAGTTTCCCTGTGTTATTGCCGCAGAAATAGCCGCCCCTCCAACGCCCATGAATGCAGCTGGAATAAAAAACTTAACCATTTCATGGCCATTCTTTAAGGCTAGAAAACCAAGAGATATAAAAATAATGATTAATAATGATGTAAGTGCCACACCAAATTTAACCGCCAATAATGGGTCACCATTAACAAACAGAGACAGTGATGAAACGGCTAAGCCTGCATACACTAAATTTTTCAACTTATTTACTTTGGGTAAATACACCTTTAACTTAAGAAACTCGAAACAAAAAGCAATCCCAAAAAGATTATAACAATGTAAAAAAACGATCATCGCCCACTTCTGAAAAATCACACTATCAGGCCATATAAACTTGAAACCGTGGCCGGTATAGGCGACATTTAAACTCAAAAAAGACAATAAATATAAAGAATAGAAAAAATAACTCCTGTCTTTCAAACTGACAGAAAGTAAAACGTTATAAACCAGTAAAATGAAAAAAGCACCGTACAAAAAGCCATAAAAGTAGCTAGAAAGGTTTAAATCACTTTGTATTTTTTCTGGAGAAGATAAGTAAAGGGGGATGAGTAACGGGTCTCTTGATTTAAAACGCATAAACACCTGAGTTGTGCCCGTTTTAAAGCGGTGTTGTAAAGACAACATGCGTGTTTTATTAACTCTTGCATTAAAGGGTAGCGCATCACCAAGAAAAACACTTTCTATAATTTCATTTTCATGGATAAAGTAAAAGTCTGCGTGATCTAACCATGCAGAGTCCAAATATAATATTTTTTCGATTGCTTTAATGGACGAATTTTTAATTAACAACGACGCCCAAATTACGTCGTTAGTAAAGCCAAAACTAACCTTACCATCACTGTTTTCAGTAAAGTTTCCTATCTTATATTGGTTTAATGCGTCTTTTAAAGACAAGCGCTCACCACTGTCTTGTAAAATAGCTAACTGTTGATTAATGAATAATTCATCGGAAACAGTAGATAATTCAAGAGGTTTACTATTAGCACAAAGACTAAAAAAGCAAAGAAATAGCAATATAAAACGAATGTTCAGCTCTCAATATTTAAAGTAACTATAATAGCCTAGTATTGTGTACGGTTTTTGTCTATTAAGAATGTCATCAAACTGTCACAAAAGTATTACGGCCAGTTAAATGAATAGTTAAGTATTAGCTTAGCCTATTAAAGTTAATAGCAGCAATATCTATAGTACACATAAAGTACGAACGCTAATGTGGTTTAAGTTGTTTATCTTGATAGGCTTTATGTAATTGCTTTAATGCTGCAATTTTATTTTTAATCGAAAGAGCTTCATCACAATCACGCACTTTTAACGCAATTTGATGCGTTGCAATACATTCAACGTCAAAATCAACCTGTGGGCCACGCTGAATATATGAATCAATTGACAGAAAAGGTTTATGTGCAACAAGTGACAGCTCTTTAGCATCAGAAATTAATGTGTAGCCAGAAATTCCGGTTGTGTCACGATAAGCTTTTGCAAAGCCGCCATCAATAACAAGTAGTTTACCTTCAGCTTTAATTGGGCTTTCGCCTTTTTTAACCTTAACCGGAACATGCCCGTTAACAAGTCGACCACTCTCTGAAGAAATACCAAACTCGAGTAATATTTTTTCCGCTAAAGCTGGGTTGTTGCGCATATCATAGTAGGCATTGCGCCCTTCTGAATGTGTCGATTTATCGGCGATAAAATAACGCTCAAATGTCGCCATTCTCTGCTTACCAAATAATGGCGATTGTTCTCCACACCACAAATACCACATGGCATCTTCACCGTAAGATTTTTCAGCCGAACCTGGCGGTGAAAAATAGCCTTGCCTTGCCAAGGTATCTACTCTGTCAACAAAGGCTTTACCTGCGTACTCTTCTCCTGCAACCTTAAATGATTTAAACGAACCATCATCATTCATTGCGACACAACCATGTAATAATAGATTGTTATTACTGACATGATACATAGCACCATGGCTATAAAGAAAACGTATATGCTGTTGTAATTTATTACTTTGAAAAAATTGCTCTTTAAGCTGCTCAACAAGCTTTTGCTCAGCTTCAGTAAGGCTATAGGGTGCTTGAGCTGAAATGGTAGGAAAGTGATGCTCAATTAACGGGTAAGTAATATTGTCGATATTTATTGTTCCGGCCTGGAGATCTATTTTGTCGAGTAACAAACGATCTTGCATTTGATATTGTGGCCGTCTTTTAACAATTTGCCCTTCAAGTTTTAATTGAATTATTGCTATCGCTTTTTGCATTTGTGCTAGTAAACGACGCTCATGATCCGATATTGATTGATCCGCTGGCACTTTAGGCTGAAACCTTTCACAAGGGTCATCGCCATAAAGCTCTACAGCAAGGGCTGCAAGCGGCAGCAAATTAATGCCATAACCACTTTGAATGGTTTCAAGGTCGGTATAGCGCAATGCAATACGAATTGCGGTGGCCATACAGGCTTCACTACCTGCCGCTGCCCCCATCCATAGTATGTCATGGTTACCCCACTGTACATCAACACTATGGTATTGCATGAGCAAATCCATAATATGATGAGCGCCGGGTCCGCGGTCGTAAATATCACCAATAACATGAAGTTTTGAAATCGCCAATTGCTGAATTAATTCAGCAAGAGCAACAATAAAAGTTTTAGTTTGGCCTGAAGCTATCACACTATCGATGATATGTGGGTTAAGCGGGTTCAACGCCTTAGTAGGGCTTTCTATAGTAGAATCAGCTGGAGCAGAATCAGCTTGAGTATGAAATAATAACGTTTCAATTTCTGCTTTAAAAGCACTTGATATTAATGATTGAACTTTGGCGCGAGTATAACCTTGGCTATAGCTGCGACAAATACTAACCAAGTTCAAAAGTGACTGAGCTGAGCAAAGTGCCTCTTGGTTTATAGCGTCGTCTTTAAACGAAAGCACTTGCTCTGGGTAACATATCAATGCCGTTAGCTGGTGTTGTTCAAGTGCAGTTAATTGCTTGCTGAATAATTGCTTAATTACCTCGGCGATTGAACCAGAGCCATTTTTAATAACATGACAAAATGATTCAAATTCACCGTGTAAATCAGAAACAAAATGTTCTGTGCCTTTGGGTAATTCCAGTTCGTTTTCAAGTGCTTTAATCGCATTACTGACAGCAGTAATTGAAGGATATTCTTCAGCGAGTAATTCCAGCTCTATTTCTTTATTCACTTTAAAATACCAACTTAATTTGCTTTCTATAACTTAATGTACGGATTAAAACTTGCTAAAACTGATACTAACTTAACCTAATGAATTGATATTATTTAAGTCTTTACAGATCAACGTTAATCGTTCTTTAAAAGATTGTTCGGCATGTCTGAGCCAAACTCTTGGGTCATAATTGCCTTTATTAGGCTTATGTTCGCCATCAGGGTTACCAATTTGGCTTTGTAAAAAAGCGTGTTTTTGCACTGAGTATTCTCTTACGCCATTCCAGAACGCCCACTGTAAATCAGTGTCGACATTCATTTTTATTACTCCGTAACCTATCGCTTCTTTAATATCTTCAGCACTCGAGCCTGAGCCGCCATGAAAAACAAAATCTACCGGTTGCTCTGCTGTGGCAAACTTTTGCTGAATATACTGTTGTGAATCTTTTAAAATTGTTGGACGTAATTCAACGTTTCCTGGGCTATAAACACCATGAACGTTGCCAAAAGCTGCCGCTACAGTAAAGCGATTACTTACCTGTCCAAGCTCTTGGTAAGCGTAAGCGACTTCTTCAGGTTGGGTATATAAACGTGAACTATCTACATCAGAATGATCTACACCGTCTTCTTCACCACCAGTGATACCGAGTTCAATTTCTAAAGTCATGCCCATACGGTTCATGCGCTCAAGATAACGTTTACAAGTTTCTATATTTTCTTCGAGCGGCTCTTCAGATAAATCAATCATGTGCGATGAAAACAGGGGTTTACCGTGCTGTTTAAAATAAGCTTCGCCGGCATCAAGCAAACCATCTATCCAAGGTAGCCACTTTCTTGCCGCGTGATCGGTGTGGGTCATTACTCGAGCACCATAAACAGGAGCTAAATCATGTACATGCTTAGCACCCGCAACCGCACCAGCAATAGAAGCACGTAAGTTATCGTTGTTTAAGCCTTTACCAGCATAAAAAGCCGCACCACTACCGGAAAATTGAATAATAGCTGGAGAGTTAATTTCGCTAGCGGTTTCTAACACAGCATTAATCGTATTACTGCCAGTTACATTTACTGCTGGTAAAGCAAAAGCATTAGTTTTTGCATAAGCAAAAAGCTGCTGAACTTCATCGCCGGTAATTACACCTGGGGCAATATTGTTTTTTATTGATGTCATGTTATTAACTCCGTTAGTTGACATTATGCTTTATATCCATTGTATGTATTTTAGCGCTTCTATTGTATAACTATTGTAGATTTGATTCTTTATTTACGAGAATTAAATTAGGTTAATTCCAAATTAACTCTGTAAGTACTATCACAATTAGTTGATAAAGCGGTATTACTCAAAATAGACAAATTCTCAATCAAGATAACATTTATACATTGGTTACATTTGCATTACAATCCTACATTACAAATCTATATTACCAAAAGGCATTACAGCCACCAATAATTTGGTAATACAAAAATATTTTTTTGTTACTTTAATTCCTTCAACAAAAAATAATTAACTTCCCCCGATAAAAACAGAAAAACTTTAATCAATAGATACAGTAACTAAAATACAATAAGGTTGAATAAAATGAAATAAAGCCAAAAATATCACAGATAAAATCTAGCTATTAAATGGTAGCTAACTATAGATATTGGTAATAACAATATAGCAAATTAATATAGTAACTTTCTTAATATAATTTGTATCTTAATAAAATACGTGGCGACTATGTTGGTAACACGAATTAGCTTACATTATTTCTAAGTTATAAAATAATACTTACTTTTTTACGTTACAAAATCAAACATGTCCAAAGAGTCAGTATTATTTATCTTATTATTTCTCAGATACTTTTTTAGTTTTAAACTATCTAGAATACTGTATTTAACCTAAATAGACGCTAGATAATTCGAGTTTACTCATTAATGACACATTTTCAATTTAAACTTCTAGACGTCTAGATTGACACGAGCTTTAAACACCATATAATACAATCCAACATAGACATTTCTTGAGAAAAAGTTATTGTTTACTTTGACTAAAAATAATAACGAAAAAGACCAGATTAATGACCGATAAGAATTTACCAACATCGACTTCCAATCGATTAAAAGAAACTAGTTCACCGCAAAGTTTAAAAAGCCTACTTCCTTTTGGCGTTTTTCTGGCGATATTTTTAGGTACTGGTATCGTACTTTCACTACAAGGCGCAGAGTTTGCTTTTTACCAACTTCCCGCAAGTATCGCTATTATTCCAGCTATTTTACTTGCTATTTACATGGGTAAAGAAACAGTTAACGAGAAAATAAGCCAATTTATAGCAGGAGCTGGTCACCAAAACATTATCACCATGTGTATTATTTATCTGCTCGCTGGCGCTTTTGCATCTGTTGCTAAAGCCACTGGTAGTGTTGATGCTAGCGTGCAATTGGGCTTGTCGGTATTTCCTGACTACTTTCTATTACCAGGCTTATTCTTAGTTTCGGCATTTTTAGCTACGGCGATGGGAACCTCTATGGGGACAATTGCAGCGATTGCGCCAATTGCTTTAGGGTTTGTTGAGTCTGCCGATGTTGATGCTAGCTTGATTGCTGGCTGTATAATATCAGGTGCTATTTTTGGTGATAACTTATCTATAATTTCTGACACTACAATAGCCTCGACTCGCAGTCAGGGCGCACAAATGAAAGATAAATTTAAGGTAAACTTTAAATTTGCTGTTCCCGCGGCACTTATTTGTTTAGCAATACTTGCTGCAAATGGCGTTACGATTAACCACGAAGCTAGCCAAGAACTCGATGTTTTAGGCTTCTTACCTTATATCGTTATTTTAGCCTTAGCCCTGTCAGGCATGAATGTATTTATGGTGCTTATTATAGGTATTGTTTTAGCAGCGTTTATTGGCATGTTTAACAATGATTACCAACTAGCAACTTGGGTCAGTGATATCAATAAAGGCTTTGCTAGCATGCAAGATATCTTTATCTTGTCATTATTTATTGGCGGTTTAAGCGAGTTAATTAAGCGCCAAGGCGGATTAGGTGCCCTTACATCGAGTATTGAACGCTTAACAAATAAGGTTAGTCCAAATAATAAAAAGCGTGCTTCAGGTATTGGTATTGGCGCATTAGCATTTTGTTGTAACTTTTTCACCGCAAATAATACAGTTTCTATTATTATTACCGGTGACACCGCAAAAAACTTAGCAAAAGATGGCGAACTTAGCCCTGCTCATTCTGCCAGTTTATTAGATATTTTTGCTTGTATAAACCAAGGGTTACTTCCTTATGGCGCACAAGCCTTATTACTTGGCGCGACGTTAAAAATATCCCCTGTAGAAGTAGTGGCAAATGCCTATTACCCGATGATTTTGTTTTTTGTCGCTTGCTTTGCTTTTTGGCGAATTACTAAAAAGTAAAAGCCGTTGGATTAAATAATTGAGTTACTTTCGCTAAGTAAAATAAGCAACTTATTAATCAAATTAGCAAAATAATATTCCCTTTACTGTCCCAAAATACCAAAAAAGCCCGAACGTTCGGGCTTTTTGTTATTCAGTTAATTGCTTTCAAATAAGACTAAATAACAGGCCTATTACATTTTGGCGCTGTTGATTTCTTAAAAATCGGTAATGATTTAGGTAAATGCTCTGTTAACTGTTTTATACGCGTTGCGTTTGAAGGATGAGTAGACATAAATTCAGGTGGCGCACCCGTTGAGTTTTTCGCCATATTTTCCCAAAGCTTTATACTACCTTTTGGATCAAAACCTGATTTTGCCATTAAGTCTTGTCCAACAATATCTGCTTCACTTTCATGACTACGACCATACGGCATTAATACGCCATACTGTACACCAAGACCTAAACCAGCCATCATCATGTTACGACTTTCAACATTTTGACTTTCAAGCACAACACTAACAATTGAAAGGCCCATTTGGCTAACTTGGCTTGATGATAAACGCTCGTTCGAGTGTTGCTCTATTACATGACCGACTTCATGGCCAATAATAGCGCCTAGTTGATCTTGGTTTTCTGCAACTTTTAAAATACCCGTATAAACACCAATTTTACCACCAGGTAAGGCAAAAGCGTTAACTTGCTCAGAGTCAAACACTACCACTTCCCATGCACCATCATGGGCCGACTTTGGCACGTTTACCGTAATAGCATCAGCAACACATTGTACATAACGATTAATTTCAACAGACTGACTAAGTTTTTCTTTGCTTTTCATTTCTTCAAAAGACGCACTGCCCATTTTGTTCAGTTCGTCTGCAGACATCATCATTAACTGTGATCGCCCTGTTGAAGACTTAGTACAACCCGTTAAAGTAATTATCGCTAAACATATTGCCAATTTAATTTTCATTTGATTCCCTAGAAGTGCTCTATTGAAAAGAACTTACTTTAAAATAAATATCTTAATGACTTATTCTAAGGAATGAAAAATTAAATATCTATTTTTTATTAAAAATAAGCTGTTATGAAGATAATTAAGCGCTTTATCGTAGGGACATTGAGTTTGATTAAAACACAAATAGTTTAATCATTTGCTTTATTCTATGGGGATTCTCGTCGCAAATTAAACGAAAACTCTGTGCCCTCACCCAAAGTGCTTTTTACCTTGATATCAGATTTTAGTAACTCTAATAGCTTTTTAGTGATGGCTAAGCCTAAACCGGTATGTTTATTATTATCTTGTATAGCGTTACTGGCTCGATAACGAGTGTCGAATATATACGAAAGCTCTTCTGCTTTTATGCCTGTGCCATTATCTGAAATAATCAGCTTGCATTGCGTGTGGTTAATTTCTTCGATAATTAATACAATTTTGCCATTATTACGGGTATGACGAATAGCATTTTCTAATAAATTACTGATCACGCGTTCAAGCTTGGCAATGTCACTTCGAACTTGAGTATACGAACTGCTCGGCACTACAGAAATATCAATATTTTTAGCATGAGTCTGTAAGCTGAATTTAGCCATAATATCGTAAAGTAATTCAGCAAGGTTAAATGTTTCAAAGTTTAAAGTAACTTGCCCACCTTCAAGATGAGTCAGCTCAAATATTTGATCAATAAGTAACTTTAATTGCAGGGTATTTTTCAGCACGATATTAATGTACTTTTCTCTAGTTTGTGCGGTTATGGTCGTGTCTTTATCGGCTATCATTTCAATATAGCCTTGTAATGATGACAAAGGCGTTCGCAGATCATGAGAAATATCGGCCAATAACGCTCTTCGGTGAACATCGCTTTGTTGTAATTGAGTAAATTGCTCGTTTATTTGATTCACCATTTCTTCAAAAGCTACTCCGAGCTGATGTACTTCATTACTGCTGTTGGGCATCCATGATGTTAAAGCTAACGCTGACTTGTCAAAGCCTGCATTTTTTAATAACTGCATATCATGGTTAAGACGACGAAGTGGTCGAGTAAAATAAGAAAAAATCCCTAACATGACAATAAAAAGAAATACCAAAGCGCCGACTAACATTACCATGGAAAGCTCTGCTTGCCGGTCTGAATCGACACGGTTATACGCAGTCTCATAACGTTCGCCAGTAACAATGACATATAAGTAGCCGATTAACTCACTACCACTAAAAACTGGGGCTGCTGAAAATATTTTTTTACGACTTTTATGCTGAGGATCGTCGCCATAAATAGGCAAACTTATTTGGTTTTGTGTTAACTGAATTAAGGGGGTTAAATCAATACGGTCGCGCTTAATTAATGATGGCGTAATAGAATGCGTTAAAATAACCCCGTTAGGATCAACAAAATAAAACTCAAATGCAGGTCCTAATACCATTAAGGTATGAAAAAGGTTTTTTAGGGCTTGGTGATCATATGCGCCTTCTTGTAACAGAGGATTATCGCGGGCTAAATTAGCAGCTAGCGAAAGATGTAAATTTTGTTCAGATTCATAACGTGTTTTTTGCTCTAAATGTTCTGCCCAAACAAAAAATACACTAATGATGACAATAAAAACCACTAAAAGTGATAACGAAAGTCGGTGGTAAAGTGATAGTCTCACGCGGCAACGCCTTGGCGGCAAAGTTTATATCCTACACCCCAAACAGTTTGCACAATGGCCGGTTTAGTGGCGTTAGTTTCTACTTTATTACGTAGTCTATTAATGTGCGAATTTACTGTATGCTCGTAACCACTATGGTGATAGCCCCATACTGAACTTAACAGCTGCTCACGAGTAAACACTTGATCAGGATGAGAAGCTAAATATAAAAGTAAATCAAATTCAGTTGAGGTCAGTTCAATACTATTCCCCTTGAGCGTAACTAAATGTGACATGCAGTCTATTTTAAGTGTGCCTAAGGTTACATATTGTTCTGGTGATTGCTGCTCAACTTGTTGTTGGCTAATTTTTGATAACAAATGCACCCGACGTAATTGGCTGCGTACTCTTGCTTGTAGCTCCCTAACACTAAAAGGTTTAGTCATATAATCGTCAGCACCTAGCTCAAGGCCAAGTACACGATCAATTTCACTGTTTCTTGAAGTTACCATTAAAATAACCTGTTCGGGTTTTTGTTCGCGAAGTTGTCGGCAAACATCTAAACCAGATTTGCCAGGCAACATTACATCAAGCATGACTAAATCGTAGGAGTTCTTTGCCAGTTGCTCTAATGCTTGCTCACCTGTTAGGCAATGCTCAACCGTTAAGCCTATTTCTTGCAAATTTAAGGTTATTAAATCAGCAATATCTTGTTCGTCTTCAACGACCAAAATAGTATCCATGTTCTGCTCCGTTATTATATTTTTAATAAGAACTTGGCACAGATTAGATCTACTTTAATGGTAAGAAAAAGAACATTAATTTCGTGTATAGACTTTAAGCTTACAAATAGAAAAATTCGATATATTTCTGCGCCCTGTTTATAAGAACATGTCAGCGCAGAAATACTTTCGTCGTTTTACTAATAAAGCGAGATAAATTAGCTTACTTACAATTGCATCCATAAATAACCATTGAAACAATGTAGTAAACCTTATTGATATCCCACTAGTTTTTAACGCGTTCGTGTTACAACTATTCGCGCTGTCGGGTTATCCCAGCGGTCAGCTTCGGTGAGTATTGAGCTACTTAACCCTTCTTTACTCGCATCAGTTGCGTTTTCATTAGTAACAACGCCTTGATGAAAGTGCACAAGGTCAAAAAGATCGTCACGCACTGCACTAAAACCTGCACTTGCACCGCCACCACCTGCCGCTCCTGCTGCTGGTCCTGGTATAGTATCAGCGGTTTCAGTATTTGCCTCGGTGCCAGCATCCCAACTAGGTGCCATAAAACTGATTGACTGACCAACGTCCATATTACTGATGTCAGCGGCATTTAAGCCGGTAAAGGCGTCGTTCGTGTTAACTAACATAGTGGTTAAGCTAAGGCGCAAATCGTCAACATCTAAAAGCGGCACTAAAAGAGTTGTAGCACCTCCAATAGATTTAGGTGGCGTAGCACCATCGGTGGTTACTGCATCTAAATATTGTGTGGCAGCTAAAGCTTCCGACATAACTCCAGATGGGTCTCCTGCTTCTGCTAGTTGCTCTAAACCTAAGCTCGCGCTTTCACCATCGATAAAAGTGTTAAAGCCAGGTTCATGTAATACAATTGCTGCAGGTGAAAATGGCTGAGCATAAGTTAAGTTGGTCAGTTGCACAGTGAAAACAGCAAGATTGCCATTTATACCGTCACTACCATTTGTGCCATCAACACCGTCAGTACCATTCGTACCATTTACACCTGCAACTCCTGCTGGACCTGTCGCGCCGTTATCGCCATCATCGCCACCACAGCCAGTAGCTAAAACTGCAACTAAAGGCAGTAAAGCTAACGTTAATTTGTTCATATTCATGATCTATACTCCCTAAATTAAGATGCTGGGATGGTAATGGTTACGCGCGCAACTGGGTTTAACCAACGATGTTCTGTTGATATTAAATCACTAGCGCCGTCAGTAAGGCTAGTGTCGCCTAAAATATTTCGATGAATATGAACTGGACCATCGGTACCATCAACCACTTCATTTGCACCAATGGCTGTACCGTCTTGTGCAAAGCCAACTTTAACTGCAACGCCTGTTCCACCAACCCCTAATGGCACTGGAGATGCACCAGCACCGGCTACACCTGGCGCACCGTAACCACCAAGAGGTGTGCCACCTTGCTCAACAATATCAGTACGCATGCTGTTTAATTCATCATTTAATTCTGTGCCTGCATCATATGCATGGAGCATGTAGGTATAAGTTCCTGGCTCTGTTGGAATTTTTACGCTATCTAAACCAACAAAAGCATCGTTTGTCGGGATCAACATAGATAAGATAGAGAGGTAAGGCTTATCCATGGTGTCAAATGGATAGCTTAACGATGATGATGGCGGTACTAAACCACCAAAACGGTGCCAAGTGTTGCTTGTGTTATCAGTATCAACAGGGCCTAAAAGCGCTTCAAAATTTTGTCCTGAAGAATCTGGATTTTGAGCATCGTCGATTACACCCGCTTCCGCTAACCATGCTAAAGCTGAAGACGCTTCAACACCGGGTTCAAAAGCATCAACTGAATTGTCATGCGCTATTACTAAGCGTGGTGTAAAGTGTTGCGCATGAGTTAGATTTGTTATTTCAATTTGAATAGTTTGCGCCATTAGCGCTGAGCTTGAGCAAGCTAATGCAATTGCTGCTGCGGTTTTAATAAGTTTCATAAGTTTCCCTTGTTGACTAAATGATTTCACATTCAGTATGCAAAGAAAACATTGCTAAACTTTCACAGAGTTATCACAAATGTATCACAATTATATAAATTAAAAGTAATGAAATTTATTTGTGAATTAGCGTGTCTCGACCTTTGCTTACGCCAAAAACATCTTCAGGATAAAAGCCTAAAGTTACATGAAAGTCTTTATTTTTTAACAATAAACCTTGGCGAATAAACTGTCCGTCAGGCGAAGAAGCAACAACGAAATATGCTTTTTTATCTTCCTTTTCAACCTTTCCTAACCCCTGTAACACAACACGAAACTGATTTGGCATTTCTAAATTTTCTTTGTCAATGGTTTGATATTCATAAGGGTTTACTAGTGTTACATGAAAAGTTTGGTGATCACGAGCAGCTTGATGTTGGCGAAAAAAACTAAATTGCGACTCACCAAGTTCTGCTTTCATTTGCGCTAAATATGCGTCGAGGTCGGCTGCAGAAACCTTGCCCCCTAAGTAGACTAAACCACTATTATCTTTAAGCTCAATGATCTCTAAATTCAATGTTTTATCTGCGTTTAATGGGTTTTGTGCTGCTGTGTTTTCAGACTGGGCTAATGCTCTAGCTAAGGGAGTATTTTTTTCTTTTGTTGCCATTGATGACATTGGTTTAGATACCACCTCTAAATTAATATTTTTAACCTTAGTTTTATTGTCGTTAACTTCAGCAGAGTGTAACAATGTTTTGCCTGTTGATGTTAAAGAGGTTTTGTCTTGTTGAACGCTTACAGCTTCAACTGCATTTACTGCAATACTTGTAACAGTTAACGTAGTACTAAGGCTAATAATACCGATAAGTTTTAAATTAATGTTCATTCAATTACCTAGATTCATAATGTATGCAAATTGATGCGTTTAAGATGATACTGTTAAGGTTAAATATTCAAATTAATATTTAACCTTAACTCTGGATAAGCAGCACTTGCTCAATGCTCCATTTTAACGCATTTTCTGCCTTAAAACGCCGATAAATAGCTAGAGACTTCAGGTTATTTACTATTTTAAGATTGGTCGCCAGTATGTTAAAAATCACCTTAACGACTAAACAAAAACTAAATTTTTATTCTCTGGCTTCATACTAACACTGACATTTAATCGCGTTAATAGATATACTAGATTTTGTTAATGTTTATAATATTACAACACTACATTCGTCGTTTGAAAATGTGTTTTATGTCGATTTTTGACAATTTTGGTTTTCTTTCTTTAAAAATATCCAGCAGGAGCTGCTTTTTATTTAATGCTTTCTTCTATCAGTCCAGAACTTTTTAATTATATTGCTATTACACTTGGTCGATTTAAATGGCAGCTTTTAGCTTGGAGTTGTTTTTTCTTTGTATTATTTATTGGCTTACAGTCACAAATTCAGTTAAAAACACCGAGTGTTTTGGTTTGGATTGCGATTCTAATTTTATTTATTGCCATTGAAAGCTTAGTGGTAGCGGCATTTATGTTTTTCTTTGGGGTACTGCCATCAACGCGAGAAGAAAATATTGCTTGGTTTAAATTTTATCGAACCATTGAATGGTGTGAAACAATACTATTTACAGTTTTATTGCCCTTGCCAATAATATTGTTTCTTTATGCATTTATTCGTTTAGCTATATAAAATCTTGGCTAGCTTATTACTTTACACTTAACTGTTTAATTTAACTTAACTTAACTTAACTTAGTTTAGTTTAGCCGAGTAGTGTAATCATCTCATCTTCCGTTAATACGCTCACCCCAAGGTCTTGCGCTTTTACTAGTTTAGAGCCTGCTTTTTCACCCGCAACTAAATAATTTGTTTTTGCAGAAACGCTACCCGACACCTTAGCGCCTAAGGCTTGCAAAGCAGCTTTAGCTTCATTTCTGCCCATTTTACTTAAGGTGCCCGTTAACACAAATGTCTGATCTTTTAACGGTAACTCGTCATCACTTTTACGTTCTATATCTGGCCAAGACATAATACCTTCAAGCTCTTTAACTACTTCAACATTATGCTCTTCAGCAAAAAAGTTAACGATGTTTTTTGCGACTATAACACCAACGTCAGGCACTTGTTGTAATTGCTCGGCGCTTGCAGATTTTATCGCCGCAAAATTTAAAAAGTATTGCGCTAAGTTTGCCGCCGTTGTTTCTCCTACTTCTCTAATGCCTAATGCGTAGATAAACTTTGCTAAGGTTGTTGCTTTAGCTGCTTCTAGCCCTTTGATTAGATTAGTCGCAGATTTTTGCCCCATGCGCTCCATGGTACTTACATCAAGTTCGGTTAATTTAAATAGATCTGCTGGCGTTTTAATTAAGCCTTCATCAACTAATTGCTCGACCAATTTATCGCCTAAACCGTCAACATCTAAGGCTTTTCGTGAAGCAAAATGTTTTATCGCTTCTTTACGTTGTGCCTGACAATACAAACCGCCTGTGCAACGTAAAACCGCTTCGCCTTCGACTTTTAATACTGCCGATTGACATACTGGGCATTCGTTTGGAAAAACAATAGCGGCCGCATTTTCAGGGCGTCGTTCAATAACCACACTGACAATTTGCGGTATAACGTCACCTGCTCTACGAATAATTACCGTGTCGTTTATTTGAATACCTAAGCGGTCGATTTCATCTTGATTATGTAACGTGGCATTACTCACCGTAACACCGCCGACAAATATTGGTTTTAAGCGTGCAACTGGTGTTATTGCGCCGGTTCTGCCAACTTGAAAATCTACAGATTCGAGAATGGTTAATTCTTCTTGAGCTGGAAATTTATATGCGGTAGCCCAACGTGGTGCTCGCGCTACAAAGCCAAGTTTTTCTTGCAGTGCAATGTCATCCACTTTAAATACAGTACCGTCAATTTCATAACTTAAGCTTTCACGTTGCTTTAGAATATCTTGATAAAATGCCTCCACCTCTTTGGCATTTTTTAACAAACGAACTTCAGGACACATAGGTAAACCTAACGCTTTAATTTGACATAAACGCTGGTAATGAGAGCTAGCAAGCCAGCTTTCATCAATACTTGCCACGGCACTTTCTGCTAAATCATCAGTCTCAGGCATGGCGCCAACAAAACCTATACCGTAGGCATAAAACGCTAGGTTTCGCTTAGCAGTAATTTTAGAATCTAACTGTCGTAAACTTCCTGCGGCAGCATTTCTTGGGTTAGCAAATGCTTTATCGCCCTTTTTAATCGCTTGTTTATTTAATGCTTCAAAGCTCGCTTTAGGCATAAAAACCTCACCACGAACTTCTAACACATCAGGGAAACTCTGCCCTTGCAAACGCAATGGGATCGATTTTATGGTACGAACATTTTCGGTAATATTTTCACCAACCATGCCATCACCGCGTGTTGCCGCTTGCACAAAAACACCTTTTTCATAGCGTATACTTACTGCTAAACCATCAAGCTTTGGCTCGGCACAAATCGCAAAATCGAGCGTTGACTTAACACCACCACGAGTTAATCGATCGCCTAAACGTTTAACAAATGCCAGCCATTCTTGTTCAGAAAACACATTATCTAACGACAACATAGGCAATTGATGAGTTACTTGACTAAATGATTTTAGCGCTACGCCACCAACCTTTTGGCTAGGGGAATCAATAGTTTTTAATTCAGGGTGCTGTGTTTCTAAAGTGATTAACTCACGCATTAATCGATCATACTCTGCATCAGGTACACTGGGTTCATCAAGCACGTAATATTGGTGGTTATAGTGACTGATTAACTGACAAATTTCGGTAATTCGATTAATAACGGTTTGTTCAGACATAAGGTTTATTTACTTTGAAGGTGAGTAATTTACCGTCAACAGTGTTGATTTATGTGTTTAAACACATTGTTGACGGTAGGTTTAACGAGTTTAAGATTACAATAAACCGATTCGACTTTTGCGTTCAAATTCGCGAATTAGGCCAATATAATGTTGCTCTGTTTGTTTTGTCATTACACTGCGTTTGTGATCAAGTAATTGGCCACGAAACTCTACAGCTAACTGTTTTGCTGCATTTAACATTTGCTCAAACACTTCAAACGCATCACCAGGATTAGGTAAGGTCATAAAGAGTGTAATACCTTGGGTACTAAAATTCTCTATATCGTCTAAATTAAAGGTTCCAGGGTTCATCATATTGGCTAAGCTAAAGGTTACTTTACCATTGCCGGCATTGTCTTGATGACGATGAAAAATGTTCATCTCACCGTATTTCATGCCTAAAGTCAGTAATGATGGCAATAACGCAGCACCCGACATGGTGCGCCCTTCTGGCATAACCACTGAAAGTACGATAACTTGCGGCTCTTGCACTACAGGTGCAGCTTTTTTATTTTCATTGGTCGCTGACATGCTCGGCATATCGGTTACAGTCTCGTCTTCAAAGTTAATTTCCATTTGATTACGTTTAACAACTGGTTTACGCACACTTTGTTTGCGAGCAACTGGCTTATTAGTCAATATTTCTGGCTTTGCTTGAGTAACAGGTTGTTGATATACCGGCTCAGAATAAACGGGCTTTTTAACGATAACTTCTTCAATAGCTTCTTCAGTAATCTCGTCAGTAACGTTTTCAGTAACTTCTTCGATCTCTTGTAGGTTAGGTGACGTTTCGGGGAATAAGTCTTCTTCGTAATTTGGCGCGTCTGATAATGCTTGTTGTTTTAAATGCTCAGGCACAGCTTCGGTATTATTGAGTAACTCGCCAAAGTTATCGGTTTGAACAGGTGCTTTTTCTTCAAAACTTTGAGGAGGTATATCCAAAGGCATAGGTTCATCGCTATGAAAATCTGCGCGACCTTCAAGCTGGTGAGATTTTACTGAAGCACCATTTTTTAAAGTATTAGCACCAACAACTTTGGGTTTACTAACCCCGTCTTGATCAAAGCCCGAGCCGTCAAACCCACGGGTTTCGTGCACTATCGGTTCTGCCTTAGCTTTTAATTTATAAGGATTCTTTTGCTTTCTGATAGTCCAGTAACCATGAATGAAAATTGCTGCTATTACGATAGCACTGATAATAATTAATGTATTTCTGAAGTTATCTTCCATTACTTAACCTATTCTTATACTTCTGCCATGGCGATTGCTTCGTCAATATCAACCGCTACCATACGTGAAACACCTGGTTCAAACATGGTAACTCCGGTTAAATGTGACGCCATCTCCATAGCTATTTTATTATGGCTTATATATATAAATTGCACTGTTTGCGACATTTCTCGCACTAGATTACAAAAACGACTGACATTTGCATCATCTAAAGGTGCATCCACTTCATCAAGTAAACAAAATGGAGCTGGATTCAACCGAAAAATCGCGAACACCAATGATAATGCGGTCAGCGCTTTTTCTCCACCAGATAATAGATGAATTGTGCTATTTTTTTTCCCTGGTGGTCTAGCCATGATGGTAACCCCTGTTTCCAGTAGGTCTTCACCTGTTAGCGCTAAATATGCTTGACCACCACCAAAGACCTTAGGAAATAGCACCTGCAGGTCTTTATTAACCTGATCAAAGGTTAGTTTAAATTTATGACGACTTTCTTTATCTATTTTAGCAATAGCCGCTTCTAATGTCGTAATGGCATTATTAAGGTCTTGATCTTGTTGGTCAAGATAACTTTTACGCTCAAATTGTGTTTCATACTCTTCAATAGCAGCTAAATTTATTGCTCCTAACAGTTGAATATCTTTAGCTAACTTAATTAAGTGTGCTTGCCAAATAGATTCTTTCGCGTTTTCTGGCATTGCTTGGATCACACTTTCAATATTTTGCTTTAATTCAGCTAGAACTTCTAATGCGCTCTCTGCCCGTAATTTAAAGCCCTCACTATCGAGTTTTAAACGCGCCAGTTGTTCATTGAGATTACTAATTTTATTTTGGCTAGTCTTTTGCTGTATTTCTAGCTCAGCCAAACGTGTTTGACTATCATTCAAGGTTTTTTGATTAAATTGCAGCTTTTCATTTATCGCAGTTAAGTTATCTAACCATTGTGGTAATTGCTGCTCAAACTGTTGAATGGGTTGGCTATTATCAGTAAAAACTTTGCTATTGCTGGTTAATCTTTGAGTGAGTAAATTAACGTTTTCTTGATTTGAACGAATACTTTGTTCACGCTGTAAGCGCTGACTTTTCAGCTGCTCAACCACTAAGCTCATCTGATGCCTACTTTGGTGTAACGTTTGGCTTCGATCTTGTATAGCCTCTATGCTTTGTTGCAACAGTGTTTGTTGCTCTGAAAAGCCGTCAACATTATGTCTGTCTCTTATACACATCTCCGAGCCCACGAGACCTCTCTACATCTCG
>OJEO01000266.1_pt1 | contig 22607 bp, 20 predicted proteins | sample 1593621 | NCBI WGS metagenome assembly OJEO01 (sample SAMN05416875, study PRJEB24817) | seawater metagenome | isolation source: Sea water | place: Canada:Atlantic | collected 2013-11
AGAGACAGATCTACAACCCCGAAACAGGGGAATGGGGTACGGACGAAGACGGCGAAAGTTTACGGCCAACCGACTGGGACCTTGTGAAAACCTTCAGGGAAAACCACCTGAAGGTCAGTGAAAACAAAGACAACGGCATGGTTACTGTCAGTGTGAAAAGCCTATCGCCCATCGCTGCCCGGCAATGGACAGAATGGCTGGTAAAAGACATCAACGAGCACATGCGCACCCAGGATGTTGAAGAGGCAGAAGCCAGCATCAATTACCTGGAAGCCAAACTGAACGAAACCAATATCGCAGGTATGCAACAGGTTTTTTATCAGCTGATAGAAAGTGAAACACGAACGGTTATGTTGGCCAACGCGCAGCAGGAATACGTGTTCAAAACCGTCGACCCGGCCGTAGTCCCCCAGGAAAAAAGTGAACCTAAAAGGGCGTTGATCGCCATCATCGCTACATTGCTGGGCGGGATGCTAGGCGTATTCACTGTCTTCTTCCGAGCCTTCATCCGTTCTCCAAGTACCATTAGCGAATAACGACCCAATTATGAAACTACTGATAACCGGCGGCGCCGGCTTCATAGGCTCCGCAGTCATCCGCCACATCATCAACAACACCGCCGATAATGTGGTCAATCTGGACAAGCTCACCTACGCCGGCAACCTCGAAAGTCTGGCAGAGGTCAGCGATAGCGAACGCTATGCCTTCGAACAGGTAGATATCTGCAACCGTACTGCAGTCGATCGCGTGTTGGCCGAGCACGGACCAGATGCGATCATGCACCTGGCCGCCGAAAGCCACGTAGACCGCTCCATAGACGGCCCTGCAGCCTTCATCGAAACCAATATAGTCGGCACCTACACCCTGCTGGAAGCCGCCCGCCAATACTGGCAAAGCTTGGACGGACAACGCCGCACTAACTTCCGTTTCCACCACATATCCACCGATGAAGTCTACGGTGACCTTGAAAGCTCTGTCGACCTCTTTACCGAAACCACTCCTTACGCCCCAAGCAGTCCTTACAGCGCTAGCAAAGCCAGCTCCGATCACCTAGCACGAGCCTGGCAACGCACATACGGGCTCCCAGTGCTGGTAACCAACTGCTCCAACAACTACGGCCCCTACCACTTTCCAGAGAAACTTATCCCACTGGTCATCCTCAATGCCCTGGAGGACAAGCCTCTCCCCGTCTACGGCAAAGGTGACCAGATCCGCGACTGGCTCTACGTAGAAGACCACGCCCGCGCCCTGTACAAGGTAGTTACCGAAGGCAAACCGGGCGAAACCTACAACATTGGTGGCCACAACGAAAAGCAGAACATTGAGGTAGTCCAGGCCATTTGTGACATACTCCAGGACCTGCGCCCTAGGCAAACCAGCTACCGGGATCTGATCACTCATGTAAAAGATCGTCCGGGGCACGACCTCCGTTACGCAATAGACGCTGGCAAGATACAGCGGGAACTGGATTGGTCGCCGGAAGAAACCTTTGAAACTGGTATTCGCAAAACTGTGGTGTGGTACCTCAACCACCAGGAGTGGTGCAATCGCCTGCAAGACGGCAGCTATCAACGGGAGCGCTTGGGAGTAGGAACATGAAAGGCATTATCCTAGCCGGCGGCTCCGGCACCCGGCTTTACCCCATTACCCTCGGCACCTCCAAACAGCTTTTACCGGTGTACGACAAACCGATGATCTATTATCCGCTTTCCGTGCTTATGCTGGCTGGCATAAGGGACATCCTGATCATTACCACTTCGGAAGACGAGGCGAGCTTTAAACGGAGCCTGGGCAGCGGCGAGCAGTTTGGCATCAACCTCAGCTACGCACAGCAACCCAGCCCCGATGGTCTGGCACAGGCGTTTGTCATCGGTGAAGACTTCATTGGCGACAGCTGTGTGTGTCTGGTGCTGGGAGACAACATCTTCTATGGTCAGGGCTTTACCCCCAAACTGCGCGACGCCGTAGAACGCATCGAACAAGGGCAGGGCGCCACCGTATTCGGCTATCAGGTGAAAGACCCCGAGCGCTTTGGAGTGGTGGCGTTTGATGACAATCACAAAGCCATATCCATTGAAGAGAAACCCGCCAAACCTCGGTCCCATTATGCGGTGACTGGCCTGTACTTCTACGACAACCGCGTGATCGACATAGCCAAGGCCGTAAAACCCTCCCACCGGGACGAACTGGAAATCACCGACGTGAACAAAGCCTACCTGGAGGCGGGTGAACTGAACGTTGAGCTATTGGGGCGCGGTTTCGCGTGGCTGGACACCGGTACTCACGAAAGCCTACTGGAAGCGGCCCAGTTTGTGGAAACCATAGAGAAACGCCAAGGTTACAAGATCGCCTGCCTGGAGGAGATTGCCTTCAATAATGGCTGGCTGAGCAAAGCCCAACTACTTGCCCAGGCAAACGAGCTCAAGAAAAACAGTTACGGAACCTACCTGCAGGAGTTGGTTGATGAGCGATAAGACAACCGACTTGGTGCAATGGATTGATTTTTCGCCACTGAGTGATGAGCGAGGGTCATTAGTTGCGCTGGAGGGAAATAAGACTGTCCCTTTTGAAATTAAACGCGTCTATTACCTCTTTGGTACCCGGGCCGACGTATCCCGTGGCTTTCATGCTCATAAAGCCTTGAAACAAGTTGCGGTCTGTGTAAGTGGGAAGTGTAAGATGCTGCTCGATAACGGCACCGAGAGAACGGAAGTGTGGCTTGACTCGCCTACCAAGGGGCTTTTTATCAACGATATGATCTGGCGGGAAATGTACGATTTCAGTCCGGACTGCGTTCTTCTGGTACTAGCCAGTGAGCTTTATGACGAGGCCGATTATATTCGGGAATACCACGATTTTATCAAACGGTTGAATACATGAGCTTCATACACTCGCTGGCCGACGTGGCATCAAGCCAGATTGGGGAGGGGACGCGAGTCTGGCAATTCGTAGTTGTCCTGGAAGGTGCGAGTATTGGTAGAAACTGCAATATTTGCGCGCATACCTTGATAGAAAGTGATGTCTTCATTGGCGATAATGTCACGGTTAAATCCGGTGTGCAGGTATGGGATGGCACCCGAATAGGAAACAACGTTTTCATCGGACCAAACGCTACATTCACTAATGACCGCCACCCGCGCTCTAAAGAATACCCACCTGAATTTATGGCTATTACAATTGAGAACCATGCGAGTATTGGTGCCAATGCGACTCTGCTGCCAGGAATCATAATTGGAGAATACGCGATGGTTGGAGCCGGAGCGGTCGTCACTAAAGACGTCCCACCCAAGGCTGTGGTTGTGGGCAATCCTGCGAAAATAATCGGGTATGTAGGTTAATGGTTTCCTTTCTCGATCTAAAGTCAATCAACAACCAGTATCGTGATGCACTCATCGACGCGGCCGCCCGCGTAATCGATAGTGGCTGGTACATCCAGGGCGCAGAAGTCAAAGCTTTCGAGCAGGAGTTTGCTGCTTGGTGTGGCACTGAACATTGCATCGGAGTCGCCAATGGCCTGGACGCGCTAACGCTCACATTGCGAGCCTGGAAGGAATTGGGCAGGCTGCAGGAAGGCGACGAAGTGATCGTTCAGGCCAATACCTACATTGCCAGCATACTGGCAATTACCGAGAACCGCCTAACACCAGTATTGGTAGAGCCGGATGCAATCACCCACAACCTTTGCCCCGCAAACACCGCAGCAGCCATCACTCCCAAGACCAAGGCCATACTAGCCGTACATTTGTATGGCCAGTTAGCGCCGATGCCAGACATCATGGCGCTGGCCAAAACCCATAAACTGTTAGTATTGGAAGACTCGGCACAGGCACACGGGGCCGAGATTGAGGGAAAAAAAGCGGGCAGTTGGGGCGACGCTTCCGGTTTCAGCTTCTACCCGGGTAAAAACCTCGGCGCACTGGGCGATGCCGGTGCAGTTACGACTGACGATTCGGAGCTGGCGAAAACTCTACGGGCCTTGTGTAACTACGGCAGCCATAAAAAGTACGAAAACATCTACCAAGGTGTAAACAGCCGCTTGGATGAAATGCAGGCGGCGCTGCTGCGGGTCAAGCTCCGCTATCTTGATGGAGAAACGCGGCGCCGTAGGAAGATTGCTTTGGCCTATGCCCAAGGCATCGATAACCCCGTAATAAGCCAGCCGACAGGCCCTAATGCAACCATGTCAAGCTTGCAAAACCACGCATTTCATCTCTATGTGGTAAGAACGGCCATGCGCAATGCATTGAAACAACATCTGAATAAAGCCGGTGTGCAAACCATGATCCATTACCCGATACCTCCGCACCAGCAAAAAGCCTACGCCGGTTGGAACAATCAAAGTTATCCGATAACCGAAGCCATACACGAGCAGGTTCTAAGCCTGCCGATTAGCCCGGTGATGAGTGATGAACAGGTCCATCAGGTCATTGAGGCCTGTAATGAGTTTACTGTCTGTTGAGCCATGACACTTATCAAAACCAGCCTCCTCAATGGAATTGCGGTAATCATCAAGATGTTGACGCTGCTGGGCCTAAACAAGATTCTTGCCATCTATGTAGGCCCAGCAGGATATGCGGCCCTGGGACAGTTTCAGAATGCTGTGCAGATGATCACAACCTTCGCTAGCGGCGCCTTAAATACAGGAGTTACGAAGTACACGGCGGAGTACTATGAAGATGAAGCACGCCAGCACTCAGTTTGGCGCACGGCCGGTACCATTGCGTTAATTGGATCGCTGACGACCGCAGTATTAGTGATCATCTTTAATCAGCCTTTGGCAGGCTGGTTTTTAAAAGACGAATCGCTGGGTAGTGTTTTCATCTGGTTCGCCGCTACACTGGTGCTGTTTGTTTTTAACACTCTATTGTTGGCTATTCTCAACGGTAAAAAAGAAATACAACGATACGTAACTGCTAATATTGCAGGCAGTCTGTTTTCGCTGGTAGTTACGAGTGTAATGGCGATACAGCTAGGCCTCTACGGAGCGTTGGTCGCTCTCGCTATTTACCAATCCTTAACGTTCTTCGTCACCCTACTGTTGACTTACAAGGCACCATGGTTCAAATTTCGTTACCTTCTGGGGCGTGTAGATAAGAATGCCGCCAAAAATCTAGCCAAATACACCGCTATGGCGCTCACCAGCGCCGCTTGTGTACCCGTTAGTCACATCCTGATTCGTAACCACCTCGGTGAGACCCTCGGCTGGGATGCAGCGGGCTACTGGGAAGCGATGTGGCGGCTGAGTGCGGCCTATCTGATGCTGGTAACGACAACACTCAGTGTTTACTATCTCCCTAAGCTGGCGGAGCTGCAAAAAAACTCTGAGATCAAGCGGGAAATCATCCAAGGATACAAGATTATCCTGCCAGCAGCTGCAGCCTGTGGTCTGGCGATCTATTTGCTGCGCGACTTCATTATCCGTGTTCTGTTTACAGCCGATTTTATGCCGATGGAATCGTTGTTTGCCTGGCAGATGGTGGGCGATACACTGAAGATAGGTAGTTGGATATTATCTTATTTAATGCTTGGCAAAGCGATGATTAAGTTGTTTATTGCCTCGGAAATTATATTTGCAAGTACATTTTACGTCTTGACAGTCGCTTTCACCAAGGTAATCGGGCTAGAAGGTGTTGTTTTGTCGCATGCGGTAAATTATTTGGTTTATTGGATTGTCATGGCGATATTTATTATCAAATCGTTAAGATGTAAGTAGAACATGAAATAACGTGTTTTTATCTCATGATTCGTTTAGGAACAATCCCTTCTGGTTATCCTATATTTTAGAAAGGCAAGTCGATGCACGATAAACAGTTTCCATTAGTTAGCGTCGCAACTATAACATACAATCAAAAAGAACTTTTGTATGAATGTATAGAGTCGATTTTGGAACAAGACTATCCGAATTTTGAGATAATAGTAGCCGATGATGCTTCCACCGACGGAACGCAAGACATGCTCCGAAAATACGATAATAAATATCCGGGTAAGTTTGTTTTAAGGTTGGCGGAGAGAAACCAGGGAATTACAGCGAACTCTAATGAAGCTCATTTTGCCTGTAAAGGTAAGTACATTGCATGGATGGGGGGGGACGATTTGATGTTACCTCGAAAGTTAAGCAAGCAAGTCCTATTTATGGAAAATAACCCCCAATGTACTATTTGTTATCATGATCTAGACGTTTTCGATAGCTCAACTAACCAATCTCTATATCTTTTTTCTAAAAAGAACAAGCCACGCCAGGGTGATATACGGACCTTAATTAAATTTGGTTGTTTTAATGGAGGTTGTGCAACGATGGTTCGTGCAGATAAAACCTCTAGTTCTGGCTTCAATCCGTTAATTCCAGTTGCTTCCGACTGGTGCTACTGGATTGACTCGTTAGCCAGCGGTGGGGAGATTAGGTATATTCCAGAGGTGTTAGCACGTTACCGCCGCCACGAAAATAATATTACTAATAGAGATTCAAGAGTAGGTCAAAACTCTATTGATCACCTCAATACATGTAATTATATATTGTCAAAATACCCAGAATTTTTTGGTGAGGCCATGTCCTGTTATTCAAAAAACATACGTTCATTGCGTCATAGGCTTCCGTATTTCAGTGCATTAGCCTTCTCATTTAAAGTCTCTTTCGATTTAAGATCTGTTTTTGCTGGATTTGTTTTTTTGCTTACTTTAGGAAAGGTAAGGATTTGATTGCGAGCTTCAATGCTATGCTCTATTTTTTTGCCTCCAAAATAGAGCCTAGATTAGGTTTCCACTTATAGATCATGGAAATTAGATGTTACCAGCTCCCTGATTTTGGTGAAGTCTTGTTATTTTTATAGAACTGTTTTTTTGAGATTAAATATTTCTATTGTGGAAAGAATGATTCAATGATTCTGGTCAATCTTTGGCCTGTTAGTCGCAATGAGCTTGTGTAGAATTTACTATTTAAGGTTGCAATAATTTTTTTTGATTTTTATTGCAAAATAATGAATATTTTCTTGCTGAAATCGATGTTAATAAAGCTGTTTTATGGATTACTTATTCCCTTAAATGGCAATAAGAATACTGGTAAATTAGATGTCGTTTCGAATCAGTTGCCAAATGGAAGGCTTCTTATGTAATGGTTATTCTTGCGAAAGTAACCTGTTCGGTAAAGGAATTCTCTTTTTGGAATAATTTCAATAGTTGTGATTTTTCTGAGTGAAAATAAGGGTTGGCCAACTCATAGATTTTTTCCATAGAGGTCGAGTGAGATAGATAAATGATAACTCATTATTTTTTTTTCAGAAAGATGATTCTTTCATTAATTATTTTGCTATTCATTTTTAATCCATATACAGTATTTGGGAACCTTGGTGCTTTTTTATTACCAATAATTTTGCTCTCTTTTTTAAGTGGCTTCAAAGGGCTGGGTTTAGAAGTCATAGGCGTTTCTTTTGTTTTGATTCTTATTTCCATGGTGGGAGTTTTTTCTTCGTTTGTTCATGATATAGGTCAGTTTGTACATCTTAAGGTCTCTTTTTCATTAGTTGTTTATATTTTTTTGGCGCACAGCTTGTATACTCTGTTTTGTAGAGGTGGTTTCGAGTTTAATGATTTCATTCATTGTATATTGTTGGCTTCTTCGTTCAATAGTTTGGTTATAATTTTTGAGGTCTACTACCCAGGTTTTCGTCAGACCATTGAAAGCTTTTTGGTATTAAGTGGAAATGTAGACTGGACAGAAGGTTTTAGGTACCGCGGCATCGCATCTGGCGGGGGCGCTTCACTTTCCGTCTTGGTTCCTGTTTCTATAGTACTTTCTCTTTATCTTTATTCCGAAAATTATCTAAGTATACTTAGTTCAATTTTTTATGCTTCGATTTTAATATTCTCAGTTTTTTTTATTGGTCGAACTGGGCTTGTATTATTACCTTTTGTGGCACTTTTTTTTGTTTTTTTTAATGCGAAAAAGTATCTTTCTAGAACGATAGTTGTCTCTCTTTTTATGTGGGTTTTGGTTTTTTTATTTTTTGGGGATATAAAGCAGGCGTTGATTGATAAATATGGCATAGGGTTTTATAATTATTCGGTCGGCTTTCTTTTGCCAGGCGGCGGTGGAATAGAGGATGAAGGAACAGTAGGTACTGTCATCGATTTTTTGTCAGTTATGCCTAAAACCTTTCCTGAGGTGCTCATTGGATATGGTTTTTATGGAGGGAGTGATTTTAATCCTTGGACGGACTCAGGTTATAGTCGTATGTTTCTTTCAGTCGGATATGTTTTTGGTGCACTTTTTTATATTTTATTTTTTCTTATGTTTAGGAACGTGTTTTTTTACAAACCATTTCTTTTTTTAACCATTGGTGCCTTGTTGTTAATAGCGGAGGCTAAAGAGCCGCTCCTTTTTACTGGCTATTCGGCGCGACTTTATATTTTAGTTTTGGTTGTAGGCCTTTTGAGCAAAAATCGGAAGTGCCAGAGTGATCCCCGAATTAATGTATCGTCAACTAAGCTTGCGTCGCCTATGGGAGCATCTTAAATGTGCGGTTTTGGAGGTTTTTGGGCTATCGCTGGGTTATCAAACGATTTCGATAACACGCTAAGAAAGATTGCCACCACTATCGCTGAGCGTGGCCCTGACGATTTGGGCGCCTGGCACGATGCACAAATTGGAATCGGCCTTGCCCACACTCGTCTGTCTATAGTTGATTTGTCCCCCGCAGGCCATCAGCCGATGCACTCTGCCTGTGATCGTTATGTTATTTCGTTTAATGGTGAGATTTACAATCATCTAGCGTTACGTCAACAGCTGGAAGGTGCGCATCAGAGGTCGGAATGGTTGGGCCATTCCGATACAGAAACCCTTCTTGCATGTTTTGCCGCTTGGGGAGTAGAGAAGACTCTGAACGCCGCGGTCGGAATGTTTGCTCTTGCATTGTGGGATAAACATGATCATGTACTTACCTTAGCGCGTGATCGTTTGGGCGAAAAACCATTGTATTGGGGATGGTGCAATCAAACGCTGTTGTTTGGTTCGGAACTCAAGGCGCTAAAAGCTCATCGCGCGTTCGATGCAGAGGTTGATAGGAATGCGCTGGCGCTGCTGTTGCGGTATAACGCGATTCCGGCACCGTACAGCATTTATAGGGGCATCCAGAAGTTGCCTGCTGGCCATATGGTTCAGATATGCCGGGGCGACGGGCCTGCCGAAGCCCTCCCGCAAGCATATTGGGCTCTCAATGAGGTAGTAGAGTCAGGTTTAGAGAATCCCTTCCTAGGGTCGGATACTGAAGCAGTGACAGCACTGGAGCATCGCATTGCCCAGAGTGTGGCGGGGCAGATGCTGGCAGACGTTCCACTGGGTGCATTTCTGAGCGGTGGCGTCGATAGCAGCACGGTTGTGGCACTGATGCAGCAACAAAGTAGCAAACCAGTGCGTACCTTTGCCATTGGGTTTAATGAGCCGGGCTACAATGAGGCGCAATACGCAAAAGAGGTGGCGGAGCACCTTGATACCGAGCATACCGAGCTCTATGTTGGCACTGAGGACGCGCTGGCGGTGATTCCGGATTTGCCGAGTATTTATTGTGAACCCTTTGCAGACAGTTCTCAGATACCGACTTATCTGGTCAGTAAGATGGCAAAGCAGCAAGTGACGGTAGCGTTGAGCGGTGATGGTGGCGATGAGCTGTTTGGTGGTTATAACCCTTACCAGTTCGCACCTAAGGTATGGCGAGCCATCCGTCGGCTACCGCTGTCTCTGCGGAAGTTGGCTGTGGCAGTACTGGCAGACGTTCCCGTGCCGGATAAGTTACACAAATTACTTCGGGTACTGCCCAGTGAAAATCGCGAAGCTTTTTACAATGCGCTTATGAGCCACTGGCAGCAGCCAGAGGAGGCAGTGATCGGGGCGGAATCCCTACCGTCAATAATGAACAGCCCCTCTCATTGGCCGAAAACTGACAGCTTCGAACATTGGATGATGGCCGTAGACGCCAAGCAGTACATGAGCGATGACATTCTGGTAAAAGTTGATCGCGCCGCCATGTCGAACAGCCTCGAAACCAGGGTGCCTCTGCTGGATCACCGGGTGGTTGAGTTTGCCTGGCAGTTGCCTATACATCAGAAAATCCGTAATGGCACTGGTAAGTGGGCATTGCGGGAGGTGCTATACCGCCACGTTCCGCGTGAGATGATCGAACGCCCGAAAAAGGGCTTTTCCATCCCATTATCTCAGTGGTTGCGCGGCCCACTGCGTGATTGGGCCGAGGCATTGTTAGAAGAAACTCGATTGAGAAGAGAGGGCTATTTCCATGCTGCTCCCATTCGGAAGTTATGGAGTGAGCACCAGAGCGGAAGACGCGATAACGCATTAAAACTTTGGAGTGTTTTGATGTTTCAGGCATGGCTGGAACATCAGCATGACTAAGAAAGTTGTACATATCATCACCGGCCTGAACGATGGTGGTGCGGAAGGCGTACTGACGCGACTGTGTCTGCATAGCGAACAAGCGCAACATGTGGTCATTTCGCTGATGGATGAGGGCAAGTATGGTCCTTTATTGTCCCGGTCTGGTGTGACGGTTCACTGTCTGGAAATGAATCCAGGAAAACCCAGCATCGTCCGGTTCTTCCGGTTGATCAGGGTGATTCGAGAGGAGCAGCCAGATTTGGTGCAGACCTGGATGTACCACGCTGATTTATTGGGCGGCATTGCGGCAAGGTTGGCCGGAGTGCGGCGTGTATTTTGGAGTATTCGTCATTCAACCCTGGAAAAGGGTAAGTCGAAACGTTCAACGATCATGATTGCCCGGTTGTGTGCGATTTTATCAGGCTGGGTGCCTGACGAGATCATCTGCTGTGCCAACAAGGCAAGGTATGTTCATAAAGATATCGGTTACTCAGCGCGAAAGCTAAGCGTGATACCAAACGGCTATGATCTGTCGCGCTTCAGGCCAGACTGCGCTGCCGGTGCCAGGGTGCGCGCGGAGCTGGGTCTGAGCGCAAACGATTTCATCATCGGCAACGTTGGGCGCTTTGACCCTTTGAAAGATCACTCCAACCTGCTGCAAGCTTTGGCTCGTGTAGCAGGATGTAAGATTCCCTTTCGCTGCCTTTTGATCGGCAAAGGCCTGTCTCCTGATAATACTGGTCTAATAAAGCAAATTGCCACGCTTGGCCTGCAAGATAGTGTGTTGTTGATCGGGCAACGGTCCGACGTTCCGGCGGTTATGAATGCTTTGGATCTGCATGTGCTTTCTAGCCTGTCGGAAGGCTTCCCGAATGTGCTTGCCGAGGCCATGGCTTGCGGTACGCCTTGTGTTTCAACTGATGTGGGTGATGCTTTGGATATCCTGGGAGATAGAGACGCCTGTTGTAATGCTCGTGATCCAAAAGCATTGGCTGAGGTGATTATCAAGTCAGCTCGGGAGTGGCAACAATATCCCTTAGTATGGCAGGCTCGCAAGGTCGCGAGCAGCCAGCGAATTTCAGAAAAGTTTTCAATAGAAGTTATGGTTGAGGCGTATGAGGCGTGCTGGTTTCATTCTGTTTGACATGAAAATTTTTACTGGCTGGGGCCTGCGCTTTGGCTGTGGATTGAGTACATGAGTGGCAAACAGAGCTGGCATTATCATCCTTGGAGTGTGTTGATTTTTCAGTCGAGGTTGGAGGCGAATTGACAGCCAACAAAATCCTTTTTGTTGTTAATGCCCCAGAATTCTTTTTGTCGCATCGGTTGCCAATTGCCCTCGCCGCACATGAGGCAGGATATGAGGTACATGTTGCAACGGCAGACGGGGATGCAGTCCGGGAAATCGGGCGCCAAGGCCTTACGCACCACACCGTTGCCATTGCCAGAAGCGGCCAAAACCCGCTTGCAGAGTTTGGTTCTATTGTCAGTATGTATCGGTTATTCCGGGAGTTGAAGCCGGACCTGGTACATCTGATTACCATCAAGCCGATCTTGTACGGTGGGATCGCTGCCCGTCTGGCGGGAGTACCTGCCGTGATCGCTGCCGTTTCCGGTCTGGGAACGGTTTTTGTTGCGCAGTCGATGGCCGCCCGTGCTCGCCGTGTATTGATTTCTGGGCTTTACCGATTGGCGTTAACCCAGCGACGTCTTACGGTGGTTTTTCAGAACCCGGATGATCGTGATGGGTTATTGGCGATTGGCGCTCTCAACAAAGATCAAGTACGAATGATTCGCGGATCGGGAGTGGATCTCGCTAAATATTCGTTTGTGCCGGAACCGGGTGGCACTCCGGTGGTTGTGATGGCTGCTAGATTATTACGAGACAAGGGCGTTTATGAGTTGGTTGATGCGGCCCGGCTGTTGAAGTCCCGGGGTGTTGAACTGGTGATTCGCCTGATCGGCGCGCCGGACTCAGGTAATCCGACCAGCGTTGAGGAGTCGGAAGTGGCGGGCTGGGCTGCGGAAGGTGTCGTCGAGCTGCTGGGTTACCGAACCGATGTTGCTCAGCAATATGGCGCTGCCAACATTGTGTGTTTGCCTTCCTACCGGGAAGGGTTACCCAAAGGTCTGGTCGAGGCAGCGGCCTGTGGTCGGGCTGTTGTGACGACGGATGTGCCTGGCTGCAGGGACGCTATAGAGCCGGGTGTGACCGGCGTTCTGGTGCCAGTGAAAAACCCGCTGGCACTTGCCGATGCCATTCAAGAGCTTATTGACGCACCTGAGCGCCGGTTATGCATGGGCAAGGCCGGTCGAGAACTGGCAGAGCGAGCCTTTTCTATAGATCGTATTGTGGAACAGCACTTGGCGATTTACAAAGAGTTGTTAGAGGATGTCTGAACGGATATTGGTCACGGGCGCGACTGGTTTTGTCGGCGGCCCATTAATAACGCGGTTGGCCGCTGAGCCAGGTTTTGAGATTTGGGGGGCTGCGCGGGCGAAGCGCGGGGATAGTCCATTCGCGTTTATTGCGGTAGGTGAGATTGATGGTGATACAGATTGGTCTGAGGCACTACAGGGCCAACGAGTCGTAGTTCATGCCGCCGCTCGCGCACATATTATGGATGATTCGGCTGCGGATCCGCTTACCGAGTTTCGACGTGTGAATGTAGGTGGCACGCTCAACCTTGCTCGCCAGGCGGCCGAGGCCGGCATTCGGCGTTTTGTCTTTATCAGCTCAATAAAAGTTAATGGTGAACAGACTGCGCGCGGCAAGGGCTTTACTCCAGAGGATACGCCCGCCCCAGGAGACGCCTACGGCCTCTCAAAACTGGAAGCCGAGCAGGGCTTGCAGCAGATCGCCCAGGAAACAGGCATGGAGGTGGTGATAATTCGCCCGCCGTTGGTCTACGGCCCCGGTGTGAAAGGTAACTTCGCCATTATGGCGAGGCTGGTTGCGAAAGGCCTGCCTTTGCCATTGGGGGCTATCCACAACAAACGTTCTCTGGTCGCGCTGGATAATCTGGTAGACCTAATCATCACCTGCATTGATCACCCCTCCGCTCCGAATCAGGTGTTTCTGGCCGGCGACGGGGAAGATCTTTCCACGTCGGAGCTGTTGCGGCGTGTGGGCATCGCTATGGGCAAGCCCGCACGATTGTTGCCAGTACCCGCCGCGTTATTGCAGTTTGGCGCCACCGTTCTAGGCAAGAAAGCCATGGCTCAGCGATTGTTGGGGTCGCTACAAGTGGATATTTCCAAAACCCGGCGTATGTTGGATTGGGAGCCGCCGGTATCGGTGGACGAAGGGCTGAGGCGCTGTTTCAAAAAGAACCAGGGTGGGTAATGTGATTCGTTTTTTGGATGTGGTGTTTTCATTGGCTGGGCTGGTTTTCGGGCTTCCGGTACTGGTGGTGCTTTATGTGCTAGGGCTGTTTGATACTGGCTCCCCCTTATTCCGCCAGGAGCGGGTAGGTCGGGGTAGGCAGCCGTTTACGCTGGTGAAATTTCGCACCATGAAAGTGGAGACGGCCTCGGTAGCCAGCCATCTGGCGAATACGGCGTCCATCACTCGCTTTGGGCGTTTCCTGCGCCGCACCAAACTGGATGAACTTCCTCAGCTCTGGAACGTGTTAAAAGGGGAGATGAGTCTTGTGGGGCCGCGGCCGTGTCTTTTCAACCAGGAAGAGTTGATTGAAGAGAGGGAGTCCAGAGGTGTGCTTCAGGCTCGTCCAGGTATCACCGGGCTGGCTCAGATTAACGACATCGACATGTCCACGCCAGGTTTATTGGCTGAAACGGATGCTAGGATGTTAGAGGCTCTGAGCATGAAAAATTACTTTCGTTATATTGTTTACACGGTACTTGGGAAGGGTGCTGGTGATCGCATAAAGGGCTGATCGTGATCAATACATTTTTAAACCTGCCACGAATACAGAAACGAATCATATCCGTTGCCTCGGATATGGTCGTTTTATTCTTTGCCATATGGGCGGCATACGCTTTACGGCTTGAGCAGCAACTGTGGGTGCCTAATCGTGATCAGTTGGTGGTGGCGGCCATCACCGTGGTCTTTACCATTGCTGTTTTTATCCGCCTTGGCCTGTACAGGGCGGTGATTCGTTATCTGGGGGATAGGGCGTTTATTACCATTATCTATGGTGTTGCTCTGTCGGCCTTGTCGCTCATTGTTCTTGGTTATCTTCTTCAGGTATTTGTTCCCCGCTCCGTGCCTATTATCTATGGGGCACTGGCTTTTATCTTTGTCAGCGGGTCAAGGTTGGGTGTACGGATGATCGTTAACCACCCCAAGCAGATGGCCAAGGAAGCGGTTGCCATCGTTGGTTCAGGCGAAACCGGCATGCAGCTGGCGTCTGCCCTGGAGCAGGGCACGGAATACCGGCCGGTCGTTTTCGTCACGTTTGACCGGGCCAACCACAAATCCATGGTCAATGGTTTGCCGGTGGTCAGCATTCATCACATCGCCAAGCACATGCCCAGGCATCGGGTGCAGCGGATATTGCTGGCGCTGGATGAAGACACACAGATCGATCGCAAGAAGCTGCTAAAACAGTTGGAGCCACTCTCGATTCCAGTCCAGACCGTTCCTTCAATGTCGGAGTTGGTAGCAGGCCAGGCGCGGATCAACGATATCCGGGATCTGGAAATCGAGGACCTGCTGGGGCGGGATCCTGTGCGGCCGGATTCGGCCGTTGTCGCCAAAAGCCTGTATCAGAAGTCCGTGATGGTGACCGGCGCGGGTGGTTCGATTGGCTCTGAGCTATGTCGCCAGATTATCCGGCATCGCCCTCGTACGCTGGTGCTGTTTGAGCAATCCGAATTTTCCCTTTACGCCATTGAGCGGGAGCTAAGTTCCATCAATCAGGTCGAGGGCCTTGAGGTGGAGCTGCATCCGCTGCTCGGTAACGTGAGCCACCGGCGCCGCTGCGAATCTGCCATGCGGGCGTTTGGTGTGCAGACGGTATACCATGCCGCCGCCTATAAGCACGTGCCGCTGGTGGAACATAATGTGATTGAGGGTGTGCAGAACAATGTGTTCGGCACCTGGCATGCCGCCGAAGCCGCAATCGCTGCCGGTGTTGAACGGTTTGTGCTGATTTCCACGGATAAGGCCGTTCGCCCCACCAATGTGATGGGCGCCAGCAAGCGGTTGGCGGAGCTGGTGTTGCAGGCATTGGCGCAGCGGCAGCAGAAGACGGTGTTTTCCATGGTGCGGTTCGGCAACGTGCTGGGGTCTTCCGGCTCGGTGGTGCCCCTTTTCCGGGACCAGATTCGCGATGGTGGGCCCATTACGGTAACCCACCCGGATATCATCCGTTATTTCATGACCATTCCGGAAGCCGGCCAGTTGGTGTTGCAGGCTGGTAGCATTGGCCTGGGCGGCGAGGTGTTTGTGCTGGATATGGGCGAGCCGGTGAAAATTGCCGACCTGGCCCGGAAGATGATTCACTTGATGGGCCTGGACGAGAAAACGGACAGTCACCCTGGCGGCGATATTGAGGTAACGTTTACCGGCCTTCGTCCGGGAGAGAAGCTCTATGAGGAGCTGCTGATTGGTGATGACCCACAGGGTACGTCGCACCCGCGGATCATGATGGCGCGGGAAGTCTCCTTGCCTTGGGATCAGGTTGAAGACTTTCTCAGTCAATTGCAGCGCGCCAGCCAGACCTTCGATTGCGGAGCCGTTATTGATGTGCTGAAGAATGCGAAAACGGGGTATGCGCCCAATGGCAACCTGGAAGATCTGGTTTGGTGCAACGGACAGTCAAGCTTGGTGGCGACAACAGAGAGCCAGGGTGAGAAGGTTCGCCGTTTATCCGTGTAGGTCGGATTAGGCGAAGCCGTAATCTGACAAGAGCCGTAGCCTGATGGGTGTGGGGCTCGCCCGGAGGTGGGGGACAACTGAAATGGCTAACAGAGCCTCGAAAGCTTATGCTTGAAGTATTAAGCTTGGCTGCCAAAGGGCAAATCATCACTCTCCGTAGTAGGGTAAGTGCGACATGAGATTAGCTCTCAAAGAGATCCAGATCATTAAAGCCTCTGTGGAATCGATTTTCGGGTCTGAAGCCCGTGTTTCCTTATTTGGTTCACGCACTGATGACACTGCCAGAGGTGGAGATATTGACCTGCTTGTAAAGGTGGATATCGTCATTGAGCATCCCGCTTGGGATGTTGCAAGACTGCAGGCTAAAATCATCAGGCAACTGGGGGAAAGGAAAGTAGACGTACTTCTGGACGCACCGAATATGCCGAGAGCTCCCATCCACCATATCGCTCAGTCGCAGGGAGTGGCTTTGTGAAATTGGCGCCAGAGGTAAAAGAGCGGTTAAGATTTTTAACTCGAGTGGTTGATAAGGAAATAAAGCATCTGGAATATGCAGCTGACCAGACTTTTGGCGTTCCATTGGTTTTAGAAGCTGTCGAAAGGCTAGATGCGAATCCCGAATTGGCGATGCGGATAGAGGCTTTCACGAGCCGATTTTGTCGATTGCAGGATACGCTCGGCGATAAATTGCTACCTGTATTGTTGAAAGCTTTGGGCGAGCCAGAACGGGCACTGCTGATTAACCTGGAAAAAGCAGAGAAATACGGTTGGCTGGAGTCATCTGAACATTGGCTTGCTTTAAGGCAGTTGCGAAATCAGATGATTCATGAATACATCGAAAACGCCCAAACGTTGTTTGATGCTTTGACTACAGCCTACGATAATACGGATTTCTTGAAGGACTTTGCTGACAAGCTGGAACGGCAAACTTCCGATCTCTTGGAATGAATCGATTCCTGGCTGCATCGTTCCTCAATAGCTGGCGAGCCACCAATAAGTGGCGTTAAAAGCAAGGTTGCTGTCTCATGTCTGAAAATATCGTCTGGCACCACCAGAAAGTCACCCGGGCGGATCGGGCCTCTATCAAGAGCCAGAGCCCCTGCCTGCTATGGTTTACCGGGCTGAGTGGTTCCGGCAAGTCTACGATCGCGAACGCACTGGATGTAGCGCTGTTTGAGCGTGGCTATCACACCTTCCTGTTGGATGGCGACAATGTGCGCCACGGCCTGAACAAGGACCTCGGATTTTCCGATGAGGGTCGTGTTGAGAACATCCGCCGTATTGGCGAGGTCAGTAAACTGTTTACGGACGCCGGAGTGATCGTGCTCAGTGCGTTTATTTCCCCGTTCACCACGGACAGACGTTTGGTACGTAACCTGTTCCCGGCGGGTGAGTTCATCGAAGTCTTTATGGATACACCTCTCCAGACCTGTGAAGAGAGGGACCCAAAAGGCCTTTATGAGAAGGCCCGGGCAGGCAAGATCAAGAACTTTACGGGCATTGACTCCCCCTATGAAGCACCGGAGCGGCCAGAGGTGCGCCTGGATACGTCGCAGATGTCGGTGGAGGATTGTGTAAACCGGCTGATCAGCTACCTGCTTGATCGACAACTGATTTTCACGCCGTCGCAAGCTACCGGAGCATAAGGGCCTATGGCGTGGGAAGCCATTGTTACCCTGCTGACCCTGTTCTCGGTTCTTGCAGCTCTGGTGATTACACGGGTATCGGCCGACCTGGTGTTGATGGCGGCCCTGGCGTTTCTTCTGATTACCGGCATTCTTGGGCCGGTTGATGCGTTGGCCGGGTTTGCCAACCCTGGGGTGATTACCATTGCCACGTTGTACGTGGTGGCTGCCGGCCTGAAGGAAACTGGGGCTGTGCAATGGATTGCCCGTTTACTTCTGGGGCATCCCAAGACCGAAAAAACTGCCCAGCTGCGAATGTTGGCGCCCACGGGCATTCTTAGCGGATTTATGAACAACACCGCTGTTGTAGCCATGTTTATCCCCGCCATCCAGGACTGGGCCCAGCGCTTGGGTATTCCATCCTCCCGCCTTCTCTTACCCTTGAGCTATGCCGCGATTCTGGGCGGTACTTGCACGTTGATTGGTACCAGTACCAACCTGGTGGTGGACGGTATGTTGCAAGCGCGCCTGGGGATAAATCTGGGGTTGTTTGAGTTGGCGTGGGTTGGTGTGCCCCTGTTGTTGGTGGGCGGTTGCTACCTGGTGTTGGTGGCCTCCCGGATACTGCCGGATCGGGGTGGCATGCGGGAGGAGCTGGAGCAGGTTCGGGAATACGGTGTAGAGGTGGAAGTGGACGGCAATGGCCCATTGGTGGGCAAAACCGTGGCACAGGCTGGTTTACGGGCGCTCAACTATGGCTACCTGACGGAGATTGACCGGGGAGGCCGGCTGATTACGGCGGTAGAGCCGGACCGTATGCTGCAACCAGAGGATAAGTTGTATTTCGTGGGGGCGCCGGAGTGCGCCAGTGAGCTTCGGCGGATTCAAGGTCTGAAGCCTGCCCATGCCAGTATCCAGAAACTGGACTTGGCCAATCATCAGCGCTGTTTGGTGGAGGTGGTGTTGGGGCAGGAGTTCACGGGACTGGGGAAGACAGTGCGGGAGAGCCGTTTCCGTACTCGTTTTAACGCCGCGATTCTCTCAATTTCCCGTGAGGGTAATCGGGTGCCGGGCAAACTGGGCGATATCACGTTCCGGATGGGCGACACCCTGTTGCTGGAAGCCAGCCACCAGTTTGTGGAGCAGTATCGTTTCCGGCGGGACTTCCTGTTGGTTAGTGCCCTGAATGATTCCACTCCACCGGATTTCCACAAAGCGCCTCGCGCCCTCGGAATTCTGTTGCTGATGGTTGTGGCCAGTGCCACCGGATTGTTGCAGATCATCGAGGCGGCGTTCCTGGCCGCGGGCGCGATGATTGTGACGGGCTGCATTACGGCAAGCCGCGCCCGCCGCAGTGTGGATTTGCCGGTACTGGTGGTGATTGCGGCCTCCTTTGCGCTGGGCAATGCGATGACGGAAACCGGCGGAGCCGAATGGGTGGCCACCAGCCTGCTTGGCCTGTTCGGCCCCCTGACGCCCTGGCTGGCGCTGGCGTTGGTTTATATCCTTACGGCGGCGTTTACCGAAGCCATCACCAATAACGCGGCGGCAGTGCTGATGTTTCCCATCGCGCTGGCGGTGTCTGAGCAATTGGGCGTTGATTTCCTGCCGTTTGCGGTGGCCGTGATGTTCGCCGCGTCCGCCTCGTTTATTACGCCGCTGGGATACCAGACCAATCTGATGGTTTATGGTCCTGGCCGATATCAGTTCATGGATTATGTGCGTTTGGGCTTTCCGTTGAGCCTGCTCGTAGGGTCGACCGCAATCGGTTTAATCCCTTTTGTCTGGGGGTTTTGATCGGATTGGGAATATACTGACAAAAGCGGATTATGAACAACAAGGACGTGTTTGATGATCGAGATAAAACACCACGGAGCTGTGACCGGCGTAACAGGATCCTGCCATGAACTGCTTGTTGGCGATTCTGGCATTCTGATTGATTGTGGCCTGTTCCAGGGCGAAGATTCGAGTAACGGCGCCAGTGCCTCGAATCTGTCCATTGATTTTCCCGTCGACCACATTCGTGCGTTGGTGGTCACCCACGTACATATCGACCATGTCGGTCGCATTCCCTATCTTCTTGCCGCCGGATTTGAGGGGCCGATTATCTGTTCGGAACCTACGGCCATTATGTTGCCGGAAATTCTCGAGGATGCCCTGAAGATTGGTTTTACCCGGGACCGGGCGCTGATTGAAAGAGTGCTCGGGCTGATTCGATCTCGCCTTGTGCCGGTACCTTATGGGCAGTGGCATTCTGTGTTTGACGGCGAGGGAGCATCGCTTTCCGTGCGGTTGCAGAGTGCGGGGCACATTCTGGGCTCGGCTTACGTAGAGTGCGAAGCCGAGTATGAGGGCGACTTCGAGCGGATTGTGTTCAGTGGAGACCTCGGCGCACCCCATGCGCCGTTATTACCAGAACCTCAGCCGCCAGAGCGGGCGGACCGGGTGGTGATTGAGAGTACCTACGGTGACAAGGATCATGAGAGCCGGGAAGAGCGTCGCTATCGGCTGAAGGCAGTGCTGGAGCATGCCCTTGAAGATGGTGGCACGGTGCTGGTGCCCGCGTTTAGCATTGGGCGAACGCAGGAGTTGCTGTACGAGATTGAAAGCCTGATCCATGAGTTCGGTAGTGATGATGTCACGCTGGACTTGCCATGGCGGGATCTCGAGATTGTGGTGGACTCGCCGCTGGCCGCTACCTTTACCCGTATCTACCGGGACCTTAAACCTTTCTGGGACGCCGAAGCCACCGAATTGGTCAGCCAGGGTCGGCACCCGTTGTCGTTCGAACAACTCACGGTGATCAACGGCCATGAAGACCACCTCAATGCCGTCGACTACCTGGCTAAATCCCATCGCCCCTGTGTGGTACTGGCTGGCTCAGGTATGTGTGCCGGGGGCAGGGTGGTGAATTACCTGAAGGCCATGCTGGCGGACAAGCGCAATGACGTGTTGTTTGTTGGCTACCAGGCCAAGGGCACTCCGGGCCGGGATATTCTCACCTATGGGCCACGAGGTGGCTGGGTGGAACTGGATGGTGGACGTTATGAGATCCACGCTCGGGTTCATCAGGTGGGTGGCTACTCGGCTCATGCAGGCCAGTCGGATCTGGTACGGTTTGTGAGTGGTATAGAATCACCACCTTCGGAAATCCGGATTGTGCATGGGGATATGCGAGCTAAAGAATCACTGAAAAGCCAATTTCATTCCGCTGGACTAACGGGGATAATGATCCCTGGTTTGGCGTAAACCAGTTATTTGCTATTAAAGGATTGTTGGAATCATGAAAAAGATCGCCGTCGTCGGCCTTGGATATGTTGGCCTGCCTTTGGCCGCAGCGTTTGGGGAAAAGCGCGAGGTTGTTGGTTTTGATATTAATGTGAAGCGAATTGCTGAACTAAAAGACGGCGTGGATTTTACACGTGAGGTGTCTCGCGAAGAGTTGGCCGCTTCCAAAGGATTGTCGTTTTCGGATTCCTTGGACGGCATCCGCGATTGCCAGATTTTCATTGTAACAGTGCCGACACCTATCGATGAATTCAAATCCCCGGATTTAACGCCTTTGGTTAAAGCCAGTGAGAGCGTTGGTAGCGTGCTCAAACGCGGCGATATTGTTATTTATGAGTCTACGGTTTACCCGGGTGCTACGGAAGAAGTCTGTGTCCCCATTCTGGAAAAAGTATCCGGCCTTGTCTTCAATCAGGACTTTCACGCCGGTTACAGCCCGGAGCGAATTAACCCCGGTGATAAAGAGCATCGTATTACCACAATCAAAAAGGTGACTTCAGGCTCTACTCCAGCCATCGCTGATGAAGTGGATGCGCTTTATGCGGGTATTATTACCGCCGGCACTCATAAGGCCAGTTCCATCAAGGTGGCCGAAGCCGCCAAGGTGATTGAGAACACTCAGCGCGATTTGAACATTGCGTTGATGAATGAGTTATCAATGATTTTTTCCAAGCTTAAAATTGATACTCACGAAGTAATCGCTGCCGCATCGACCAAGTGGAACTTCCTCCCGTTTAAACCGGGGCTGGTTGGCGGGCACTGCATTGGTGTGGACCCGTACTACCTGACCCACAAGGCCCAGGCGATTGGTTATCATCCGGAAATTATCCTGTCTGGACGCCGGGTGAACGATAATATGGGCCCGTATGCGGCGTCTGAATTGGTGAAGGCCATGATTAAGGCAGGGCATACCGTCGCCAACGCTCGCGTGTTGATCATGGGCTTTACATTTAAAGAGAATTGCCCGGATTTACGTAATACCCGCGTCATTGATGTCGTTAAAGAGCTATCCGAGTTTGGTTGTCGGGTAGACGTGACGGATTGCTGGGCAAGCAATGAAGAAGCTGAGCATGAGTACGGCATTACATTGAGCCAGAACCCGGAAAAAGCACAGTACGATGCGGTTCTTCTGGCGGTTCCGCACCGGGAATATGTCGGGCGTTCTTCCCACGATCTGCGCGAATACATGAAAGATAATGGAGTGTTGTTTGATCTGAAAGGTGTATTGCCATTGGGTGAGGCCGATTTGCGGTTATGATTGTGTTCGCTATTTAAATAAAACCAGCTTTCGGGCTGGTTTTTTTATGGATTACTGTTTTGTAAATGAATTACTTTGCCAAGTTTCCATTTATAGCTTATTATCGATTTTGAATTTTCGGTCATATCAATTGTAATAAAACTAATAAGGGTTTATATCCATGGCAAAGATTAACGATTACTACCAGAAAAAACAGCTTATGGAAAAGCT
>OJEO01000268.1_pt1 | contig 22520 bp, 18 predicted proteins | sample 1593621 | NCBI WGS metagenome assembly OJEO01 (sample SAMN05416875, study PRJEB24817) | seawater metagenome | isolation source: Sea water | place: Canada:Atlantic | collected 2013-11
CGAGATGTAGAGAGGTCTCGTGGGCTCGGAGATGTGTATAAGAGACAGCCTTTTCATTGTGTTTATCTGTATGATTAACTTCAAACTCTTTATCCACACCAATAAACTCATAAATATCGGTAAGTGTTTTATCCTTATTTTTTATCCAATCTTCGAACACTAGAATACAGATGTTTTCTTTCGGGAAAACATCAAAATAAGGTTTTACAGCTTCGTAATAAGCACTGAGTTGCAAGTACAGGCTTCCTCCCCCCCAGATTAATTCTGGTTCTTTTTTTAGGGCATCTGCAAAGCTTTGAGCGTTTTCGTGGCCTATACTTACATTCATTACATAATGGCTAAAGGCTCTCTGCACTGGGTTCCTCAAAGAGATAATAATTTTTGCATTAGGGTTATGGGCATAAATTCTTTTAGCTGTTTCTTTATCCCAAAGATACGACGGACTAATATCTCCTTTTTGCTGCTTTTTTTTGGCGTCTTCAAAAACACTTTTATAGACTTCTTCCTTTTTAATAATTTTTGTGTGGTAGTGTTTGTCTTTTTTGGGTTTTAAGTAAGTAGCGTGATCTTTAGATTCAACGTTAGAAAAGTAGTTAAGCTCTTTAATGGCAGGCAAATAAATTTGTGGATGCTGGCTTAAATAGTTGTACAGCGAAGTCGTCCCACAACGGGCTGCGCCAACAACAAAAAAATCTACTTTAAACGAACTCATTTAACGGTCAAAAATATTTTTACTTTATCCTTTTTATATACATAGATTACCGCAATTACATTCCATAAAACCATACTGGTTGTTGTGGCTATTGCAGCGCCTATCATTCCCAATCTAGGGATCAAGATAGCATTAAACAATATGTTAATTGCAAGAGCAGAAATTAAAATAATTTGAAATATCTTTTGCTTGCCTGTCATGTTTAAATAAACGCCTACCGACCCGCAAAACGTATTTACTACTTGTCCTATTAATAGTAACAGAAAAGCCGTATTAGCCACCTTATACGCCTCACCAAACAGTCCTAAAACAAACGTTGAAAAGATTGCCAATATAATGATCATAGGAAACGTCATAAAAAATATAATTCTACTCGCTTTGCTTATGGTGTCTTTAAGCTGCTGAATTTTTTCAGCTGAAAAAAACTCTGCTATTTGAGGGGCAATAACCGCATTAACAGAGGCAAGGACAATATTGATTATCAGTGTTAACTTAACTGCAACGGCATAATAAGCAACCGTTTTATAGTTTGTAAAATGAGTAAGCATTAAAACATCAACACTTTGCATAAGTAAAAAAGCCGTCCCGCTCACCGCCATGGGTGCTGATTTTGTAAGTATATTTTTATATGAAATAGCAACAACGCTATCATTATTTTCTGATAATTTACGGAAGTAAAATAAGAGAAACACCGTAGAAATCAGCGCGATAAAAACAAAGTTATAGAGAAATACATCGACCAACAGCTCTGTATCGTTTATAAAATAAATAACTAAAACCGCTACTAAAAAAGGAAGGTATCTAATTACGTTTCGGTATAATTCAGAAAGATAAATTTTTCGAATGGCACGAAAAACATCTATGTTCAGCATCGTCAACGCATAAAAAAAAAGTGCAAATATGGTTTTTATGGCTGTTTCATTAATTGGGAATGGAATGAGGTCACTAATCGCTTTAAGCTGCAATAACTGGCTTATTAGAAGAATCAATACAGAAAAAACGAACATGATGCCTACCATTTTAAAGTAGACTTTTTTAATGTACCCAAGGTTTTCCTTTGCTGATAAGAAGCCCGAATAATAAATTATTGCCTGGTGCATGCCAAATAGCGAAACAGCACCCAAAAATAGTAGTAACGCACGACTAAAATCGTATTCCCCAACTAAGGAAGCATCAAAAAAATTAGTGATAAATAAGGTTGACAAGAAAAAAAGTGAAATACCGAATATTCTCAAAGCTAAAACACCCATACTTTTAGCCACCAATTGATTTTTAATGGTAAAAAGTAAATTGTTCGGTAGTTTCATGGATTATATTAAAGTCAGAAATTCATTTTTTGCAAACAATTTAAAATGTTTGCTTACGATTCTTCATTAGCATATTTCTTACCTGCCGTATAAAAACTTCTTACAACAAAAATCATGATGTAGATAAAAACTAAAGTTAAAGGCAATAATATTTTCTTGTTGTTGGTAAAGCTACCTATTGCGTAAAACTCTGGTGTATTGATTAAACTAACTACTTTATCGTATTTTAAAAGTTCTGTTTTCAATACTTCATTTTCATCAATTAATTCTTTTTTTCTTTCTAGTAATTGATGAAGATCACTATTGTCTTGGTTTTTTACAAAAACTTGGCTAGCGTTACCTACTGTTTCATTTTTTTCAGAAATCGCTTCAAAAACGGCATCTATGTTTTCAATACTGGTGTTATTGTGCTCAACATGAAGTTTTGTTTCATCAACAACGACCGTTTTTATTTTATTTAAAAGTGGGTTGCTATTTAAGTAATTGAGTATTTTATGTATCGTTTCTGGGTTGCTTTCTTGGGTTGTAACTATAATACGATGATAGGTATATTCTGGATAAAAGGCTTCTGAAACCAATAAATCTTCATCTTCAACTTCAATATTTGAAATAAAAGCATCTAAATTTCTATCATTGGTCTCATGCATTTCAAGAAGGTCTATAATATTGACGATAGGCTCTATGGTAATCTCGTTTATTTCAGCATCGTCATAATTAAAGCCATTTTTATTAAGAAAATTTACATCTCCCTGTTGATACTTTGTATTTAATAACTTAATAGCTTGGTAAACATAACTAGAGCTATTAAAGTTATTTTGAACTATTAACGTCGTTTCTTTTGTTTCTTTAATAGTCTTTTGCCAAAAATAACCTGCAAAATAACCGCCAACAATCAATATTAGTAAAATGATCCAATGCTTTATAATAAACTGAATCGCTTTATAAATACTCGCTAAAAAATTGTGATACCCCTTTTTAATTTTGTCAAAAACTAAAAATAAATCTACTTCTTCTTGATTATTTTGTGCCATTTTATATTTAAATTAATGCGATATACTATGCTTTAATAATACTGTTTTTAAGCTTTCTTTCCAATCTAAAACCTGAATGGGAATCGCTTTTTCCAGCTTCGAAATATTTAAAACACTATACACCGGACGCTTTGCAAATGTACGGTAATAGTCGGTTTGTGCAAGTTTTGTTTTTTCAGTTAGATTAAAATTCTCTAAAATTTCTTTTGCAAAATCGTACCAAGTGCCTGCTCCTTTATTACTGAAATGATACGTTCCGTAATTTGCTTTTTCTGAAACGATAAGATCTAAAAGAACTGTCGCCAAATCGTTGGCATTTGTTGGTGTTCCTGTTTGCTCAGTAGTAACCGTGAGTGGCTTTTCCTGCTTGGCGTATTTTAAAATAGTCTTTAAAAAATTATGTCCATATTGAGAATACAACCAAGAGGTGCGTACAATATAATGGTTTTTACAAGCTTCTCTAATGTAGGTTTCACCTTGTAATTTTGAAGCTCCATAAACATTTATAGGGTTTGTGGTGTCGGTTTCAAGATAAGGTGAACCTTTGGTACCGTCAAAGACATAATCGGTTGAGACGTGCAAAAGAACCACGTTAAATTCAGTGCAATATTTTGCTAAATTTTTAACTGCTTCAGCATTGATATTGAAGGCTTGGTCTTTTTCACTTTCCGCTTTTTCAACATTGGTATACGCAGCCGTATTTATGCAGAAATCAATAGTGTTATTTTTAAAATAATCAGCAATAGCAGCACCATCCGTTATGTCTAGATCTGCCTTAGTAACAAAATCAAAATCTAGTGTGGAATAGCGAGACGAAGCATCCTTTAAACATTTTCCTAATTGACCATTAGCACCAGTAACCAATACACGCGCCATATATGCTTTACAGTTTAAAATTTAAATCATTAATACTACTGAAACACTTCGTTAAAAGTAGGAAGTTCTGTATCCTTTTCTGAAATTATAATGTCTTCTTCCGGAAGATGCCAATCTAACGATAAGGTTGCGTCATTATACAATATTCCTCCTTCTGAAGCTTTATCATAGTAATTATCACATTTATACGCAAATATTGATTTTTTTGATAACGTAACAAAACCATGCGCAAACCCTCGGGGCACAAAAAGCTGATTTTGTGTTTCATCGTCTAAAATGACTGAAACATGCTCCCCAAACGTTTTTGAATCGTTACGAACATCTACCACAATATCCAATACTTTTCCTCTTGCTGCACGAACTAGCTTCGCCTGCGCCATTGGCCCTGTTTGAAAATGCAAACCGCGAACCACACCATAACTTGAAAAAGATTGATTGTCTTGTACAAAATCAATATCCAGGCCTGTAACTTCGGAAAATGTTTTTTTATTGTAGGTTTCGCTAAAAAGGCCTCTATTATCCTTAAAAATTCGAGGTTTTAAAATAAAGCAGCCTGCTAGGTGTGTGTGTTCTATTTCCAAAATAATAGTTCCTTATTTCATTAAATGTTTTCCGTATCCGCTTTTTAATAAAGGTGCTACGAGTTTTTTAAGTTGTGCTTTATCAATATAGCCCATTTCGTGGGCTGCTTCCTCAATCGAACCAACTTTTAAACCTTGGCGTTCTTCAATCACCTCTACAAACTGAGCTGCTTGCATTAATGAGGCAAAAGTACCCGTGTCTAGCCACGCTGTCCCTTTGTCTAAAATACTTACGCTTAATTTTCCTTGTTGTAAGTAAACATTGTTAACATCGGTAATTTCTAATTCACCACGGTCGCTAGGTTTTATATTTTCAGCAATACTTACCACACTATTATCATAAAAATAAATTCCGGGCACAGCATAATTAGATTTTGCCTTTTTAGGCTTTTCTTCAATAGAAAGTGCTTTTCCTTCTTCATCAAACGCTACTACGCCATACCGTTCGGGATCGTGAACGTGGTACGCATAAATAATCCCGCCATCGGGATTGTTGTTAGACTGCAGCAGTTCCTTTAATCCACTTCCGTAGAAAATATTATCGCCTAAAATGAGCGCTACTTTATCGTTTCCTATAAAGTCTTTTCCTATAATAAACGCTTCGGCCAATCCATTGGGTTCTTCTTGAACCGCATATTGAAAATCACAGCCGTACTTAGTTCCGTCTCCCAACAATTTTTCAAACAAGGGTAGATCTTCTGGGGTTGAGATAATCAAAATCTCACGAATGCCAGCGTACATCAACGTCGATAAAGGATAGTAAATCATAGGTTTGTCGTACACCGGCATCAGCTGTTTGCTAACCGCTAATGTAAGCGGGTGTAAACGGGTTCCAGATCCTCCTGCTAATATAATTCCTTTCATAATCTATCGCTATTGTTTAAGTACCATTGGATGGTTTTCTTTATCCCTGTTTCAAAATTTTCCTCAGCTTTCCATCCTAATTCATGTTCAATTTTTGAAGCATCTATAGCATACCTAAAATCGTGTCCGGGTCTATCGGTTACGAAGGCAATTTGTTCTCGGTATGATTCTTTTTTCGGTTTTAATTCGTCTAATAAATCACAAATAGTGTGAGCAATGTACAGGTTTTCTCGCTCGTTCCTGCCGCCTATATTGTATGTTTCTCCTAACCTTCCTTTTTCCAAAGCTAATTGAATACCGCTACAATGGTCTTTTACATACAACCAATCGCGTACGTTTTTACCGTCCCCATAAATAGGAATTGGTTCTCCGGAAATCGCTTTTCTAATAATGGTTGGGATTAATTTTTCATTATGCTGATTGGGACCGTAGTTGTTTGAGCAATTGGTAGTAACTACAGGCATTCCGTAGGTATGAAAATAACTGCGAACGATAAAATCTGAAGAGGCTTTTGAGGCACTGTATGGACTGTTGGGCGCATAGGGTGTCATTTCGGTAAACAACCCTGTTTTTCCAAGGGTACCATACACCTCATCGGTTGAGACATGTAAAAATCGGGCGTTTTTAAAGTCTTCTTTTAAGGCTCCTGGACCATTCATCCACGTTTTGTAGGCCTGCTGAAGCAATAAAAAAGTCCCTACAATATTCGTTTCAATAAATGCAGCGGGTCCTGTAATGGAATTATCTACATGAGATTCTGCTGCAAAATGAATAACTTGATCAAATTGATGCTTTTCAAAAAGGTCTTTTAACAATTGTTCATCGCAAATATCTCCTTCAACAAAAGAGTACCTAGGATGGTCTTTTACCGCTTCTAAATTAGCTAAATTTCCTGCATATGTGAGCTTGTCCAGAACAACTACGTCACTTTCGGTCGTTTCAAGTAAATAGGTTACGTGATTCGAACCAATGAACCCTGCACCCCCGGATAGTAAGACTTTGTTGTTTCTCAAAATTTATTTTTAGTTTAGTCTAATATTTGTTTTAACATTTTTTCAGTGATTACATAGGTTGGTTTTACCCCACTTGTACCCAATCCGCCAGAAGCTAATGTGCTTCCTGTTTCTAATGGATTATCTGAAGCATAATACGCATATCGCACCTGTGTTTTTGAACTAATACTCCCTCGTATTTTAGCAGCTGCCTGTATGGCTTTTTGGTAATGCGCTCCTTCCATTTCAAGGCCAATTACATTCCAAGTAGATTCGTGGAAAAACCGAAGTACATCTCGGTTTTGTAATGAAGTTCCCAGCACCGTAATCATAGTACCAGTACAAACTTGTACCTTATCTTCTTTAAAATCTGAAATACTTAATTCATTATTAAAAGGGTAATTGTCTGCCGTTCCTTCAAATACGTGAGCTGAAGGAATCATAATATCACCTTTTCCTCCTTCTAAAATCCCTGCTTTCCCCATAATAGAAACCGAAGCAACATTTAAAAAATGTGAGTTCCCAGTGCTATCTTCATACGGTTTTAATAACTCGTCCATCGTTTCATAGGCTTGTTCGCCAAAAGCGTAGTCCATCACGATGATAACCGGTTTATCTTTCGTTTCAATAGCTTCGGAGTCATATACAGACGTTGGAAATTCAGCTGAATCAAAAACTTGAACATCGATATTGGCACCACTTTCGTCATTAATAAACGACATTCCGTTCTTTAAAGCTAGTTTAGTTACTTTATCCCGCAATTTACTATTGGCCGGGTTACTTAAAGATTCAAAAAGTTCAAAAGGTTGCTTCTTTTTTGCTTCTGTAGTTAATGCAGCGTTTGCAAAAAGCGTATTCATCACACTGTGCATGTTTGCACTTATTATGTGTAACGGTCGTTGCAGCAACTCTTTTTCTTCAAGTGTTTGCTTAATTCTTAATGCCCATTTTTCACCGTGAATATGATGCCCTAATCGCTCTCGTAGTACAGGACTAAAGGTAATTACACGCTTATCGTTATTTACCACTTCGTCAAGGGCCAATTTCCCTAAGTAATAAACAATATTCAAAAATCGATGTGGATCTTCCTTACTGGCAAACTGCGGATATACTTCACTAACTTCTTCAAAGGTTCTTCCTAAAAAGTTAGCGGTGTGCGTAAGTGCAATTTCTTTTTCTTCTTTGGTTAATTCTTCTTTCTTCTGAATGGCATTTTCAAGCTTTTTCCAATCGCGAATTACCTTTCCCTTCTCATCAATCATGATTTGTTTCATGATTTTATGCGATTCTATATACAAAAAAGTAAGGTGGGTAAGTACATCGTAAATTTCCGATCTACCACGCGTTACCTCAATATTCATCTGTTCTTCGTCAATGCGGTAACAATTTCTGCGCCTTTTTGAAGGAATAATGGTTTTAAAGTGGGAGTTTTTATAGCCTTCGTCACTCGTTAAATTAATAAAGCGACATTCTTCAATTCCGGTGGGAAGCCTATCTATCACATATAAAAGCCCTTGTAATTCTACTTTTTCTTCTGAAATAGAACCGTAAATTTCGGGTCTAAGGGTTAATAAAGATTCTCGTAACGTTTCACCTGAAACACCCATCGGTTTATAAAAACCACGATTAAATAAATGGCGCATGGTAATATACAATCGTTCTATGGCGCTAGTGCTTTCTTGGGCTCGGGTTCTACTATGTGGTTTTAATTTCTTCATTGCTGCAAATATACATTAATTTCAATCTTGTAAAGAAAGGAGGTTGTCGGCTATTTTACGGTCGTTTGAGAGCCTTGGCAGCTTGTTTTGACCTCCTAATTTTCCTTGCGATTTCATATAATTTGTAAAGCTGCCTTTTTTAAGTTGTGTAATCTGTAGCGGTCGCAGTATTTTTCCTTCAATTAAATCGAAATAATACGAATTTTGCTGCTGCATCGCTTTGTCTATTGTGTTAGCGATGTCTTTAATTGAATTGGGCTCGTTTTCAAATTCTATAAACCATTCATGATACGGTAAACCTTCTTCGGGACTGGTTTGCGGAGCGACAGTAAATTCTGAAATGGAAAAACCGTGTTGTTGTATTGCTTCTTGTAAAGCATGTTCTACTTCTTTCCCAATAACGTGTTCTCCAAATGCCGAAATAAAGTGTTTTATTCTTCCTGAAACAATTACGCGATACGGTGCTGTAGAAGTAAACTGAACGGTGTCCCCCACATTATACGCCCACAGTCCGGCGTCGGTTGAAACGATCATTACATAATTAACACCCACTTTTACATCGCCAATGGTAAGGCGTTTGGGGTTTTCATCAAAGAAATGTTCTGCTTCGATAAATTCATAAAAAATACCTGAATTTAATAACAAAAGCATCCCATCGGCATCTTGTTTATCTTGAAAGGCAAAAAAGCCTTCCGAAGCGGGAAAAAGCTCAATACTGTCTACTTTTCGACCAATTAACGATTCAAATTTGGCGCGATAGGGTTCGTAATTAACGCCGCCATAAATAAACAACTGAAAATTTTTAAAAAGATCACCTACATCTTTCCCTGTTTTAGTACGTAAGCGTTCAAAATACATTTGTACCCAAGACGGAATGCCGCTTATCACAGTCATATCCTTGTCTTTGGTTTCTTCAACAATGGCTTCGACTTTCGTTTCCCAATCATCGATACAATTAGTTTCCCAACTAGGCATTCGGTTTTTCTGAAGGTATTTGGGTACGTAATGCGCTACAATACCCGACAACCTGCCTAATTTAATGCCGTTCTTTTCCGTCATTTCGGGGCTTCCTTGTAAAAAGATCATCTTCCCGTCTACAAAGTCGGCATTTCCCGTTTCGTTAATATAGCAAAGAATGGCATTTCGAGCTGCATGTACGTGATGCGGCATAGAATCTTCCGTAATAGGAATGTATTTTGCGCCGCTCGTGGTTCCGGAGGTTTTGGCGAAATAAAGCGGTTTTCCAGGCCAAAGAATATCCGCTTCACCCGAAACAACCCGGTCTACATACGGTTTTAGTTCTTCATAATCCCGAACGGGGACTTTTTTGGCAAAATCGGAAGTCGATTTGATGTTGTTAAAGTCATGATCTTTTCCAAAATGAGTGTTTTTGGCTTCTTTAAGGAGGCTTTCAAATACTTTTTGTTGGGTTTCAACTGGTTTTTTTGACCATTTTTCTATTTTAGAAACAACATGTTTTGCAAAAATTTTGGCTGCGAAAGACTTTATAAACATAATTTTTTATTCAAAATCTATAAAATTTGTTGGATTAATGGGATATCCCTGCCGCCACAATTCAAAATGAAGGTGAGGACCCGTGGTAAGCTCTCCAGTACTTCCAACAGTCCCGATTACTTCTCCTGCTTTTACCAATTCTCCTTGTTCTTTGGTTAACGAGGCATTGTGTTTATAAACGGAAAGTAAGTCATTTCGGTGTTTAAGGATCATAACATACCCTGTTTCGGCGGTCCATTCGGCAAAAATAACCGTTCCGTCAGCAATGGCTTTTACAGGCGCATCTTTCACAGTAACAACATCAACTGCATAATGTTTTTCGTTGGGTTTATATTCTTGCGAAATGGTCCCTTTAACTGGAGCAAATAAAACGTAGTCGATAGCCGTGGCGCCTAATAGAGGATTGTATTTATCTTCTCGAGATACTTTTTCGCGTAAGAGAGAATCTTCTTTTGAGGCCGACAAATCTACTTCAGAGGCATCAATACTAGCTGCGTTGATAATAGAATCTTTATTAAAATGCACTGTTTTAACGTCGCCTGTGAGCACTTTACGTATTGAGGCAAGGTATTGGTTATTTACCGTTAGTTCTTGCTGTAAGGAGTCTGCTTTATAGGTTAGGCGGGTTGCTCGTTTCTTAAGTTTAGTGGACGAATATCCCGGAATGTATTCCCGAAGAGGTGTAAAAGCAATTAAAATGGTAGTTCCGGTAATTAATATCAACGCCGAAATAACACTAAAAACAAACACGTTTAATCGGTTCAATTTAAAAGAAAAACGTTCTTCAAACGTATCTTCATTAAGCACCACCAACCTGTACTTGTGTAATAGCTTCTTTTTTATCTTTTTTGTCCTCTTTTCTTTTTTAGCCATTTCTTTTACTTCCTTTTACAAATATAAAACAATCTTATGCCCTGTTGCACTAAACTTGTATTGAAAACGTTTTATGTAAGGAATTCTTGTTACCTTTGTCCCATAAATTTTTATATGATGATTGCACTATTTTTACCCCTTGCTATAGGTCCTTGGCAAATTGTTTTAGTCGTATTAGTAGTTTTGCTTTTATTCGGAGGTCGTAAAATACCCGAATTAATGCGAGGCCTGGGTAGCGGAATTAAGGAATTTAAAGACGCTTCCAAAGACGAAAACGAAGAATCTACACACGTAGAGGACAAGAAATAATCCTCGTAATTGAAAAAACACAAAAACCCGCTACTTTTAATGAAAGTAGCGGGTTTTTGTTATAGCTGTTTTATACTATTTACTGAATTTAGCAGATCGTAAAATAGACTCTAACTCAAACTGTAAATCCCTTTTTTGAACAGTAGGAGCATAGGTAAAACCTTCTAAAATTACATACCTGTCGTTGTCTTTATCTTTAACTGCAAAGTTTACAAATGGTCCGCCCATATAGGCTCCTTTTACCTCCCAAGTTCCTTTGGTTTCGTATGCAAATTTACCATCTATTTCCGTTTTGAAAAGGTAGGGAGCGTAAGCATCTTCAGTGATAAAACGGCCATCGTCTTCAACAGGAAGGTAGCCGCCACCGATAGAATCCCGCATTTTAATTATTTCACTAACCGCCATACTATCACTCGTAATGGTACTTAACGGCACTTCATAAATTAAAATATTTGTAGTACCAGACTTTAAATCTTTACGCATCCAATAGAAATCGTCACTGGCATTTGATATACGATATGCCGAAGGCACCTTTATATCCAGTCCAAAACGTTCTTTAAGAGAATCGGTTTTCAGCATCGATACCTCCGTTCTTCGTTGTCTTTCCTTTATTTCGGAGTCGTGAAAAGCATCGATTATCTGTTTGTGTTTTTCTTGTAATAATGTAATCAAGCCTTCTTTTGAAGTAGCTGTAACAATAGCACCTACTTGCGGCCTAGCATATTCATTTTTGGTAATTTTTACTTTATTTTCTTTACCTAAACTAACATGAAGAAAAATACGATTGGTACGGGCAAAGTCGGTAAAGGTTGAAACGGGCATTTGATTCATAGTAAACAAAGGCTCGTCTTGTGGCAATCCATCGGTAGGTGCAGCAAAATAAGTTCTAATTTCCTCACCTACGGGACCATTCCATAAATCGTTATCAATAACAACTTGTAAGTTATTAACGTTCCCAACAGAATCCGGTCGGTACGATGTGTCTTTTTTACCAGAATCGTTGCACGAAAAAAGTACAGCCACAGCCAGTAAAGCAGTGTAAATTGTTTTCATTTTAGTGTTTTTGTTGGTTTTTAGCCTTTCTGAATTTTTAGTTTCATTCCAGGTTTTAAATTAGTACCACTAATATCATTCCAATTTTTAATTTTCTCTACAGTTACCCCAGGAAATTTTTTAGAAATACTCCAAAGTGAGTCACCATTTTTAACAGTGTACATTTGTGTGCCCTTAGTGGAAGAAGTAGCTTTTGAAGTTCCTCCAGCTGGTTTTCTCGGGTGTATTGTCAATCGTTGTCCTACGCGCAATCGGTTGCTTCTAAGACCATTCCAACGTTTAATTTGACTAACGCCTACACCATATTTTTCAGCAATTTTACCTAAATAGTCTCCTTTTCGTACTCGGTATCGAATGCGTGCTGGGTGATTTACTACTTCATCTAAAGGTTTTTCGCGTTCGTTTAATTTTTTTTCAGCGTATGCATAAATTGCATCTTCATTAGCTACAAATTTTCCTATTTCATCAATTGGAAGTCGCAACACGTAATTTTCATCTTTAATAACTGGGATAATTCCTAATTTATAAGAAGGGTTTAAATACTCTATTTCAGCTTTAGGAATGGAAGTAATTTCGGCAATTTGATCAAAAGTGATCATTTTCTTTACCCGAACCGTATCGGTAGCTACATACGGTACTTGCGGTCCAGCACTTTTAAATCCAAGCTCGTCGGCATATTCAAAAATGTACATCGTTGCTAAAAACGCAGGTACATATCCTGCTGTTTCACGTGGAAGATAAGTGCGTATGTTCCAATAATTTCGTTTTCCACCAGAACGGCGAATCGCTTTTGCTACATTCCCTGGACCTGAATTATACGCAGCTAAAGCAAGATCCCAATCTTCTAAACTGTTATACAAACTAAAAAGATATTTACTAGCTGCTTCGGTAGCCATAGTAGGGTCTGAGCGCTCATCAACATATGAGTTTACGTCTAAACCAAACATTTTTCCCGTACTGAACATAAACTGCCAAAGTCCTGTTGCTCCCACACGCGAAACTGCTCTAGGGTCTAAAGCAGACTCCACAATAGCGAGATATTTCATTTCAAGCGGTAAGCCATAACGATCCAATTGTTCTTCGAACATAGGAAAATAATAGTCGCTTAGCGCCATTAATTTAGTCAAGGTATTTCTTCTATTTTTTAAATAGCCATTTATCACACTCTCAAGAGAAGTATTATATTCCACGTTAAACGGGGTGCGGGCGTTGAGTTCGGCCAATCGCTGTTTTAAAATTTCAGTAGAAACTGCTTTATACGGCAGCGGATCATAGTTTTGGTTTTGTACAGTACCGTACATTTCTTCAAAACGACCGGTGGAAAACAACTCTTGTAACCAAAGGCTATCAATTTTCCGCGCGTTGGCCATATCTTCCAATGAAAAAACCATCGTGTCTTTCACTTGAGTAGCGACAACTGTTTTGGGTAGATCTCTCGCTATTTTTTGTACCGTTATAGAATCTACAACTTGAAGATTTTTTTTCTGAAGAGAGTCAATAGGAGTTTTATCTTGAGCAGACGAAGTAAATACTCCGAAAACTAGCAAAATTGAAACAAAAAGAAGTTTTTTCATAGTCGTAATAGCCTGGGGTTTAGCTCAAAATATTATTAAAAATACATAAAACGAAAAACTGAGCAACTTTTTTTCAGAATATATTCATCTGTGTTAACGATTGTATATACGTTTTATTCTCTCAATGCCTTTATTCCGGGCAGTGTTTTACCCTCCAGCATTTCAAGCATAGCACCACCTCCGGTAGATACATAACTTACTTTATCAGTAAAATTGAATTTTTTTACTGCAGCAACCGAATCACCACCACCAACTAATGAAAATGCTCCATTTTTGGTTGCTTTGGCAATCGCATTCCCTAAACTAATAGTCCCTTTAGAAAAAGGTTCCATTTCAAAAACACCGGCAGGGCCGTTCCAAAGGATTGTTTTAGACTGTGCAATGATCGATGCAAAATGTTCATTGGTTTTTGGCCCAGTGTCCAAGCCCATCCATCCTTCAGGAATGGTATCTACATCGCTTACATCGGTGGTTGCCATTTCAGAAAAACTATCAGCAATGATAGCATCGGACGGTAAATGCACCGAAACACCTTTTTCTTTGGCTTTGGCCAGAATTTCTAAGGCTAATTTTTGTTTATCGTCTTCTACTAAGGAAGCGCCAACCTTTCCACCTTGTGCTTTTACAAAGGTAAAAGCCATGCCGCCACCAATAATTAGGTGGTCTATTTTATCTAAAATATTTTCAATTACCGTAATTTTTGAAGAAACCTTTGCACCTCCTATTATGGCCGTTATAGGAGGTTCACCTTGCGTTAACACCTTATTTACGTGTTCAACTTCTGAGGCCAACAACAACCCAAAACATTTATTTTCAGGGAAAAAATCGGCAATTACCGCTGTAGAAGCGTGTGCTCTATGCGCTGTACCAAACGCATCGTTTACATAATAATCGCCTAATTTTGCCAGTTTTTCAGCAAAAGCACGGTCGCCTTGTTTTTCTTCATCGTGGTATCGCAAATTTTCAAGCAATAAAATTTCACCGTATTTTAAATTTTCAACAGCTTGTTCTACCGTTTCACCTACACAATCTTCCACAAATTTTACACTCACACCTAAAACTTCCGTTGCAGTATCAACCACGTGTCGTAATGAAAACACCGCTTCCTTATTTTTGGGACGACCTAAATGAGACATCAAAATACAGCTTCCTCCATCTTCCAAAACATTGATTATCGTTGGCTTAGCAGCTTCAATACGGGTCGTATCGGTGACTTCGTGGTCATCGTTTAACGGAACATTGAAATCTACGCGAATCAATACCCTTTTTCCCTTAAAATTTACGTCTTTAACTGTTTTCATACTTGAAATTTTACAGTTGCAAATATAGTTTTTTAAACGGCAATGCTGAAACGATTTACAAGGCATACTTCTGTGGTTATTTTGTTTAAAATTTCCGAAGAAAAAATATGTAGCTTTGCGTATGGATTTTTCAGAAGTTATTGGTCAAAAACACTTGCAATCGCATTTATTGACTACCATTGAAAATGGCCGAATTCCGCACGCACAACTATTTATAGGAAAAGCAGGAACCGGTGTGTTACCTGCCGCCATTGCTTATGCAAGTGCTATTTTATGCAGTAACCATTCCATAGGTTCTGAAGCTCAAAAAAAATGCGCTCAAAAAGTGGCACATCTTACACATCCAGATCTTCATTTTGTGTACCCTGTTAATACAAATGATAAGATAAAAAAGCATCCTGTTTCTGATAATTTTAGTAGCGAATGGCGCGAATTTTTGAAAGAAAACCCTTACGGATCTTTATTTCAATGGCTACAGAAGCTGGGAATTGAAAAAAAACAGGGGATCATTAAGGTTGATGAAGCGGCCGATATGATGAAAAAACTATCTTTAAAAGCATATGAAGGGGGTTATAAAGTGATGATCGTATGGATGGCCGACAAGATGAATACCCAATGTGCCAATAAAATTCTAAAATTAATAGAAGAACCCCCTAAAAATACCGTGTTGTTATTGCTTTGTGAAGATGAACAACAAATTATGGGAACCATACAGTCCCGTTGCCAAAAACTCAATTTCCCTTTGTTATCTGAAGAGGATATTGCTACTTTTTTAACTCAAGAAAAGAAACTTGACCAAAACACTGCCCTAAAATTGGCCCACCGTGCCAATGGTGATGTTAACAGAGCCATACAGCTTACCGAAGAGGGTGGTGATGATTCTGATTTTGAACGACTGTTTATTGAGTGGGTTCGCACCGCTTTTAAAGCTAAAGGAAATAAGAGCTCTATAAACGATTTACTTAAATGGAGTGATACTGTTGCCGCATTAGGACGTGAAACCCAGAAAAAATTCTTGATCTATTGTATTGAAGTTTTCCGACAAGCCATGCTAAAAAATTATAAAGCCGATAGTTTGTTGTTTTTTGAAGCAGCCGATCCCAAATTCTCCCTTGAAAAATTTGCTCCTTTTGTGCACCAAAACAATATTTTTGAAATTACCCAAGCATTAGAAGATGCTACTTACCATGTTGAACGGAATGGAAATGCAAAAATAATTTTTACCGATCTCTCCATCTCCCTAACACGACTAATTCATAAAAAAGAGCTTGTATAATAAATTTCTATTGGTTTTTATTGTTTAAATAATTTAAAACTATAGATTTTGACTTGAAATTAAGCGATTTTACACGCTTAGCTCATTTAATGAGGTGTATTTGTCTTTAAAGTAGACAAAACACGCTTAAAACAACTCTAATTAGCTTTTGATGCTTTTTTGAAGCAATATATGTGAGATGAATATTCTTTTGACGACCAAGCATGCACATTAGACCACAAGCCAATCCAAAAAGCTCGTAACGAAAAAGAATTTCCTGTTTTATATTTTTCTGAAAGCAGGCTTACATAAAAAGAATCGAAGATCATGGGTTTTATTTTTTTCAACTGAATTTCTTCTGAAAAAAGTTTAACCATGCTCTCTTTTGAAAAATGCCAAAGATGTCGAGGCACATCATACGCAGCCCAAAATTCTTTATAAAATTTTGCATCGAACGATTTATAATTTGGAACCGCAATTAAAAGTGTTCCTCCAGGCTTTAATAAATTTTCAATTGCTTTAATTGATTCGTGCAAATTGGGCAGATGTTCCAGCACATGCCAAAGTGTAATGACATCAAATTTTTGATTAGAAAATTTGCTATAAGAATCTTTTAAATGAATCCCTTTTTGTTCTGAAATAGCTCGCGCTTTTTCGTTGGGTTCAGCTCCTTGAATTTCCCACCCTTTTTCTGAAGCTACTTTTAAAAACTCTCCAGTACCAGCTCCAATATCTAAAACAGAACCACATCCTTTATTCAATTTTGTAATAAGTTGAACTTTCTTTTTTAGCGCTCGCTGTTTTACTTTTTGATATAAAAAAGGAAGCAATCCTTTATCGGAATCGGTGTGTGAAATGTAGGCGTCGCTCTCATAATAATCAGAAAGATTTTCCACAGCAGGTTGCGGTGTTGTCACCAACATTTTAAAATTTGAATCGTATACCAACTGAAAAGATTCCCCCGAAACGAGGAAATCTTTTGTGGTTATGTAAACTGGTTTTTGGATGTTTTTCAAATGGAATATTTTTAGTTTTAAATTTATTGAACACTTCGACTCTGCTCAGTAAACAGCAACTTATCTAGGTTAAAAAGGTTTCTGAGCGTAGCCAGAGTGTTCCACGTGAAACATACACCCTAACGTCCCATATAAACTAACATTACCGAAATATCGTTTGGAGAAACTCCGCTAATTCGTGACGCTTGGGAAACCGTTGCCGGTTGTATGGTTTTTAACTTCTCCCTTGCTTCGTAGGATAGGGATTTCAATTTGGTATAATCAAAATTTTCAGGAATTTTAATTCCCTCTAGCCTATTTAGTTTATCTGCGTTGTTCTTTTCCTTCTCAATATATCCTGCATATTTAATTTGAATTTCGGCCTGCTCCAAAACTTCATGATCCAGATTATGTTCTTGAATATAGCTCTCAACATCTTCAATTTTCCGCATATCATTCATATCGATTTCTGGTCTAGAAAACATCTTTACCATCTTATCACTTTGTTTTACTTCAGCAGAATTGTTTTCTTTTAAAATAGGGTTTGCAATCGCATCACTTACGCTAGTATCTTTAAAAAATTGAACAAATGCACCAGACTGTTCTTTCTTTTCCTCCATTTTTCGAAGGCGTTTTTCGGAAGCCAACCCTATATCATATGACTTTGGTGTTAACCTAAAATCGGCATTATCTTGTCGCAATAACGTTCTATATTCTGCTCGAGACGTAAACATTCTGTAAGGCTCTTCAGTACCTTTTGTAATGAGGTCATCTATTAAAACACCAATATAGGCTTCATTCCGTTTTAATATAAATGGATCTTTTTCGTAGGTTGTTAAGTGCGCATTGATACCTGCCATCATTCCTTGACAAGCTGCTTCTTCATACCCAGTAGTTCCATTTATTTGCCCAGCGAAAAATAAGCCTGAAACCAGTTTGGTTTCCATAGTATGTTTTAATTGTGTAGGCGGAAAATAATCATATTCGATTGCATAACCGGGACGAAAGAATTTTACATTCTGAAATCCGTCGCATTCTCGCAATGCTTTAAATTGAATATCCTCTGGCAAAGAAGTTGAAAAACCATTTACATAATACTCAACCGTATTCCAGCCTTCTGGTTCTACAAACATTTGGTGCCGATCTTTATCAGCAAAGCGGTTAATTTTATCTTCGATAGACGGACAATATCGCGGCCCCACACTATCAATGGAACCATTAAACATCGGAGAGCGATCAAACCCTTCCCGAAGAATATCGTGCACCAATAAACTAGTGTGTGACATATAACAGTCCCGTTGTTTTGTCAACGGTTTTGTTTCGTCAGAATAAGAGAATTTATCAGGAATAGCATCTCCAGGCTGAACAGACATTTTAGAAAAATCTAAAGAACGTCCATCTACTCGTGGCGGTGTTCCGGTTTTCATTCTACCAGATTCAAAGCCTAAATCGATAAGGTCTTTTGTGATTCCAGTAGCAGCTCGTTCACCTGCTCTTCCTCCCCCAAATTGTTTTTCTCCAATATGAATTAATCCATTTAAAAAAGTTCCGTTGGTCAAAACAACAGATTTAGCTTTCACTTCTAATCCCAATGAAGTTTTCACTCCAACTACTTTATCGTTTTCTACTAAAATGCCTGAAACCATTTCTTGATAAAAATCCAAATTTGGAGTTTGTTCTAACATAAGACGCCATGTTTCTGAAAACATCATGCGATCACTTTGAACTCTCGGACTCCACATGGCAGGTCCTTTAGATTTGTTCAACATCTTGAACTGTATCGCAGACTTATCGGATACAATTCCGCTGTACCCACCAAGCGCATCAATCTCTCGAACTATTTGCCCTTTGGCAATTCCTCCCATAGCGGGATTGCAAGACATCTGTGCAATGTTCTGCAAATTCATCGTAATCAACAATGTTTTTGACCCCAAATTGGCAGCAGCAGCGGCAGCTTCAGAACCAGCGTGACCGGCACCAACTACTATAACATCATATTCCTTTTCAAACATAAACTTTACATTGTTCCACGTGGAACACTTTAGCTTTACTAAGTGAACCACATTAAATTTATTATTCTTTTTAAAATGGGCGCAAAGATAGCTAAATTGCTTATAATCAACAACTTAATTATATAAATATTTGTAAATCAACGCTCTACAGAAAAGAACGCTTTTTTAAGGCCTCATTTTCTTTGGTACGCATAAGGGTGGCTTCCTCTTCCGTTTTGTCCTTATAGCCACAATAGTGGAGGATTCCGTGGATAATGACCCGGTGTAATTCATCTTGAAATGATACTGAAAAGGTTTCGGCGTTTTCCTTGACTCGTTCTACAGAAATATAAATTTCGCCGTGAATTTGCTTTCCTAATGAATTATCAAAGCTGATAATATCGGTCAACGTATCGTGATCTAAAAACTGAACATTTAATTTATGCAAATACGCATCATCACAAAACACATACACAAGTTCACCTTCTTTGTAATTTTCCTCCAAAATGATTGATGAAATCCAGTCTGAAATTTCCTGACTGTTCTCTAATTCAAAATCGGTTTCAGAATAAAACTCAATCATTGGTTTGCTTAAAATAAGTTTGTACTTTTTCTTTAAATTCTGGTTGCAAAGGTAGTGCTTCCCTATTTAAAATTTCAGTCGTATTAAAGTACTTTTTAATAGCTTCGGGTGATAAACGTAGGTTGTTTGAAAATTGTTTTCTATTGGTTTCAGATTCTCTTCTATTTTCTTCTCCTTGTTCAAAAGAGGCTTTATCCAATTTCAATAATTGATGCTGTAAATTGAGCATGCGTTGCAGGGTTTGTTGGTTAAAACCCTTTTCTAATAATTGCTGTTCTATTCCTTCCATTTCCCGAAGCAAATCGCCACCTTTTCCTTTTAGTCCCTCTTTATTTAAACGATCTTCTAATTGCTGTCTAAGCATTTGTTGTTGCTTATAAATTTCGTACAATTTTTCGCTCGATTGTTCACTGTCACCATTACCACTTTTTCCATCTTGTTGTCCTTGCTCGCCATTTTCACCACCTTCTCCATTTTCACCATTTCCTTCACCCTCGCCCTGACCTTTTCCTTCTCCCTTACCTTCTCCTTGACCTTGACCCTCTTGTTTGCCTTTATTCCCTCCTTTTTCACCTTCCATACCTTCTTTCATTTGTTCTGAAAGGCTTTCTTGCTTTTTAATGATATCGGGCAATTGAAATCCCTGTCCTTGACCTTGGCCTTTTCCTTGACCTTGACCCTGTCCCTGCCCTTGACCGGAAGCGTTCATCATCATCTGGTTTTGCATATTGTTCAACAATTCGCTTAACATAATAGCAAGTTCATTGGCTCCCGTTACAGTGTATTGCTGACTTGACACACCTTGGCGCATTTGGTTTTGTGCCAGACGATCGAGTGATTTATCAATATTATATTGAATTTCGGTTAGGGTACTATTTATTTTACCACTGATCATGGGTTGGCGCAACGACAATGCAAAAATACTATCGTCTACATGTTCAAAATTGAGCTTAAGATCATTTTGAATATTTAATTTTTTACCAAAAACAGGACTTCCATAATCGATGGTTTTAAACTCTTCCATTAAATCTTCTTGACTAAAAGAAAATACAATTAGGTTGTCTAAGATTTGCCGAAGCATTTTTACATCTTCGCTTATAGTTTCCATTTGTCCGGCTTGCATTTGCATCTGCATTTGCTTGCCCATTTCTTTCATCTTTTCACCCGCTTTTTGCTGACTTTTTTGAGCATCTTGCTTTTGTTGTTGTTCTAATTTTTCCGAAGCATTTTGCTGCTCCTTATCCACTACTTTCTCTCCTATTTCATCTTTAGGAAGCTCCATGGGATTTTTTAAGTCTTCATTGTCTTTCTCCAACTGCTCCATCTGCTCTTTGTATTCTTCAAACTTTTTGTTGAGTTCTTCCTGCGCTTCTTTGGTATTTTCTTCCTCAGGCACTTTTGAAAGTTGTTCCTGCTCTTCCCCTAATTTATAGAGGTCTTCTGCCAGTTTCTCGGCTTTTTTGGTGACGTAATAGCGCTTGGTCAACTCAACCAATTGCTCCAAGTTTTTCTCTTGATTCTTATTTTGCTTTGCTAATTGCTCCAGTTTTTCGGTTAAGTCTTCTTTTTGAATTTTTTCCTGCAGCTTTTCCAGTTCATCCAACAGCTTTTCATTTTCCTTTAATCGTTCTTCATTTTCCTCTAAACGATCTTCCAATTGTTCTTTAAAAGGATCGTCTTTTTCTTCTGGCTGGAAATTTTCAAGATTCTCTTTCATTTCTTTTGAAAAATTCTTCATCATCTTTTCTTGCTGTTTTTGGCGTTTGATGAAGTTTTCCAATTTCTTTTTATCGTTCCAATTCAGCTCTTTCTTTTCTTTTTGGGTTTTGGATAACTCTTCCAAGCTTTTATCCTGCTCTTTTAGTTTTTCCAACGTCTTGTCCAAGTCTTTAACATTGGCATCTTGTTGTTTCAGTTGTTCATTCTGTAATTCATTATCAGTTAATTTTCTGAACGAATACACCCCAGATTTACTCGATTTAAAATTATGAATGGCATCGTTGTCAAAAACCTCAAAATAATAATCGTACGCTACGCCTTCTTTCAAAGGCAATTGCCCCGGAAATGTATACACAAACTGATCAAAATTGCTCTTGTTAAGCGAAAGCGGTTCTTTTTTGGCATTTTCTTCTTTACCGGTTGGGTAATAGACCAAACGCAATTTTGTCAATCCATAATCGTCACTTACGCGTCCCAAAAAATAAATTAATTGTGTGTCCGTACTGTCTTGTTTGGACTGTATATCGATTTCAGGATATTCGTCTTTAATCACGCCTAATGTGAACGAAAGGTTTTCATAATCCTTTAAATTTTCATTGGAAGTAGTTATTGCGTAATCCAACTTAGAGTAAATGTTTTTCTGAAAGTTGAATTGTTGTTTTTCTTCAGCAAAACCATAAATGGTATCGGCTGTTTTCAAATTAACCTGCTGTGTGTTTTTAGTGGCCACTTGCCAAGTAACCTGAGTGCCTTCTGGGATGGTTGCATTCCCAGTACTTTTTAAGGTTTCGTCTTGTTTTCCGGTGTACGAAGGATAGTTTAAAACCATCTCAAACCCTAATAATGCAGGGGTTTTAACTACATCGAGGGTGTAGTTTCTAGATTGAACTTTATTGGCTTTTAATTTGAAGTCAATCGGTTCCAAGGGTTGTGAAAATGTATATTCAAACAAGCCAGGTGCGGTTTGTTGCAGGTAATACGTTTCATTATTGAATTCAATACTCGCATTCTGGGGAATGACGGTTCCTTCGGTTCTTATTTTAAGGGTATAGTTTTTACTTTCTATGGCCGAAAGGTTATCGTTCAACACCACAAAACTGAACGGTGCCGGTGGTTCATAAGCCGTATCGTAATTTACAACCCGCTGGTAGCTACTAGAGAATAGGTCTTTTTCGCCCAACAAACTAATCAACAGAAAAATAAGCACCGGTATGGCGGCATATTTTAAATCTGTCTCTTATACACATCTCCGAGCCCACGAGACCTCTCTA
>OJEO01000270.1_pt1 | contig 22423 bp, 24 predicted proteins | sample 1593621 | NCBI WGS metagenome assembly OJEO01 (sample SAMN05416875, study PRJEB24817) | seawater metagenome | isolation source: Sea water | place: Canada:Atlantic | collected 2013-11
GTTGTTAATCTTCAATGTTATCAAAAAGATAGATTTCAGAAATTGTCCTATGGCAAGAAATGTTTTTTTTAAGTAGTGTATTTCAAAACTGTAATACCGCAATCATAAGCTTTGACATTTTCCAATTTCAAATTCATTTTATAATCAACATTCTTAAAAATTGGCATTCCACTCCCTAAAATGGATGGATTTATAAACAAATAGTATTCATCAATTAAATTCTCTTTGATGAGAGAGGAAACAAACTCTCCCCCTCCATATACAATGATGTCTTTTCCTTTCTGATTTTTTAACTTATAGATTTCGTCTTTTAGTTTGCCTTTTGCAAGGGTTGTATTCTCCCATTTAGATTCTTCAAGTGTTTTTGTAAATACAACTTTCGGTGTTTCTATAAACTTTTTTGCAGCTTCATATTCAGAATCTTTTGGATTTTCCGCAACATTTGACCAATGAGAAATAAAATCATTTGTCATTTTTCTTCCCAAAATAATTGTGTCGAAAGAGTTTGTAAGGGTCCTAGTATATTCTTTCAACTCATCGTCCCAATCCCATTTCATCCAGTCCATTTCGCCGTTCGGTCCCGAAATATATCCATCAATAGAGAGTTGAATTTGAAGTTTTAATGTTCTCATTTATTTTAGATTTTATAGTATGTTACGATGTTTTTTCAGCTTGTAGCCGATAAATACATACGTACCTCAATTTCAAATTCCATACTGCCTCTTTGGATTCCATACGGAAAGTAAACTTGCCTCCTTCCGTAACGTTATTCTCTGCATTAGGGGTATGCCAATCGTCAAATGGGCTGTTCCACTTAATAATTTGTTCTGGTTCAGTTCATCTGTTCCAAACGATTTCTATATTGGAATGTACTGTGGTTTGTACGGTAACTTGTTCTTTGTTTTTCAAGGTTATTCATCTATTTGAATGATTGAAAGGATATTTCCTGCCGGGTCCTTAAACCAAGCAATCAACGGACCTTCATTATGTGAAATACCATTTTTATCGGTATTGAGTTCTTTGTATTGTTCAAATACGATTCCTTTTTCTTTTAGCTTGGCAACGGTTTTTTCAATTGCTGGTACTGGAAAGTTGAGAATGGTAAAAGTGGCCGGTGTGTGGTTCGGTTTAGGATAAATTAAAATGGCATTGCCTCCTTCAATATGTAGTTCGAGCAGTCCCATGGGGTTGTCTTTAACAGTCAAGCCCAACGTGTCTCGATAAAAGGTTTTTGCTTTTTTGATATCGTCCACGGAAAATCCGCTAAACGCTTTTGATTTTTCTAACATAATAATTTCTTTTTAAAATTCTTCATTGTAATTCACCATCCAGCATACGCCAAACTTATCCACAAAACTCCCAAAATAATCGCCCCAAAATTGGTCTTCCATCGGCATTTCAATATTACCGTCTTTTGATAGCCCGTTGAACAATCGGTCGGCTTCTTCCTTGCTATCGGGATGCAGTGATATGTATGCATTATTCCCTTGTTTAAAAGGTGCTCCCATGCCTTCAATGGTGTCCGATGCCATTAAAATTGTGTCCTTCCCTATCGGTAAGGAAATATGCATGGTTCTGTTTTGCATTTCTTTAGGTAGCTTATCACTGTCTGGCGCATCGCTCATTTTCATGTTAGTCATAAATTCCCTGCCAAAAACGGACTTGTAAAATTTGAATGCTTCTTCGGCCTGGCCGTCAAAGTTTAAATACGGATTTACTTTCATAATGTTGAATATTTAAATATTAAATCGTTTCTTCTGATAATTCTTTTACTTTTTGAAGAGCCTGCGGAAATGCTTTTTCAAAACTGTCAATGTGGTCTTCAGCGATATCTACTTCAACGGTGAGTTTTGTTTTACCTTCCTTGTCTTCTAAGGTGTAATTTTCCATAGCTCCGGCCCAATCTTTTACTTCTTCGCTACTGGTATCTTCTTTTCCATCAACAATAATCCCTAGGTGTTCGATTGACATATACGTGGGTTCATTTCTGGTTTTTATGCGACTGATCATCCCATTTCCGTTAGGCCCTAAAAACAAAACTTTACTGCCTTCTTTCCAATCGGTTTCAGCATAAGACCCTTCTGAAAAAGGAGCCGTCCATGTTGGGTAGGTTTCGTCACTCCATAACACTTCCCAAACACGTTTTTGAGGTGCGGCTATGATAACTGTATATTCTTTCCGTTTCATAATTTGATTGTTTTAATAAGTATACTCTTAATGGGTTCCGGTTTTACCATATTCTATTTAGGCATTCGAATTAAAAAGAAGGTTGAACTTGTGTCCGTCTGGATCGGCAAATACACACACGTAGTATCCATTATCATCATATATTTTCTTCCTATCTGTATTAGAATCGAATAAGACCGTTCCTCCGACGTTTTTTATTTTTGTTACCCAAGTGTCATACTCCTCTTTACTTGCTACTGATAGGCTGAACATAATTTCATTTCCTTCGTTTATATCCAAAAGTTCCCCTTCCATACTTGCTTTTAATCGTTCTTTTTTAAAAAAATGAATCACAAAATCATCATCGCTAAAAAAGAAGCTCACTAACTCTTTCGTAGGATTTCCATTTAACCTAAACCGTAATGCTTGGTAAAATTCTTGCGTCTTTTCAATGTTTTCTACTCCTAGGTTTGCCCATATCTTTTTTGGTTTCATACTATTGTTTATTACAATTTATTGCGTTGGCATCTTTTCCATATCCATATACAACACACTCCAATGATGGCCGTCCAGGTCTTTAAAACCCATTCCGTACATCCAACCTTCACTTTCTGACGGTTCAGCAGAGATGGTTCCGCCTACTTTTTGCACCGTCTTGGCCAAGGCATCTACTTCTTCTTTGCTTTGGGCATCGATATTCAATAAAACCTCGGTCGCTTCTCCTGTCTTCACCAAGCCGTTTTGAGTAAAGCTTTTAAACGTTTCTTCAGGAAAAAGCATCATAACCAGCTCTTTTTCCCCTATCAGAAAACTAGCCAAATGCTCCGCTTGTTCATGCATGGGATTGGGCTTAAAACCAATCGCTTTAAAAAATGCTTTCGATTTCTGAATATTGGCAACCGGTAAGTTCAACCAAAATGTTTTCATTGTTTTATGTATTTAAAAGATTGTATTTTAATACCTTACTCAAAGATAAGAAGGTTTTTCAATATATATACGGTGCATTTCCGCCAATCGTACGGGTTGATTGCGACACTAAATTGAAGTATATTTGATTGTATTAATATAAAAAACAACCTTACTTTAATTATTATGAAGCACGTTTCCATACTTATCCCGAAAGGGCACACGAGTGTAGTGAATATTGGTGGTACCCATCAAATGCTATCGTGGGTCAATGAATTTTTTCAGCAAACTGGAAGAGACCCGATGTTTACCATTCAATTGGTAGGCCTTGAAAAAGAAACCACGCAAACCCACGGCCTTTTTACGGTAAATCCGGAAGTGCTTATCGATCAAGTAAAAAAAACCGATCTTATTATCATTCCCGCTATTCACGGCGATTTTCAAAAAAACTTAAAAGAGAATGCCGATTTCATTCCTTGGATTGTGGAGCAATACAAACAAGGCTCTGAAATTGTAAGTCTGTGCGTTGCTTCTTTCTTTTTGGCCTCCACCGGATTATTGGATGGTAAAAGCTGCTCTACCCATTGGCAATTTGCAAACGAATTCAGAAAACAATTCCCTAAAGCAAATTTGATGGACGACCGCATTTTAACAGAAGCCGATGGCATTTTTACCAGTGGTGGGGCGTATTCCTTTACCAATCTTATAATCTATTTAATTGAAAAATACGCTGGGCGCGATACCGCGGTCATGGCAGCCAAAGGTTTTATGATTGATATTGACCGAAGCAGTCAATCGCCTTTTATGATCTTCTCTGGGCAAAAGTCGCATAATGATCCCATTATTTTGAAAGTACAAGAGCATATAGAACAAAATTATCAGGATAAAATGACTGTGGAAGCGTTATGTGATCAATTGGTCATTAGCCGACGCACTTTCGAGCGGCGTTTTAAAAAAGCAACCGCCAACACTGTGGTAGAATACATGCAACGTGTAAAAGTGGAGGCAGCCAAAAAAGAACTGGAAATGGGACGCAAAACCGTAAATGAAGTCATGTACGAAGTGGGTTATTCAGATCCCAAAGCTTTTCGAGATGTCTTCAGAAAAATCACTGATATGACCCCAGTTGATTACCTGCACAAATACCGGAAACAAATTGCTTAGTACATTATTATTAAAAATGAAGTTACAATTTCAGCAACGTACTAGCTGTAAGCTCTTTTATTTCAAAGAAAAAATAAAAGCCCACCCAAATGGGCAGGCTTTTACGTGACTAAGTCAAATAAGTTAGTTAGTACAGCTCTTGTAATGCTTTTATATCATTATTATTGAACTCCCCATCTTCACTTGAAGAAAAACAAGCTAACATAATAGATGTTGGATCGTAACCAGTAGGTGTACCATTAATGTGGTTGGCACCTACACCAGCAGTTCCTTCATTGGTGTTCTGTCCACAACTTTGACGGCTGAACCAGTCTGTATGACGAAAACCAACAGAGTGTCCTATCTCGTGGGTAATTACGTGTTCGTTTACATTAGTACTGTATCCAGAAAGCCCGTAGATTTGCACAAACTTATTTGGAAGCCCATTACTTGGGAAACCAGCACTACCTCCAGCACCACTAGGGTTGTTAACAGTGTTGTTATACACTACCATATCTTTGTTTTGGTAGTTAGTACCAAACGTTAAGTTAAAGCTTATAGAAACACCACTCAAGTTGTTATAATTATTAACAGCATATTGTAATGCGGTTTGCTCCTTGTTGGAAAGCGCTTGACTACCGCCTGTATATCCAATAATAGAGATGGTACGCCCTTGGCTTACCAAGTTATTGGTAGAATACTGTCGATTATTATCATCTTTATCAACCGCTTTGGCCATTTCAAGTAATTGTTTCTCCGTCAAAACAATATCCTTTTCTATAAAAAGACGTTCTTCAGTTGTTCCATCGGGGAAATGAAATGTATCATATTTAATATAGTCACTATTTAAATTCAGTTTAACAACTGCGTCTTTCACTTCTTTGGGGATTTCTTGTTGGAAAGGTGCAATTGTTGATTCCGAATTGTCTGTTGCTGGGGCTTCGTTTTCATCCTTTGAACAGGATACGAATACCAGACTCAGGGCAAATATGCCCATAAGTCCCATTTTAAATTTTCTCATAGTTAATGGTTTGTATTAATGAATAAATTGTTAGGTTAACCTGAGATAAAATTATGTAATAATTAACAAAACGGCAAAGTATAGGCGTTAAAATTATATTTTTAACAATTAAAAACGCTTTTTATCGCCATAATAGCAACAAATAGATCAAGTCGTAAAACATAGGATAACTCCTTGAAAAAGAAAATAGTAGTGATTAGTTTTTATTTGTATTTTCCTACAAAATCGATAGGGTAATTTATTTTTTAAGAAAATTTACTTTTCAGAAAAAAACAACCGACAATAGCTATTAAATAAAGTTAGACGTATTTTTTACTGTATCTCTGCACTCAATCCAGCTTCTAAAAGCTTTGTGCAACGAGGTTCTAAATCCTTATATGGACCAGATTTAACGGTACATTTTCCTTTATAATGAACAATAATAGAGCATTGCTCAGCCTGTTCTGGGGTATGGTCGCAGGCGTAAATCAACATATTAATAACGTGATCAAAGGTGTTTACCTCATCATTAAATAAGACGATCTGGTTCTCTTTGTCTTCTTGTTCAGCAACTAAAAGGTCTTCCTGTAACTTTTCTTGGGTACTCATAACAGTAACTAATTTACAAATTTTGCGGCAATCCAGTTAGTTTGTTCTTTATTTTCAACGAAGGTGAGTCCTAACTTATTGCAACAATCTTGTATAAGCGGTAGGTCTTCCTTATAAAATCCACTTAAATACAATTCACCATTTGGTTGTAAGCATTGATAGTAAGTAGCCATATCTGCCAGTAAAATATTTCGGTTAATATTGGCTATAATTGTATCATAAGTAGGCGTATTAGACAATACAGTAGCATCACCTAAGGCAACCGAGATATGACTACAATTATTACGTTCTACATTCTCTTGAGAGTTTTCTACACACCACGTATCGATATCAATGGCATCTAACCGAATAGCACCACGCTTTTCAGCCAGAATAGCAAGTACCGCAGTACCACATCCCATATCGAGTACGGTTTTGTTTTTCCACTCGTTCTCCAATATATATTGCAACATCATAAAGGTGGTTTCATGATGTCCTGTTCCGAAAGACATTTTTGGTTCGATAATAATTTCATATGGTACCTCACTCATTTTATGAAAAGGTGCCCGAACCACACACGTACCATCTACCTTAATCGGTTTAAAGTTCTGTTCCCACTCGGCGTTCCAATTTCTTTGTGCAATTTCTTTAGTGGTAAATGCAACTTCAAACGCTTCCGAAGAAAGAATCTGCACCGCATTCAATATTCCTTCTTGGTATTCTTCTTTCTGAATATATGCCAATAAGCCTGTGTCGGTTTCCACAAAACTTTCAAAACCAATTGCTCCCAATTCGGCAAGTAAAATGTCTGTCCCTGGCTGTATAGGGTTAATGGTAAACGTGTATTCTATATATGTTTCGGGCATTTTATTTTTATTATCAGCAATTTACAGGGGTCTTCAATAAAGTCTCTTTAGATAAACTATTACGTTATTCCCATCTTATGGAGAAGTAAAAAAGCACTTCATCCCGTTTTTATTTTTTCATAAAATAAATTAGTTGTAAAATTTTCAACTATTAAAAAGCATTTGCAATTTCCATAAAATTTTCTACATCTAATGAAGCTCCTCCAATTAAGCCTCCATCCACATCTTTCTGGCTAAAAATCTCAGCGGCATTTTTAGGTTTTACACTACCTCCATATAAAATAGAGACTTTATTTGCCACATTCGAACTATATTTTTCAGCAATGGTTTTTCGTATAAACGCGTGCATTTCTTGTGCTTGATCAGGTGTGGCAGTCTCACCAGTACCTATAGCCCAAACAGGTTCATATGCAATAATTAACTGCTTCCAGTTTGCTTGTGACAAATGAAATAAGCTTTGCTCTAATTGTTCTTCAATAACATTAAAATGATCGTCCGTTTCCCGGTGACTTAACGTTTCTCCTACACAAAATATAATGTTCATATCATGAATTAGGGCTGTGTTTACTTTCTCTGCTAGTACAGCATTCTCTTCTTTAAAAATAGAACGACGTTCACTATGCCCCAATATCACCGTCTTCACCCCAACGCTTTTTAACATGGCTGCAGAAACTTCTCCTGTAAAGGCTCCTTTATCACTTTGATGCATGTTTTGGGCCACTATTGTTACGGGATGATCTTTAACCGATTGAAAGGCATGGTTTAAATTAGTAAACGCAGGTGCAATCATTAAGGATACGTCTTCAGGAATCACTTGTTTTTTCAATTGAACCAAAAACATTTCTGTTTCGGCCATATCGTTGTTCATTTTCCAGTTTCCTGCTACTATTTGTTGTCTCATGAAGTTAGGTTTTTTCGTTAGTTGTTAGTTGTTAGTTGTTAGTTGTTAGTTGTTAGTTGTTAGTTGTTAGTTGAAAAATAATATTCTTATAGCACCTTTCCAATTAATAGGATTTCTTTATTGATAGCAATTACTAAAAACTCAGCTTTTCGGTCAAAGTTAAAGCCATCCTATATAGGAAGCTACCTACTAATCTTTGGGTCCAACCAGCCGTAAATAATATCTACCAAAATATTAATTACAATAAACACAATGGCAATGATCAACACAGCTCCCATAATTACAGGAAGGTCGAGTGTATTTAATGCATCCACAATTTCTTTTCCCAGACCGTTCCACCCAAAAATATATTCTACAAAAACGGCCCCTGCTAACATAGATGCAAACCATCCTGAAATAGCTGTCACCACAGGATTTAATGAATTTTTTAAAGCGTGCTTTCTAATAATTGTTGCAAACGACAGTCCTTTCGCCTTAGCGGTACGAATATAGTCTTGATTAAGCACTTCTAATAAAGAGTTTCGCATTAATTGCGATACTACGGCCAAGGGACGAATCCCCAACACTATGGCTGGTAAAATTAAATTTTTCCATTGTATGTAAGTGCCTTCACCAAAATCATCTACTGCATATAAGCTTCCCGTCATATTCAAGTTAGTATATTCATGTAATACAAAACCAAACAACCATGCAAACAGAATAGCACTGAAAAAAGAGGGTACACTCATTCCCAATGTACTTACCAACTGTATCAATTTATCGATCCAGCCATCTTTAAACAATACGGAGACAATACCCAACAACACCCCTAAAACCATAGCGATTATAATAGCGGAAATCGCTAATACAACTGTATTGGGCAAAGTTTCAGCAATCACCTTGCTTACTTTTTTTCCATTTTTTTGAAAGGATTCCCGAAGGTACGGAGTTTTTAATACAATTGTCGTATTCCCTATTGTACACAAGCTTGCAGCATTGTATTTTCCTTTGGAAAGGAATGTATAGTTGTCTTCTTTGGTACTATGAAATGAGAGAGGAGACAAATCGTTCAGGTAATAAACATACTGTAAGGAAACTGGTTTATTAAAACCATATTTTTTCTTCACTACGGCTATTTGTTCAGCATTTTCATTTTGTCCCAGCATCATCCTTGCTGGATCACCTGGTAAAATAGTAAACAGAAAAAAGATAACAGTTACTACACCAAATAGTGTAAGTAATGCATATCCAAGTTTTTGTAATATATAGCCTGTCAAATGTGTATTATTTTACGTCTTCCAATGTTTTTACCTCGTACTTAAAATCGTCACCAAACAATAGTTTTGCATATTCTTCAATGGTTTGGTCAAATCCTGCTTCGCTTCGACGCTGGTTTACGGTTTCAGGATTTTTAATTGGCCAGATAAATTTGCCACGTTCATCGCTATAGGTTCTACCTTGCGTTCCGTAGATTTGAGGTTTTTCTTGGTTCATTAAATAGCGATCTTCCATCATCGCAACCAAACGAAAAGGAAGTTCGCCTTTTTTACCAGCTTCTTTTATAAGTGGTAAATATTCAGGTATTTTATCAGGATTGTGTTGCAGCACATACCAAGCAGCTGTATTGGTAGGTTCTCCAACATCTGACTTGCCGGGATACCCCATATTTTTAAAGACTTTTTCAACAAACAACATATTACTACTATCTATTACCGTTTGCATGGTCCACAAATCGCCATTATATTCTTCTGGGGTAAGTCCCATTTCTTTCCCCATTTCGGCTCGCTCTTCATCAGTTTTGGCTTGCATTAATTTTCGATACCGCTGATCGAGAACAGCAATACTGTCCAGCCTTTGTTTAAGGTTAAAGTTTAAATTAGGTTTTGCGGTTTCCAGTTCTTGTAATTCTAATTCATCAACATCATTCCAATGTACTTTTTGTTTGATGGTGCCGTTTTGAATATGGAGCACCCCTGGGTTGCTTCGTACAATGGTTTTTAACGTAGTTTCGTCACAGAAATAAAAATTAAAATTAAGTTTATACCGTTCGGTCAATGTTGTTGTACGCTCTCTTGAAGATGCCGACATACCAATAACCCTATACCCTTTTTTCAAGGCTTCATTGGTTATATCGCGGATAGGTAAAAAACCATCTTTTTCAGAACTAGTAAGATTGTAAGCTACTACCACAATAAGGTTTTCTTCATTTAAAAATTCATCTAGATAATTTTCACCATCTCTTTCAATAGTAAAATCATGAATAGGTGGCACATATCCCGCTTGTATTTCGGTAGTTTCCACCCCCAAAAACTCACCTTCCTGATCCGGATAATCTCCTTTTGTTGTTACAATTTTTTCGGTTCCGTCTACATTAAACTTCCATTCATAATCGTAAATTGGTTTGGGTGCTCCTTCGGGAATAGTCATTCCCTCTTCTATATTCGCTCCAATTTTATAGGGTCTAAAATCTAGTATTGGTAAATGTAATAGCACGTGATAACTTACTCCTAAACAACCTATAAAACACACAAATATTACCAAGCTACGAATGTTTCTTGTAAAGAGTGGTTTTATATATTTACTTCCGAAGAACAATATCAAGATAAGAACCAACAATATGATGTCTTTTGTAAACGATTCCCATGGAGTGAGTTTTATAGCATCACCAAAGCAGCCACAATCGGTCACCTTGTTATAGTATGCTGAGTAAAATGTGAGAAACGTAAAGAAAATAATCATTAGTAATAGGCTCCAAACCGTAAAACGACGGAGATATCCTAACAACAACATAAAACCGAGCATGACTTCAAAAATCACTACAAAAATTGCAATGAGCAACGCATAAGGAATAAGAAACTCTAAGTTTAATACTTCTGGGGCAAAATAATCTTGAAGCTTGAATGAAAAACCAATAGGATCGTTTAATTTGATGAGCCCACTGAATATAAAAAGTATTCCTACCAATACTCTTGAAGCTCCTACTAGTATTTTCATGTTATATCTTTTAGTCATTAGTTTTTGCTTCTAAATGAATCATTGCAAATATCGAATAGTTGATCATATCCTGATAATTGGCGTCAATACCTTCAGAAACTAATGTTTTTCCTTGATTATTTTCAATCTGTTTTACACGTAATAATTTCTGAAGAATCAAATCGGTTAATGATGAAACTCGCATATCGCGCCACGCTTCACCATAATCATGATTTTTATTAATCATTAATTCTCGTGTAATAGCCACTTGTTCGTCGTATAACCGCACAGCTTCCTCTAACGAAAGGTCTGGTTGTTCCACCACACCTTTTTGTAGCTGTATTAGCGCCATAATAGAATAATTTATAATGCCGATAAACTCACTCACCTCATCTTCATCCACTTTTTGCTCGGCATTTTGCTGCAACCCTCTAATGCGTTGGGCTTTTATGAAAATTTGATCGGTTAATGATGTTAACCGTAAAATGCGCCAAGCACTGCCGTAATCTTTCATTTTGCTGGTAAACAACTCTTTACAAGTAGCGATTACCGCATCGTATTGTTTTAGGGTTTTAGCCATTGGGTTTTTAAGATTTTCCGTAAATTTCGCTTAAATAATTCAAAATAGAAAATTGAACACAATCAATTGTAACGGTTCGTTAATCGACTTGTCCATACCAAAGGTAATGGGAATTATAAATGTAACCCCAGATTCTTTTTACGACGGAGGAAAAACAACTGCAACTCAAGCTATATTGCAACAAGCTGAAAAAATGCTAGCGGAAGGAGCTACGTTTTTAGATATTGGGGGATACAGTTCTAGACCGAAAGCCACCAATATTTCAGAAGCTGAAGAAATAAACCGAGTTATACCAGCAATTGAATGTATTTTACAAGAATTTCCAAAAGCACTTATTTCAATAGACACTTTTAGAAGCCGTGTTGCCAAAAAAGCCATTGAAGCCGGTGCCTGTCTGGTGAATGATATTAGCGGGGGAACATTAGATGCTGATATGTATAATACGGTTGCTAAGCTAAAAGCACCTTATATCTTAATGCATATGCGCGGTACGCCTCAAACGATGACTCAAAAAACAGAGTATGCTGACATTACCTTAGAAGTAATCCGTTATTTTTCTAAAAAAAAAGCACTAGCCCAAAAAGCAGGTATTAATGATATTATTATCGATCCAGGATTTGGTTTTGCAAAAAAGAGAGAACAGAGTTTTGAATTATTACAAAAAATGGAACTCTTGCAACAATTGGAAGTCCCTATTTTAGCTGGCGTTTCTAGAAAGTCGATGATTTATAAAACATTAGACGGCTCAGCAAGAGAAGCTCTAAACGGAACAACAGTTTTAAATACTCTTGCTTTGCAAAAAGGAGCTTCTATTTTACGTGTTCACGACGTAAAAGAAGCCATAGAATGTATTAAGTTGACCCAAATGCTCACTCCCTACTTATAAATTTTATATTTTTAACCCTAGACACAAAAAAGCGCACACCCTTTGGATTTTTTAGACCTTCGTATTATAGACATTATTGATATTTTATTGGTAGCCTTTTTGCTGTACTACCTATATCGGCTTATAAAAGGGACCGTTGCGATCAATATTTTTATTGGTATTGTTATCATTATAGCCATTTCTGAATTAACCAAACTCCTACAAATGGAGTTACTTAGTAAAATTTTAGGTGGCTTTTTAGGCGTTGGTATGTTTGCTTTAATCGTTGTGTTTCAGCAGGAAATACGGAAGTTCCTATTAATGTTGGGGTCAACAAACATCAATGCCCGAAAACGATTTTTTAAACAATTTCGGTTATTATCTAAAGAAGCTGGTATTACCACCAATATCCCTGCTATTATGGATGCCTGCCAATCGATGAGCCGTAAAAATATGGGTGCTCTTATTGTGATACAACGTAATAACAGCTTGGATTTTGTAAAAAATAGTGGGGATGAAATGAATATCGAAATTAACAAACCTATTATAGAAAGTATTTTTTTTAAAAATAGTCCATTGCACGATGGCGCGATGATTATTGAAAATAATACCATAACTGCCACCCGGGTAATTTTGCCAGTTTCAAACGATAGGAGTATTCCTCTTCGTTTTGGGCTTCGGCATCGTGCTGCAGTAGGTGTTTCTGAAAAAACTGACGCTGTGTGTATTGTCGTTTCAGAAGAAAACGGACAAATATCGTATTTAAAAGATGGCGAGTTTGTACTGTTTAACGAAATAGATGATCTTGCCAAACAATTGGAAAATGACTTAACATAACATGGAATGAAGTGTAAAAACTGCAGCGAATTACTGACCTCAAAAACTAATTATTGTCCTGAATGTGGCGCTAAAGTAATCACGCACCGATTGACCCTTCGTTATCTTTTATCTGAAATTTACCACGCTTTTTTTAGTATTGACAGCAACAAACCTGTACGGACTTTTGTTGATCTCTTAAAAAAACCAGAAGAAGTAATTGGTGGTTACATTGATGGTGTTCGTAAAAAATACATTCACGCTTTCGGGTATTTTACGATTGCGGTGACTTTATCGAGTATATTTTATTTCATTTTCCTGAAATTTTTTCCTGAAACATTAGATGGAATGTTACTGTTTCAAAACAAGGATGCAGCCGAAATGGAACTGGGACGCACTATTTATCGTAGTGTTTTTGAATATCAGACTTTAATGTTTTTTGCATTTGTTCCACTATTAGCCTTGCTGTCTTGGATTGTGTTTTTGAATAAAAAGAAATACAACTACGCAGAACACTTAATAATAAACCTCTACTGCTATTCGCAAGCTTCGATTATAAGCATATGCCTGTTTTTCTTAACGTTCTGGAGCCAGACTCTCTTCGGAATTATCTCTATAGTATCCTTTATAATTCAGATTGTCTATTTTGCCTATGTTTTGAAGCGACTTTTTAAGCTTTCAGGGTTGCAGCTTTTAATAAAGTTTATCTATTTCTTTGCACTTTTAATTCCTCTTTATATCATCTTTACAATAATTATAATGGGTATTATGCTAGCTAATGGTAGTTTAGATGAATTGATAGAAGCTGAAAGGGCAAAGAAAGAAATAAGCTATACTGCTTCTTCTGCCATAAATTGGACTTCGTATAAGTTACGATAGTACCCATCCTCTTTTTTGAGCAATTCTTTATGTGTTCCGGTCTCAACAATTTTACCGGCATCCATCACCAAGATTTTATCCGCTTTTTTAATCGTGGCCAAACGGTGTGCAATAACAATAGACGTTCTTCCTTTTGTAATTTTTTCAGTAGCATTTTGAATCAATTCTTCGGAATAAGTATCTACTGAAGAAGTTGCTTCGTCTAAAATTAAAATCCCTGGTTTACTTACGTACGCTCGCAAAAAGGCAACCAATTGTCGTTGTCCAGAAGAGAGCATAGAGCCCCTTTCTTTTACATTATAATGATACCCTTCTGGCAGTGTTTTTATAAATTTATGAACGCCAATTTCTTTAGCCGCAGCGATTACCTCCTCTTCAGTAATAGACGGATCGTTTAAGGTAATATTGTTTAAAATAGTATCTGCAAATAGAAATACGTCTTGTAGCACCACTGCAATCTGCTTCCTAAGCGATTCTAAGGTATATTCTTTCGCATTTACATTATCTATTAAAATCTCTCCTTCTTGAATTTCGTAAAAACGATTCAGTAAATTAATAATAGTAGATTTTCCAGCTCCAGTAGCACCAACAATGGCAATCGTTTCACCTGGATCTACCTTAAAAGAAATCCCTTTAATCACTTCTTCCTCTTCGGTGTAACCAAAATGAACATTCTTAAACTCTATGTGGCCCGTGGCATGCGGCATTTCAACTGTACCCGAATCATCTATATGTGATTTAGTGTCTAATATACCGAACACCCGATTTGCTGCTACCATTCCCATTTGTAGCGTGTTAAACTTATCGGCAATCTGCCGAAGTGGACGGAACAACATTTGCGCCAATTGAATAAAAGCCGTAATAATACCTAACGTTATTACACCACCTCCCGCTGCATTGAGTCCACCATACCACACAATTAAACCAATAGCTATGGAGGATGCCATTTCAGCGATGGGAAAAAAGATAGAATTATACCAAACGGTTCTAATCCATGCCTTTTTATGTTTTTCGTTTATAGCTTTAAAACGTTTGTACTCGGTATCTTCTCTTGTAAATATTTGAACGATTTTCATCCCTGTAATTCGTTCTTGCACAAAAGAATTTAAATCGGCCACTTGATTACGAACATCTTCAAAAGCTATCTTCATCGCCCGTTGAAAAACTCGAGTAGCGTATAAGATTAATGGTAATATTGCGAAAACGATTAAAGCTAATTTCCAACTTTTGTAAAGCATAAACCCTGCAATGACAAACATTTTAAGCAAATCGCTTAAAATCATAAATAGGCCTTGGCTAAAAATACTCGATATGGTTTCAATATCGTTCACAGCTCGGGTGGTCAATCGTCCAACTGCACTTTTGTCGAAATATTTCATTCGGAAACTCATCATTAAATTGAAGAGTTTTACACGCATATCACGCACTACACTTTGTCCCAACCAATTGGCATAAAAAATAAATGCAAACTGAAACAACACTTCCAACACCAAAACTACAACCATCATAATGATGTAGTATTGCAACCCACTTCCATCTTTTGGCACAATAGAATTATCGATTGCCAGCTGTATTAATTCTGGGCGTACTATTGCTAAACCTGACATTATCACTGCAGTCAAGGCTACAAAATAAAATATCAAGCGGTATGCATTGGTGAATTTTAATAAGCGTTTAAAAAGCTTAAAATCGAATGCTTTTCCTGAGTTTGCCATTAGTTTTTTATCGTTTCAGGATATTGTACTTTAGTTAAGTACAACCCATGTGCTGGAGCCGAAGCTCCTGCTTTGCTCCTGTCTTTATTTTTAATTATTTCGTGAAATTTTTCAATCGATGTTTTGCCGTACCCAATATCTAAAAGGGTTCCTACGATAGCACGAACCATATTTCGTAAAAAGCGATCGGCGGAAATGATAAAAATCAATTGATCTTTCTCTTCTTTCCAATACGCCTTTTTAATAGTACAATGATACGTTTTTACATCGGTTTTGCTTCTTGAAAAGCATTGAAAATCCTTATAGTCTAATAATACTTTTGCCGCTTTATTCATTAATTCTACGTCTGGCATATTGTGAATTTGGTATGCTAAACGTTCACTAAAAGGATCTTTTTTTAAAGAAACTATGTATTCATATTCTCTTTCAACTGCATCAAAACGAGCATGAGCATCTTCTTTAACTTCAATTATTTTTGAGATTGCTATATCCTTCGGAAGAAAAGAATTTAATCTAAACTGTAGTTCTGTTGTTTGTTCAATTTCATCACAGTCAAAATGCGCAAATAACTGTTTTGCATGCACACCAGCATCCGTACGTCCAGCACCAGTAACTTTTATTTTAGTTTTTAATAGCGTAGACAGTTTATCTTCTAACACTTCTTGCACAGTAATAGCGTTTGGTTGAATTTGCCACCCAAAGTAATCTGTACCATTATATGCTATTTCGATAAAATATCGCAAAGAATCATTTATTTTTGAAAAATACAAAAGTACAAAATACTCCCTCAGAAAAGTGACGGCTTCTCGATAGTTTAACAATCAAAAAACAAATTGGTTTGAAAAAAATCCTGCTGCTTAGTGATACACATAGTCATATTGAGGCTGATATTTTAAAATATGCAAAACAAGCCGATGAAGTCTGGCACGCAGGCGATATAGGAAATTTAACGGTTACCGATACGCTACAAGAATTAAAACCTTTACGAGCTGTATTTGGCAATATTGACAATGAGGAAGCTAGAAGAGAATTTCCACTTCATAATCGTTTTACCTGTGAAGGGGTCGATGTTTGGATTACCCACATTGGCGGCTATCCGGGTCGATATGATAAACGTGTCCGTGAAGAAATTTATCAAAATCCACCTAAACTATTTATTTGTGGACATTCGCATATCCTTAAAGTTATGCACGATAAGAAAACCGGTTTATTACATATGAACCCTGGTGCAATAGGGAAACATGGTTTTCATACGGTTCGCACCATGCTTCGGTTTGAAATTGAAAAAGGAAACATTCAAAACTTGGAAGTGATTGAGTTTAAACGTTGATGTTTATGGTTTCGATACGATTTTCTGCAGAACGATGCTCTACAAAAAATCACTTTGTTGTTTTAAAATAGTATCGAAACCATAAAAAAACCCTCAAAGGTGGCATCCTTTGAGGGTTCGCACTAATATACTAAGATGTAATGGTTTAGCGTAAACGGTCTACTGATTTTACAAGGTCTTCGTCCCTTTTAATGGCCTTATTGGCCAGCACTAAAAAAACGATAGAAATGATGGGAAGTAAGACCCCAATACCCTTCTCTGAAACTAATGTTTCTCCGGATATGGTTAGCGACCTGTAAACGAAAACTCCCAGTAATACAAAATTTATTATGATGTTTACACGGTTAAGAATAAATTGTCTTTGCCGTGATTTAAAACTCAAAATTGAAATGATAGCAAAACCTAATGAAACAAAAATCAACCCAAATACCATGGGTTCGCTTCGTTCAATTACTACAACACCTGCTTCATTCTGCACCACCGGAAACCACATATATAAACCGCCCATAATTAAGGCTGAAATAATTAAATAAATGGTTTGTATTCGCTGTAACATATAGTTGTTTTGCTCTATGAAGCAAAAATAGGATTTCTTTTTAAAAAAATTACAAGCAAAATTTAAAATATTATTGTATTATTGCATTATCTATTCGTAACCACTTCAATAACGGTTACTTAGTCTTCAAAAAAAATATTCAATAATAAAACCTTCTCAAAGGCTTCAATTTATTATAATTAAACACACACAATTTTTACATGTTTGAAATTTCAGAATTAAAAGCAAAGAAGCTACCTGAACTTCAGGAATTAGCAAAAAAACTAGATGTACCTAAATACCGCAGTTTCAAAAAACTGGATTTAGTTTATCAAATACTAGATTACCAAGCTGCGAATCCTGCAGCGGTAAAAGAAATCGCAAAAGACGATTCTGCCCCAACACCTAAAAAAGAGGCTTCAAAAGAGAACAGTAAAGCTCCACAAGAAAATAAGCCACGTCCTCGACCAAAGCGTACTGATAAGAATGACAGTCGTAACCAGAAAAAAAGTCAAGGTCCAAAAAACGACGCTAAAACTTCTTCTGATTCTGATAAACGGAATAAAAACACGAGTGACAACAAGAAGAATGACAATAGGAAAAATACCAATAAGAAGGAAAACACAAATTCTTCCGATACTAGAAAAAAACATCCTAAGTCTTCTAATAAAGACAATTCGAACAAAAATCACTCAAAAGACAACCGTAATAACGGTAATAAAGACAACCGAAACCGCTATAAAGAGCCTGACTATGAATTTGACGGCATTATAGAAAGTGAAGGGGTTTTAGATATAATGCAAGACGGTTACGGCTTTTTGCGCTCTAGCGACTACAATTATTTATCGTCACCTGATGATATTTATGTATCGCAATCGCAAATACGCTTATTTGGTTTAAAAACTGGAGACACTGTTTTTGGTGAAGTACGCCCTCCTAAAGAAGGAGAAAAATACTTCCCTTTAATTAAGATTTCAAAAATTAATGGTTTAAATCCACACGTAGTACGTGATCGCGTTGCTTTTGAGCATTTAACACCATTATTTCCACAAGAGAAGTTCAATATTGCAGATAGACAAAGTACTATTTCAACAAGAATTATCGACATGTTTGCCCCTATCGGGAAAGGACAGCGTGGCATGATTGTATCGCAGCCTAAAACAGGTAAAACAATGTTATTAAAAGACATTGCCAATGCGATTGCTGCTAATCACCCAGAAGTATATCAAATAGTTCTTCTTATCGACGAACGTCCTGAAGAAGTTACCGATATGCAACGAAATGTACAAGGTGAAGTAGTTGCTTCTACTTTTGATAAAGAAGCCACAGAACATGTTCGGGTAGCAAATCTTGTTATCGACAAAGCAAAGCGCCTGGTTGAATGTGGCCACGATGTAGTAATCCTATTAGATTCTATTACACGCCTGGCTCGTGCATACAATACCGTACAACCTGCCAGTGGTAAAATATTAAGTGGTGGTGTAGATGCTAATGCATTACATAAACCAAAGCGTTTCTTTGGTGCTGCTCGTAACATTGAAAATGGTGGTTCTTTAAGTATTATTGCAACTGCGCTTACTGAAACTGGATCTAAAATGGACGAGGTTATTTTTGAAGAATTTAAAGGAACCGGTAACATGGAACTTCAATTAGATAGAAAGATATCGAATAGAAGAATCTTCCCTGCGATCGACCTTACTTCTTCCAGTACTCGTAGAGACGATATTTTACTTGACGACAATACAATACAACGTATGTGGGTGTTGCGTAAATATCTTGCCGATATGAACCCTATAGAAGCTATGGAGTTTATTAACGACAAAGTTAAGCGTACCAAAAACAACGAAGAATTTTTAGTCTCAATGAACGGCTAAAAGCACCTTCCATTCATATTATTAAGCGGGAAATACAAAATTGTATCTCCCGCTTTTTTTGTCTATTCTTTTAATCAATAAATCAACACACTGACACCGTTTTTCTAATTACAGTATGATTTCATAAAAACACTAACTCCTCTTACTTAAATTCCATTATAGGATTTTTAATTATAGTAAAAGATATATTTATTACAGAGTCTACTCGCCTAGGTTTATTGGTTTAGTAATGGCAATTTTAGCACATGCTAATTACTTCTAGCTAACACAATTAAACCTCCAGTAAAACTTCTTTAAAAACACTCAATCTGTTTAAAAAAGCCGCTTATGAGTTCACATAAAAAAAGCCTCGCAAGAAGCGAGGCTTATAAATAATAATTGTAAGAAATAAGTAATTACTTCTTAACGATTTTTTCAGTCAATGTACCTGCACTAGTTTCTAATGAAAGGATGTAAACTCCTTTTGCAAGGTTTGCTACGTTAATTTGACCATTTGCCAAAGAAACATTAGATCTCTTACCTAATACATCATAGATAGCAACACTATTAACTTCAACAGTAGCTGGAGTTTTAATGTTTAATACATCAGATGCAGGGTTAGGGAAGATAGAAACCTGAGAAAGCTCATTGTTTCCAACTCCTAATTCAGGACTTAAAACTGCATTTAGAATAAAATCATCCATAAACGCGCCAATATCTTCAGTTGGTGTAGGTGTAGCTATACCACAACCTGCACTTGAAAGGTAAGAAGGAGCTGTTTCTCCTAATGTATTTTGACCAATACGGAAATTCACAGCTTCATCATCATCCATAACCTCAATAATTATCTCGTCATCTGGCTGTACATTGTACGGCTCATCCAAAGTAACTACTAATTTTGTACCTGCATCAGCTTCAACCACTGGTACTTCTTGAGTTGTAATTAGGGTAAATGATCCAGCTGGAAAAACATCATCTGAAGAATACAAGTTAACAGTCACAGTGTAAGGAGCTACAGCAAAATCAGCAGTACCTACTCCAAATTCAATTGATGTAAGAGACATAGCTTCTGTTACACCAAACTCAGAAGGTGTGTAAGATCTCCAAAAACTGTTATCAGTAGCAATACCAGTTTCTTGGCTAGCACAAGCTACCCCACCTTCAATAGTAGACTCATCAGTGGAATGAGAAAGGACAGTTTGCCCCGTCATAAATGTTGTTGCTGCCAATGCAACAAGCAATAAAGTAATTTTTTTCATAATAAAAAGTTTAAAGTTTAATATTCTGTTAACAAATATAGTAAAGTGGCATTAAAAACAAGTGTATTTTAAAAAATTATATGTTAAAAAACACTATGAAATCCTACCTTTGCTAAAAAGCCATATAATAATGAAGAAATTTTCCTGCTTATTTTTAATTTTCATAATACTAGCTTGTTCAAAAAACCAAAAAAAAGTACAAACATCTCTTACTACGGTATTTGAACGTTCTAAAGGCATAGAGACTGCCACTTATAAAGAAATTCTTGACTTTTACGAAAGTTTAGCAGACAAACACACTTCTATCGCATTGTATAACATGCAAGGCACCGATTCTGGAGAACCTCTTAAATTAGTTACTTTTAATCCTAACCGCAGTTTTGAATCTGAATTTAAAAATCGGGAGGATAAAATAGTTTTACTTATTAATAATGGCATTCATCCAGGCGAACCTGACGGCATAGATGCTTCTATGTTATTATTGCGTGATTTAGCTGAAGGAAAGATAAAAACACCTGAAAATGTAATTATTGCGGTAATACCTGTTTATAATATTGGAGGAGCTTTAAACCGAAATAGCACTAGTCGCACCAATCAAAACGGCCCCAAAGAATATGGTTTCCGTGGTAATGCCCGTAATTACGATTTAAATCGTGACTTTATAAAAGCCGACACCAAAAATGCCAAAGCATTTGCTAATCTATTCCGAACGGTAAAGCCTGATGTTTTTATCGATAATCACGTGAGCAATGGTGCCGATTATCAATACACGCTTACCCATTTGTTTACACAACATAATAAATTGGGAGGAGAATTGGGCGCTTATACCCATAATTCATTAATGCCACAATTGGAAGATTCACTTCAGCAAAAAAAATGGGATATCACACCGTATGTAAATGTTTTTAACCGAACGCCCGAAAGTGGTTTTTCTCAGTTTAAAGATTCTCCACGCTACTCCACTGGCTATACAACTCTTTTTAATACTTTGGGGATGATGGTAGAAACACATATGTTAAAACCTTATAAAGATCGAGTTGAAGGAACCTACGAGCTTATGAAAAGCATGATCAATATTGCTGATAAAGATGCAGAACTTATCCATCAATTACGAAAATCAAATCGCTTAACATACAAAGCTGGTGTTACCTATCCCGTTCAATGGCAAATAGACAGCAGTAAAACGTCAACACGAGACTTTAAAGGATATGAAGGTGAAATGATCGATAGCAAGATTACTGGTGCCAAACGATTGAAATATGACCGAAATAAGCCCTTCACTAAAGAAATAACTTATTACGATTATTTTAAACCAAAGAAATCGGTTACCATTCCAGAGTCCTATATAATTCCAAAAGGATATTGGAATGTGATTGATTTATTGAAACAAAATAAAATTGAACTTGAAAAAGTAAAGAAAGACACAATACTCACTGCGGAAGTCTATAGAATCGAAACTTATGAAACGGTAAAAAACCCGTATGAGGGTCATTATTTACATTATAACACTAACGTAAGCAGTAAAACGGAAGATATTGAAGTAAAAAAAGGAGATTATATTGCTACAACCGATCAAGAAGGCGTTCGGTATTTAGTTGAAACCTTAGAACCCACCGCTACCGATTCATTTTTTAATTGGAATTTTTTCGACACCATTCTTCAGCAAAAAGAAGGTTTTTCACCCTACGTTTGGGAAGATAAAGCAGAAGCTTTTTTAAATGAAAATCCAGAAATAAAGAAAGCCTTTGAAACCAAAAAAGAAAACGAACCTGCCTTTGCTAAAAATTGGTACGCGCAGTTAGTGTGGATTCATAAACAATCGTCCAATTACGAAAAATCACACCTTCGCTACCCGATCGTTCGGGTGGGTGGTTAAATATTCTTTCGGAAAAAGGAGCTTAATGTTTTCGTAGCTTTTGGTCAGTGCTTTTTGGGATTTTTCAAAGTTTTTCCACTTTACTTTTTTAATCCCTTCTTTTTCTTCGGGTCGTAATTCGCCCTCATAATTGCTATGCATTTTATACCCTGTCTCTAATACACATCTGACGCTGCCGACGACTCCTTACGTG
>OJEO01000274.1_pt1 | contig 22275 bp, 18 predicted proteins | sample 1593621 | NCBI WGS metagenome assembly OJEO01 (sample SAMN05416875, study PRJEB24817) | seawater metagenome | isolation source: Sea water | place: Canada:Atlantic | collected 2013-11
GAGATGTAGAGAGGTCTCGTGGGCTCGGAGATGTGTATAAGAGACAGGTTGTTGGTTGCTACTACTGGGTGCCCATCTACCTGCTTCAAGTAGGGTTTTAACTTGCTTTTCTGAAATGGGAGTATCTGAAAAAACCCTTGGACTCCATCGTTCTTTAATTAATGGATAAATAGAATGTTCGGTTGGAGTTTCTTTTTCAATTGGTTTTGTTTGACTCATGCTTTTTCTTTTAAAGATAACAGGATTGCTAGCAAAACAAAAGGCTTTAAAAAAGATTTAACGATAGCTAAATTCATTTTAAAGCCTTTTGAGGTGATTCTTGATTGTTACGAATAAAAATTTTCCTCTTCTTCCATTCATTTAGTAAAAGAAGAGAAAATATAATCTATCCACCTAAACGTTCCTTAAAGTCGTTAATAATACCACCTTTAAGCAACACTCGTATTTGTCTATCACTCATACTGTGTTTTGTAGGGATTTCTATTTCGCCCGTTTCCTTTTTAACGATGACAGTGATTGTATTTCGATTTTTTACATCTTCTCGAAGGTTTTTAAATCGAATCATATCGCCTTGTTCAATTTTTTCATAATCATCGTTGTTATCAAATTCTAACGGTAAGATTCCGAAGTTCACTAGGTTTTGCCATGCAATACGAGCATAACTTTTTGCTAAAACAGCTACCTGACCTAAATATTTAGGCGCTAAAGCAGCATGCTCTCTACTACTTCCTTGTGCGTAATTAGCACCAGCCACAACAATATGACCGCCATATTGATCTTTTGTTTTCATAGCTCGATCGTAGAAAGTTGGGTCGATAACCGTATAACTGTATTTACTAATTTCAGGCAAGTTACTTCGAAAAGGAAGTACTTCTGCCCCAGCCTTTAATATTTCATCTGTTGAAACATTGTCGCCCATTTTCAATTGCACAGGTACTTCATAGGTATCCATTAGTTCATGGATATGTGGTATGGAAGCAATATTGGGTCCTTTTTTCAATTCAATTTTCGAAGTATCTTCTGGCGGCGCAATTAACATATCCGTTTTGATGATATGAAGTTCGGGAGCTACGTATTTAGGATATTTCATATCGTATAATTTCTCTAAATCACGCGGATCGGTAATTTTACCCGTCAATGCAGACGCAGCTGCCGTTTCGGGGCTACACAAATGCACCTGATCGTCTTTTGTTCCACTTCTGTCTGGGAAGTTACGCGGCATGGTACGTAAGCTAATAGTGCCACTTGCGGGTGCTTGTCCCATACCAATACACCCCATACAACCACTTTGGTGAAAACGGGCTCCAGCAGTAATTAAATTGGCAAACGTTTTATTCTCAATCATATTCTGAATAATCTGTCGGCTGGTAGGGTTTATATCAAAAGATACATCTGCATCGGTGGCTTTTCCTTTTACAATTGCCCCTGCAATCCAAAAATCACGCAATCCAGGATTAGCAGAAGATCCTATTACTACTTGACTTATCTTTTTTCCAGCTACTTCACTTACTGGCACTACGTTTCCTGGGCTAGTTGGCAGAGCAATTAATGGTACTAACTCGTCTAACACAATTTCTTCGTGTACATCGTATTCGCAATCTTGATCGGCTATAATTTCTCTCCAGTCATCTTCTCGAGTTTGGCTTTTTAAGAATCGTTTTGTTTCTTCATCACTAGGAAAAACGGTAGTTGTTGCACCTAATTCCGCTCCCATATTGGCGATAACATGACGGTCCATAGCACTTAAATGTTTGAGCCCATCACCATAATACTCTATTATTTTTCCAACCCCTCCTTTTACATCATGACGACGCAGCATTTCGAGAATTACATCTTTTGCACTTACCCAATCAGGTAATTTTCCTGTTAATTTAACGCCCATTACTTTAGGCATTTTCACAAAATAAGGTTGTCCAGCAATCGCTGCTGCAACATCTAAGCCCCCTGTTCCTATAGCGAGCATTCCTAAAGAACCTGCAGCACACGAGTGACTATCGCTACCGACTAAGGTTTTACCAGGTTTTCCGAAGCGTTCCATATGTACGGGGTGACTTACTCCGTTTCCGGGACGACTAAACCATAAGCCAAATTTTTGTGCGGCACTTTGTAAAAACACGTGGTCATCGGCGTTTTTAAAATCGGTTTGCAGTAAGTTGTGGTCTACATATTGTACGGCCACTTCTGTTTTGGCGCGATCCAACTTCATAGCCTCCAATTCTAATTGCACCAAGGTACCCGTTGCATCCTGTAAAAGTGCTTGGTCTATTTTAAGACCTATTTCTTTTCCGGGAGTCATTTCTCCCTCAATTAAATGTTCTTTAATTAATTTTTGTGTTACGTTTAATCCCATTGTTCAAAGTTTTCCATTAAGTTATCTATTATAATGTGTTTCTGAAATCGGTTTAACATTAAATTATATTTTAAATAGGTTTATTCGGTAACTTTTAATATAATGACAAATAAATTCTACCGATATTTGAAGAAAATACCTTCTACTAACAAGCTATTTACTCTATGACCGTTTGGATCATTTTTATTGCTGTAATTATTGTCTTTTTGGCACTCGATTTGGGTGTGTTTAATAGAAATGCACATGTTATTAAAACTAAGGAAGCTTCTATCTGGACAGCCGTTTGGGTGAGTTTAGCATTGGCTTTTTCTGGGGTTATCTATTGGCTTTTTAGTAATGGAATGATTGAAAATCCTACGGGACTTTCCCCCAACAAAGCTGTAATTAAATATATAACCGGCTATTTAATCGAACTATCGTTAAGTATTGATAATGTTTTTGTTATTGCCGTTATTTTCTCATCCTTTAAAATTCCTGAAAAGTACCAGCATCGAGTTTTGTTTTGGGGAATTTTAGGGGCGATTGTTTTTAGGGCACTCATGATCTTCTTTGGAGTAGCATTAATTAATAAAATAGATTGGATTGTATATGTTTTTGGAGGATTCTTGTTGTATACAGCTTATAAAATGTATTCTTCTGATGAAGGTGATTTTGAACCTAAGAAATCCCCGATGTATCGTTTTCTGCGGAAACTCTTTCCGGTAACCCATAAAATGGAAGGCGATAAGTTTTTTATTAAGAAAATGGGGATCCGTGCGGCGACTCCTTTATTTGTAGCCCTGATGGTTATTGAATTAACCGACGTGCTTTTTGCTTTAGACAGTATTCCTGCTATTTTAGCCATTACAGCCGACCCTTTTATTGTATTCAGTTCAAATATTCTAGCTATTCTTGGATTACGATCTATGTATTTTTTAATATCAAGAATGCTTCAAAAATTTCGATACATTAATTATAGTTTGGTGGTTATTCTTGCTTTCGTTGGGGTAAAGATGATTCTTTCACATCACGTGGAAATACCCGAATGGTTATCACTGTTGATCATTGTTTTGTCTTTGGCAAGTGGTATTATTGCCTCTATTGTTATCCCTTCAGAAGAAGCTCCTCTGCAAGAAAATTAATTCACAAAGTATTATTAAATCTTTGCCCTCTCTCCTACTGAATTGTATATTTAAAGAACAAAAAAATAGAAGATTATGAATATTAATTTTGAGTATGATAAAGTATCCGCAAGCGAACGTCTTGAAGCCCTTGCAACCGAGAAAATTAATAAATTGGTAAACAAATACGATTTTATAGTTAGAGCCGATGTTTTTTTTGAAGCCGAAAACACTTCAAATGATCAAACAGGAAGAAAAACAAAAATTCAACTGAGTGCTCCAGGACCACGATTATTTGCCGAAGAAAGCAAAGAAAAGTTTGAAATTTCGTTAGCAGAAGTGATCAATCAATTAGATAGACAACTGCAAAAACGAAAAGGAAAAATGAAAACACATTAAACATGAAAGACATGGGAGTACTCGCAAGAGATGACAAACAATTTACATTAATTTATAGCAGTAATACGCGCGTAGGGAAACACACGCTTAGCTACCTACAAGGTATTGAAGAAAAAGTGCATACTATTGATATTTCAAAAGTAAAAGTGCCAGGTACACAATGGGCCGAAGTAGCCGACGCGTTGGGGAAAACTATTGGCGATTTGGTTGATAAACGCATATTGGAAGATGAAGATACCAATACTTCAGATTTTGACTCAGATGATTGGATTAAAATTCTCCAAAACAATGACGGAGTGCTTACACAGCCTATTGCTATAAATGGTAAAAAAACGGTGCAAATTGTAAACCCGCCCGATGTGATGAACTTTTTTGGTGTAGAATCTGCTGGTATTGAAAAAACCATGCATACAGAAGAGCCTAACATTAAACCTAAAACAGATGACGAGAGCTTTAAATAGAAGGTTTTAATACAAATTTAAAAAGCGCGGAATTGTACAATTCCGCGCTTTTATTTTATGTGTATGCTGTGTAAAAAATTAATTTTCTACTTTTCCTATGGGTTGCACTTTCTCTTTCATTTTTACGTATAGATTAAATTGGGGCTGGGTTAGAATATTACGCATTTCAGCAGACTCTTCTTGGCCTAAACTTAATATTCTATTTAATTTATCTCTACCTTCAGGCTTTTTACGTATAGCGTCATAACGTGGTAAAAACTCTTCTACTTTCTTTTTGAAGAGCAATTCCTGTTTTGAAGTTAAAGACAACTCTGCGTTATACGTTTCGGTTAAGGCGTCTGCCCTAATTTCGTAATTGTCGGTATCTTTTTGTAAATAGGGATCTTGGGAAAAGGCGGTAAAGCCAATAAATAATGTAATAAGTATTAAAAACTTCTTCATCTTGTTACTTTTTATAGTAATGTATAGAAAAAAAGAAAACCGCTCAAGAAAACAAATACCTTTAACGCTTTCGTTAACAGTGCTTAACATTATTTTACATGAATTCAATAGATTTCTTGCGCTCAGTAGTAAAATCAGTAGTTTTGAAAGATGCAGGAATTAGAACATAATCACTACCTTTTATACAAACCGTATGGTTATTTAAGTCAGTTTGTAAATAATGGCCCTAAAAAAAATACTAAAAAGTTGTTAGGAGAATTATATGATTTTGCTGAAGAAACCATGGCTATTGGTCGTTTAGATGAAGATAGTGAAGGACTCCTGCTTCTTACAACTGATGGGAAAGTAAGTTATGATATTTGCAGCGGTGCGATTGAAAAAGAATATTATGCACAAGTAGATGGCGTTATTACTCCGGCGGCGATTGAAAAACTACTAAAAGGCGTAGAAATTGGGTACAACGGAAAAAAATACCAAACAAAACCATGTAAGGCCTTTTTATTAACAGAACCACCTACCCTTCCAGAACGTGCAAAAAAGATTCGAGATAGTCGCCACGGACCTACCTCTTGGGTTTCCATAACCTTAACGGAAGGAAAATTTAGGCAAGTAAAGAAAATGACGGCTGCTGTTGGGTTCCCAACACTTCGGTTAGCGCGTGTCCGGATTGGAAAGTTGCATGTGAATAAGATGCACCCCGGTGAGGTTATCCTTGCTGAAAATTTATTAGTATAAAAAAAGCCAAATGGTTTTTTCCATTTGGCTTTCAATATTAAAATCTATTTACTCTTTATTCAGAAACAATTGGTAGTTTGATCATGGAAGGATATTCCTTGGAATGGTGAATGGTATTATGTGCTACCACACCTTCTTTTTCGTCATAATTGTTTCCTCCTGTGTTCAAATTACGTGCAAAACGCGGAAAGTTGCTGCTCGACACCTCGATACGAATACTGTGTCCTTTTTTAAAGAAATTACTCGTACTCATAGGCGTTAAGTCTACTTTATAGACATTTCCTTCTTTCATAAATACTTCTTTATCGTAGCCTTCACGATACCGAACTCGCTGTATGGTTTCATCAAGATTATAGGCGCGCCCATCTGGATATACATCGATTAGCTTAATAGTTAGGTCGGTATCTTTTACATCACTAGAAAGATATAAGGTAGACTCGATAAAACCAGAAATTTCCATTCCTTCTTTAAGAGGTTCACTTGTATATACTAAAATATCTTCACGCGTTTCCATCGCTTGCTGATCAAAAGCGCCACCTTCTACAGCGTTTCCGGTACAACAAACATTTCCACCGTGTGATTTTACTGGATCCATAGGATCGTATGTAAACGAGTCGGCATTATCCTTTTTGCCGGGTTTCTTATAACTCAATGTACCATCGCCGTTTAAGGTATTTGCCTTTCCGTCGCTATGTAAGTACATCGTGGTCATTTTTGCATTTTTGGGTGGCCATACTTCCGAAGCTTGCCACTCATTGCTTCCCATAGTGTAATATTGAACGCGCGGTGTTTCTTTTTTGAAATCATTATCCTCACCTTTTAACCACATGTCGAACCAACCGTAGATTTGCTCTTCATAATTTAACGTAGCATCTCCAACAGGGCGTTCTCCTACAATAGTGTTTTCAGTAGCTCGTGTATAGGCACAGTGCAATGTTGGTGCGATAATTAAGTATTGGTTGTCCCGAATTTCTTTGCTTTTACCGTTATTTCGTACGTGATTGAACAACGCTAAGTTTGGACTTATGGAAACATCATACCAAGATGTAAACCAAAAGCTGGGAACGCCAATTTCCATATCGTCATGGTATAAACCACCTTCATACCAAGCTGGGTCGTTTGGTTTGCGACGTACCATTTTATCGAATATTTCTTTTTTTCCGTGTATGTTTTGCAACATGTCTTGGATAGGTAAATGTGCTAAAGCCTCGGACATATCAATTTCTGGATTCTCTGGTGCTAAATCGTAAAAGCGTGAGATACGGATTAAATCTTCCTGCGTAGCACCTTCCGGAATTCTAGGTTTAAATTTATCCTGCTCTACTCCATACAACCAAGCAAAGAACAATAATTGCTCAGCACCTCCACGATACCAATTTCCTTGTTCGTGGTATTCGCCTACTGTTCCAATTCCTGCTCCATAGCCCATCGGTATCATAGCTGCGTGAGAGGGATGATCTAAGGCTGCGACAGCCATTTGCCATTCAGCCGTTGATGAGCATCCTAAAGTTCCTATTTTTCCGTTAGACCATTCTTGGTCTTTCATCCATGTAAAGGCATCATATCCATCGGTTAAAGGCACTCCCAAAATATCCCATTCTCCTTCTGAAAAAAAGCGTCCCCGTTCGTTTTGAACTACGTATGCATATCCATGTTGGATAGCTTGTAATGCTGCATTCGCAGTACGTTCACTTTTTTCACCATCTCGCCATGTATTAAAGTTATAGGGAGTTCTTGAAAAAATAATAGGTACTTTTTTATCGGTTTTTGGTCGATAAATATCAGTAGCTAATCGAACACCATCCCGCATGGGCATCATCACTTTTTGATCGATTATGGCAAGTTCTTCTAATTGTTTAAATACATCTTCTTTTTCTGTCTCTTCCTGTGCAATGGTAAGATTACAGCTAGTTAAAGCTATAAAGAGAAACAAAAAAAGTTGTAGGGGTTGTTTTTTCATAAAAAGGGTGGGTTTCAAAATGAGTACCTAAAATTATAAGAAAAATAGTTCTAGCTATTGAGAAAAGTCAACTTTAACACCATTCTCTTTTTAATTTATTTGCTAAAATCTCTGAACCATTAGAGAATGAAACCTATAAAATCTTGTTATAGTTTGTTTATAAGGCGTTAAAAGCAAAGTGTTTTTTATGAATTACTCGTACTTTAATAAAAAATTTGAAAATTATGGATGCTAAAGACAAAAATAAAAAGGGAAACGAAAAGGGAAATAGTAAAGACACGACCTATAATTCTGATGTTACCAAACACGATTTGGAATTATTAGGACAAGATCATATTCATGGTGATGGTGGTGATGACCAACAATTGAAGGAACGTGCACAAAAAATTGATTTTACTGGAAAGAACCTAGATGTTCCAGGTAGCAATACAGCAAAAAAAGGACAAGGATCTAATAAGCTAAATGACGAAGAAAACAAATTACACAGTCAAGGTGGCGACAGTAATGAAAATTTGGAGCGAGATGATGCTTCCAAAGGATAAGTTTTAAAGAAAAAATAAAGATTTAAGACCCAAGAATCAAGACAAGAAAGATTTTATAATTTTTTGATTGCCAATATAAATAGCATCTTGTCTTGATTATTGAACTTATATAGTCCCGATAGCAATATCGGGACTTTTTGATTTATAAATCTTCAGCGTTGGCAATCATTTCGGCAACGTCCATTACGGCGACGTCCCCTTCTTTGTCTTTTCCTTTAACGCCATCTGTCATCATAGTATTACAAAATGGACAAGCGGCGGCTATAACTTTTGGTTGTGTTTCCAGTGCTTCTTCAGTACGTTCAATATTAACGTCTTTATTGCCTTCTTCCGGTTCTTTAAACATTTGTGCTCCACCAGCGCCACAGCAAAGCCCACGGGATTTGCAACGTTTCATTTCGACTAGCTCGACTTCCAACTTACGAAGTAAATCGCGAGGGGCTTCGTATTCGCCATTAGCGCGACCTAAATAACACGGATCGTGGAAAGTGATTTTTTTTCCTTTAAACTTTCCACCTTCTACTTTTAACCTTCCTTCGTTTAAGAGAGATTTTAAAAATTGGGTATGATGAACTACCTCGTAGTTACCCCCTAATTCAGGATATTCGTTTTTAATCGTATTGAAGCAATGTGGACAAGCGGTTACTATTTTCTTTACTTCATAGCCGTTTAACACCTCAATGTTAGTCATTGCTTGCATTTGGAACAGAAACTCATTTCCAGCACGTTTTGCAGGATCTCCGGTACAGCTCTCTTCAGTCCCCAATACAGCAAAATCCACTTTAGCGTTGTGCAAGAGTTTTACAAATGCTTTGGTTATTTTTTTGGCGCGATCATCAAAACTTCCGGCACAGCCTACCCAAAACAATACTTCGGGTTTTTTGCCTTCTGCCATATATTCGGCCATTGTAGGTACTTTTATAGGTTCACTCATGGTGTCTCTTTATTTTATTCTTTAAAAACTTGAATGGTTACTTTTTTATCAATCAAGTCTGTAAATTTTCCTTTATATCGTGTTGCTTTTACCAAGTGATTATCAATCCAGTGATAATTCCCGCCGCGAGGCTTTCCCATTAACAAGGAATGGTATTTAAAACCGTGTTTGTTAAGCCACGTTTCAGTTACTTCTCGGTGATCTTCAGTTCTAGACGTAAAAAAACAAATTATATGACCTTGGTCGTACCAATTATTTAATGTTTTTAAGGCATCTGGAAACGGCTCACACGTTGCCATCCGTTCGGGCTCTTCATTAGGGATATCATCTGTAATGGTTCCATCGATATCAATCAAGTAGTTTTTTATGTCTTTTGGAAGAATAGGGCTTACATGTTCTCCACCTTCCACTTTATCGTGTAATAACTTTTCGACTCCTTCTTTCTTCATACTACATTTTTAGGCTTCGTTTTTCCAGTTTAAACGGTCCATTTGGTTGTATGGCCACGGTGCACCGTTGTTCTCAATGTTAGTCATTGCCACATTTAATTCATTAGGTGCGGCAGATTGTTCCATTACCAAATATTGGCGCATGTCCATAATGATAGAAAGTGGATCGATGCTTACTGGGCAGGCTTCTACACAGGCATTACATGTGGTACATGCCCAAAGTTCTTCACGTAATATGTAATCATCCAATAATTGTTTTCCATCAGGCTTGAACTCTCCATTTTTGGTTATGTTTTTACCAACTTCTTCAATACGATCACGGGTGTCCATCATTATTTTACGAGGCGACAACTTTTTGCCGGTTTGGTTGGCGGGACATTCACTGGTACAACGACCACATTCGGTACAGGTGTAGGCGTTTAGCAACTGGATTCTACTCAAATCCATCACATCGCTAGCACCAAACTTTTCAGGTTCTCCATCGGTTTCATCTTCTGCAGGGGCTGCAAACGGATCGGCATTAGGATCCATCATTAATTTTACTTCATTGGTAACCGACTCTAAATTTTTAAATTTTCCTTTTGGAACTACTTTTCCGAAGTATACATTAGGAAATGCTAATAAAATATGAAGGTGTTTTGAAAAGTATAGGTAATTTAAAAACACCAAAATACCGATAATGTGCAACCACCAAGCACCACGTTCGATTAGTATTAGCGTGCTTTCTGAAAGACCGTCAAATAATGGGGAAATTAAACTACTAATGGGAAATGAACCGGCTTGAGTGTAATGGGCAGCACCCATTTGTTGTAGTTGTAAATCGGTTGCATTCATGGTTAAGAATAAAACCATTAGTACCATTTCAAAATACAGAATATAATTGGCATCGTCTTTAGGCCAACCTTTCATTTCGCGCGACCAAAAGCGTTTAATTTTTTGAATATTTCGGCGTATCCAGAAAACAATTACACCTACTAACACTAAAAGAGCTAATATTTCAAAAGAAGCAATTAAGAAGTTATATACAGGTCCTAAGAAAGACAGTACTCTATGTGTGCCAAAGAGACCGTCAATAATTATCTCGAGTACTTCAATGTTTATAATGATGAATCCAACATAGACGAAAATGTGCATAATCCCAGATACTGGTCTTACGACCATTTTAGATTGCCCTAAGGCAATTCGGATTACATTATTCCAACGTTGCTTTTTATGATCTGAGGCGTCAATTTCACGACCTACTTTTACATTTCGGATTACTTTCCGAATATTAAATGTAAAGTAGCCAATACCGGCAGCTAAAACTATAAAAAATAGAATGTTAGGTAGATATTGCATCATTATTTATTAGGATCTTCGGGTTCTGTATAATTTTTAGGTTTTTTTCCGAATAAGGAAAAATGTACATAACGCTTAGGGTTAAGCTTTAAATCTTGCAATAGCTCCTCCAGTTGACGGGAAGCTCCTTCTAAGTTAGTATACAATTGATCGTCTTTTAACAGTTTGCCCACACTGCCTTCTCCATTTTCCATACGGGTTACAACGGTATTTAATTTTGAAGTCACAACTTCTAAATCTCTAACCATTTGACCTGTTTCTATTTGAGCCAGCGAGTCAGAAAGACGTGCAAAATTTTCTGCAGTAACATCTAAATTGGAAAATGTCTTATTCAATTTTTCTTTGTTATCGCCTAACAACCCATCTACATTAGCCGTTATCCCTTTAAATGAAGCAGAAGCATCTGTTAGGGATGCAATAGCTTCTTTCAGGTTTTTACGCGTATCTTCATCAACAATGGCGGTAAAACTAAGCAATAACGTGTCTAGTGTGGAAAGTGTACCATTTACTTTTTCCTCTAATGGCCCTAAACGCTCGGTAACAGCGTCGAGCATACCTTTTTCTACTTCACCTTTTAAAGTGTCGCCAGATTCGGCAAGGTTTCTTGGGTCGTACTCTGGATAAATACCTAGGGACTTCCCTCCTATTAATCCGCTACTATAGATGCGGACTAAACTATTTCTCGAAAAATCAAAATCGTTTTCTACGGTGAATTCAACTATTAAACCGCCTTCTTGATTTTCAAAACCGATATTCTGAATTTTCCCGACTTTTAAACCATTAATGGTGACAGGAGCCGATTTGGAAAGACCTTCTACATTGTCATATTGTACATAAAAAACACGGTGTTTTTCAAGTAAGTTACTACCTTTTAAATAGCTGTAACCAAATATAAATAGCAAGATGGCTCCTATGGCAAGGATCCCGGTTTTAACTTCTCTGGATAATCTCAATGGATGTTTTTTAGGGTTTAAACAAATTTAGAAATAAATATAGAAAAACCTTGCTATTTCTGTTGTGTTTTTAATACGTGAGAGAGTTTTAATTTTTTACCATCCTTAAATGCAACTATGTAACAAGTGGAGTACCCTTTTTCTTTGGCGAAGGTTTTCATGAGTTCAATTTTGTTATAATCTGATGATTCGCCATAATAATATTTATACATACCCCCTTCTTTATTTCGGCTAACATCTTTTAATCCTTTAAAGTTTTTGGGTTCCGTGCTTATTTTTTTTCTTGCTGCAGCTAATTGTACTTTAAAAATGTAACCAGGAAAAATTTTTTCTTCAGTAGTGTCAATGGCATTATCTATTTCTTCTTGGGTAATCACTGGATTTTTAGATTTACTTGTTGCGAGGTCTAAGTTTTTCTGATATGATAATACACCCTCTGCTATGGCACCGGCCATTTCTTTTTGCCCTTTTTTTGAATTTAAATAGGCTCCCTCGCTGTCATTGGTTAAAAATCCCGTTTCAACCAAAACACTCGGCATATAACTTTGGTGCAGTACAATAAACCCTGCTTGTTTTACACTTCGGTCATGCCGATTTAATTTATTCGTAAAATTGTTTTGTATTAAACCTGCCAACATGATACTTTGGTCTAAGTATTCTTCTTGCATCAAGGTTAGTCCTATAAAAGACTCTGGAGCATTAGGATCGTATCCAGCGTAGTTTTCTTCGTAATTTTCCTCTAAAAATATTACCTCATTCTCTTTCTTTGCAACATCAAGATTACGTTTGTTCGCGTGTAACCCTAATACAAACGTTTCAGTTCCATAAGCTTGCGAACTGTGTGAATTACAATGTACCGAAACAAATAAATCGGCATCGGCTTTATTGGCAATTGCGCCACGAACATATAAATCGACAAATTTATCGGTCTTTCTAGTATAAATAACCTTTATATTTTCTTTCTTTTCAAGAATAGCACCTACCTCTAATACAATATTTAGCGCAATATTTTTTTCTCTATATCCGTTACCGGTATTACCACTGTCATGACCGCCATGCCCTGCATCGAGGACGACTACAAAAGGTTTTGTGGTATCATTATTGTTTGTGGAAAAGGAAAAACTTATGGCGACACAAATAAAAAATACGAAAAAAGGTATATGTTTCGTTTTCATAACGGTAGAACGGAGTATTTGTATTGATATTTTAAATATTGAAATTTTCAAAAACTAAGCCAAAAAATATGCTTAATTTTGAACTTTCAAAAACTAAGCCAAATCTACAAAAAATAGCATCGTAGCATTGCAAACAAATCGGCAAATTTTTTTAATTGTACTTGTTCTACTCCTGTGTAGCATAACGATGCACTCACAGGATATTCCTCCAAAAAATGAAGTGAATATCCCTGTTGAAAGCACACAAGATACTTTAAATCCAAGCATACTAAGCGTTACAAAAGAAGTAAACGAAGCAATTACCGATACGGTTAAAACAGATTCTGTAAAACCAAAAAAGGAACTGCTGACCGATGTAGTGGACTATTACGGAGAAGATTACGTTCACATAGACCGAAAGAAAAAGAAAGTCTATATGTATAACAAAGCCTATATCGTGTACGGCGATATGCGTATTGATGCAGGAAATATTATACTAGACTATAACAAAAACGAAGTATATGCTAAAGGGATCGACAGCGCTGGAGTGTACAGTCAGAAACCGGTATTTGTACAAGCTCAGAATGAAGTAAAACCAGATTCCATTCGTTTTAACTTTGATAGTGAAAAAGCATTGGTTTATAATTCGCGTACCGAGCAAAGTGGTTTTAACGTGATTGCTGAAGTAACCAAAAAAATTAATGACTCCGTTGTATTTCTTCGGAATGTGAAGTTTACCACCTCAAAAAACATTGACGATCCCGAATATTATTTTTATACTCGAAAAGCCAAATTTGTCCCCAAAAAGAAAATTGTAACTGGTTTGACCAACATGTACATTGCCGATGTTCCTACTCCAGTTGGATTACCGTTTGCCTTTTTTCCCTTAACTGAAGACCGTGCTTCAGGATTTATCATTCCAACTGTTGGAGAGCAAAGCCGCCGTGGATTCTTTCTACAAAATGGAGGGTATTATTTTGCCGTAAACGATTATTTAGACCTGACTTTTTTAGGTGATTATTACACGAATGGTAGCTACGGGTTACGGGCAGAATCGTCGTACGCAGTGCGATATAAATTTAGGGGAAATGTGAGCGTCCGGTATGAAAACTTGATAAATGGCGAGCGTGGTTTTCCAGACTTTAGCCAAAGCTCTGTGTACAATATTCGGTGGAATCACTCACAAGATCAAAAGGCGAGCCCGAGTTCTCGGTTTTCAGCATCGGTTAACTTAGGTAGTAGTCGGTATTTTCAACAGTCTATTAATCAAACCAATAATGCCAGTGCGTTGGTAAACACCTTGAGCTCCTCTGTTTCCTATTCCAAGACTTTTGAGGGAGAACCACAAGTTAACCTATCTGTTGCAGGAACACACTCACAAAACACCAACACGCAAACTATTAATATGTCCTTGCCCAATGTTACGGCAAGTGTATCCCGAATTTTTCCGTTTGCCCCTAAAACAGGAGCAAAAAAAGGAATTATAGACAATATCAATTTCCAGTATGATGTGGCTGCGGAAAATAGAATTCAAACAACAGATTCGCTCTTTTTTAAACCTGAAATGTTCGACAATGCTCAAATTGGGGCACAGCATTCTATTCCGATAAGCACCAACTTTAAAATATTAAATTATTTAAGTGCTTCCGCAAGTACGCGGTTTCAGGAAACGTGGGTGTTAAAAACTTTTAATCGACGATTTGACCCTACTTTCAATGAAGGAAATGGTGGAGAGGTTACAGACACTATTTCTGGTTTTGACAGGTACTCAACGTATAATTTTTCCACCAGTTTAGGAACGACAGTATACGGTACGTTCAACTTCGGAAAAGATAAAAAGATACAAGCACTTCGGCACGTGATTCGACCTTCTGTAAGCTATAGTATCAATCCGGCGTTTGACCAATATTATGATGAATATACAATTCCGGCTGAATTTGTTAGTGCAGACCCTGATGTAAACGACGAAGTGGTTGAATATTCGCGTTTTCAGAACACATTATATGGAGCTCCTAATAATAACTATTCAAGTAGTATAGGACTTTCTCTTAGTAACACGCTTGAAGCTAAAGTACGGAATAAAGACACCACTGCCACTGAACCCAAAAAAGTCAAGCTCTTAAATAATTTAAATTTTTCCACAGCTTATAATTTAGCGGCAGATTCACTACCCTTAAGCCCTGTAAATTTCAGTGGAAGTATTCCTGTAGTTGAAAGGTTAGACTTTAACTTTAACGGGAGTTTAGATCCGTATGCATTGAACAATAGCAACCAACGTATTGAAAAGTTTAACATTGATAATGGAGGAAGTCTCTTTAGGTTAACAAATGCCAATATTAGTGTGAATTACTCATTCTCTAGTAAGGATTTGGAAGTTGACTCTGAAGATAAGGATCGTTTTGATAATGAAACGTTCCGGAATGGTGGCCGACCCGATGATTTATTCGGTGATGTTAGGGACATAGATGATAATAGGCTTTACAAAGACGATAATGAGGAAGAAAGTAAAAAGGATAGAGCTTGGTATAATTACGACATTCCTTGGGATTTTAGGTTAGCTTACACGATGACGTATTCCAACCGACAACGAGAAAGTGAGATTTCATCGCAATCTCTTATGTTTAGTTCCAATTTAGAATTATCCCCTCGATGGACGGTGGGCGTTTCTTCTGGATATGACTTTAAAAATAAAGGAGTAACCTTAACGCAGTTCCGTTTTCAAAGAGATTTAGAAAGTTGGCAAATGAGTTTTAATTGGACGCCCATTGGCAGTATTAATACCTCTTGGTATTTCTTCATTGGGATAAAATCTTCCGTATTAAGTGATATTAAATACGATAAGCGAAGAGAGCCGGATCAGCAGTTGTAGGTAGGAAGATAGATGCTGGATGTTGGAAAAATTTGAATTTAAAAATTTATAGCTAAAATATTTGAGTTAAATTATAGCTGTAGTTTTGTATCGAAAACACGAAAACAATAAAAATTAATTAAGAACTTATAATAGATACCGACTTTTCGGAAAACTGAATATGAAAAAAATAATACAAACAGACCATGCCCCTGCTCCTATTGGACCTTATAACCAAGCGGTTTTAAAAGGAAATATGCTATACACTTCTGGGCAAATTGCAATCGACCCGAAAACCGGTAATTTGGTTACAGACGATATTAAAGCTGAAACCAAAATGGTGATGGAAAACATGAAAGCTGTTTTAAGCGAAGCCGGAATGACTTTTGAAAATGTGTTGAAATCATCGATTTTTATTAGTGATATGAATAACTTTTCAGCTATAAACGAAGTATATGCTACTTATTTTAATGAAGAAACAGCACCCGCTCGTGAAACCGTTGAAGTGGCAAACTTACCTAAGTTTGTAAATGTGGAAATTTCAATGATTGCTTCGCTTTAATCAAAAACAATCATTCTTCATTTTCTTGTTTGGTAGCTTGTGTATTAAAATCTACATGCACATCTTCTTCACCTGGTACAGAAGGAACTTTTTCTTTCTCTTCAGATTCTAATGTTAACTTTTTATTGAAGAGTTTATCTACCAATTCCCGGAAGGTGTCAAAATCTACCGAATAGGATATTCCAGCACCTTGTTCAAATATTTGATCTTCCCCAATAAATTGAAGGTCTGCTTGGCGATTGAAGAATTTCATACGTAGACTTCCATCTTCATTAACTAGCCATTGTACTTCAATATCGCCGGCCACAGCCGTTTCATTTACACCACCAACAGGAACCCCTACTTTACCATTAATTAAAATGCGTTCGTTAATTTGTGTAGAAAGCGTAATACCAAAACGGTCAGCTGTTTCTTGGTCCGGTAATCTGCTCCCTTGTGAGTAATCCAAACCTACACTAAACTTACTATCTTGATCGGCAAATAGCTCGTTCACCAAGCCAGAAACTCGCTCTACTAAAGCGCCAGTTCCAAGATTGGCTCCCCCATAATTATCATTTACAAAATTTCCAGAAGCAATTAAAAATAGAGCTTGTTTTTCCATGAGCTCTTCATTTTGCAATTTATAGTCTAATTCACTTTTAACAACAGAACTAACACGTGGAAATTCAATACGGAAATTTATGTCGGGTTGTATTAATTCTCCGGTAAGATCAACCAAGACTTCTACCGGTAGCTTGCGGTTAACTGTTGGATTATCAAGTAAGATAGACGGGTTTGCATCGGTTTCATACTTTGCTGTAAGGTCTAACTGTGCACGTTCTGGATCGCCATCCCAGTTAATACTCCCACCAGAAACCACTTCAATGTTTTTTTGTATAATACCTCCATATCTAAAATCGAAGTCGCCATCAATGACCAAGAAATCTCCCCACATATTAAATTTTCCTAAGGTATTCAGTTCAATTAATAGAATACCTGCTCCACGGCCTTTTAAGGTGGAATTATTTACTTTATCGACCACAACTTCTACTTCGGCTTTTTCGTTGATATCCAATTCAAAATTTACCGAAAGCCCTTTAGGTTCTTCGGTTAAAAGTGGTTCCCCGTTAATGCGAGCTTCTTTTTCTGCTGGAGAAAGGAATTTTATAAACGAATCATCCCCTATGGAAGCAACATCACTCAGTGGAATTTTAAAACTCGTGTTTTCTTCAGTCGTGGCTACCACATCGATCACTAACTCATCGATAGGGCCTTGAATTGAGGCGGTCCCATCAATAAATGCGGTTCCGTAATACAAAGCATCTTCATCTGGTGGTGTATCTAACACCAAAAGATTGTTTGAACTGATGTTCATGTCGAGCTTCCAATCGCCAAAATTTCTATGGGTTGCACTCCCTATAAACGTACCTTTTGTATTGTATTTTGTATCGGTTATGGTTATTGGGTTAAGGGCAATTTTATTTTTAGTAACTGAAATTTCCGCGTTATTTTCAAGGTCAAAATCTACATTTAAATACGGTACTTTTAAGCCGCTGTTTTCAAGTTTGAAACTTCCATCAATATTAGGTGACTTATAATTTCCGGTAACTTGCGCATTCCCGGTTATCAATCCTCTAATGTCAGTAATTACATCGCCACCAAATGGACTAAAGGCTTGCATATTAAACTCGTTTAAGGCGATATCTAATTCAATAGTGGGATTTTCTGGAGAAACATCAATAGCACCTACTGCGTTAATCGATTTAACATCTTTGTTTATTAATGTAGTATTGATATTATATTTTGAAAGATCTTCGTTTCCTTTAATTTCCAAGCTCAAATCTCCAAAAGGAATTTCATTGATTTCAACGCCATCAATGCTCACGGAAGAATTAGGGTAATAGGCACCATTTTTCTGAAGGAAATCCAACTTTCCATTTACATTTCCTTTTAAACGAAGACTATCCACTTCAGGAGTGATATTACCAATATTTACATCACGGAAACGCAGCTTCAAATTTTTATAGGTTGAATCTCGTACCTCTCCTGCTAATTGAATGATTTCATCATTATGATTTAAGACCAACGAGTCGATACGGATGTTTTTGAAGTTATCATCGAAAACTACTTTGTTCAGGCTATTGTTATCCTCGTTTAAATACCACACGTTGTCCTTAAAGGTAATATCAGATTTTTTAACCCCAACTACAGATTTTCCTTGGGCGTTAATAGTATGATATAATGATAGATTAAAAAGATCCTCTTTCTTTTCTCCTCCTTTAAACTCAGAACGTACATACAAGGTGTCATTGATTGTTTTATTTATAACACTTAGGTCAATAATGTTATATACTCCTGTATAAACTGAATCTACCGAAATATAGGTGTTATACAGCGGATTGTTGTTGTCTACTTGAACATTAACCTTCCCCAAGTAATTATCATACAATAACAGTTCTGGAGAGCGAAAATCGAGTTTAAATTTAGATTGATCGGAAGACACCGATCCCTTTACACGCGTATTATCACCTAATTTTAACTGCGGCACAAAAAGATCTACTATTTTGTTGTACACTTCAAACTCATAATCAATGTATTGATTGGTGGTAACTTCTTCGGGAATATAGTTGGCATAAATACTACCAATACCATTTACAAAAAGGTTTGGAATGTCTTCTATTAAAAATCGCCCACTAATTTTACCGGTAATTATATCGGGTGAATTAATAGCGATAATACGTTCTTCTCTTTCAAAGGAAGAAGTTATTTCAAAATCTGCGAAGAAAAAATCTTCATCTGCGGTTTGGTAAAATGTTTCATTAAACGAAATGGTTCCCACAGCATCATCAATAGAGGTTCCATCCATATCCATTACTACCCTACCGGCAAAAACAGAAACACTATCTCGTTTAATAAGGTTAAGGTTATTCAGTTCTGCATATTCTACGTCAGCTTCAAAATCATATTGGTTAAATTCTTCTGAAACATCTATTAACCCTTTAAAATCAAGTTTTAAATTAGGATCATCAATTGTTAGGTTTCCATTAAAAACAGGATCTTTCAAGGTACCTGTCACTTCTATATTTTTATATTCATATCCTTCAAAATTAAAGGAAGAAATAGTTCCTTCTACTAACGTACTTACGGTTTCTTGGGTAAACCCTCGTCCTTCTATGGAGAGGTCTGCGGTTACTTTTCCTAAAGAAGTAGTAGCTGCTAATTTTCCTAAATTCAACCCGTTCAATATTACCTTTCCGTTGTAATAAGCATTATCAAAATCGGTTATATTGCCCAGTTCAATATCTGTTTTAGCACTTCCAACGCCTGTGTTAATATCACTATTGGTAATCAATTGAGAAGCTGTTAATGTGGTGTTCCCTCTAAAGGTAACGGTTCCAATATCTTTTAATTGATTGGGTAAGACATCGCCCAATACACGTGGTAAAAACCGGCGTAAGTCGTAATAACTTGTCTGTATGTTATGGTTTGGAGATTGTATGGAAAACGCATTGGCACCTTTAAACAGGTTTTTGAAGGTATAATTACCCTGTACAACCGTGTTTGACGTAGCTAACCGGGTATTTGTGATATTGAAATCATTTAAATTACCATTAAAATCAGTGTTGAGGACAATCGTCTGGTCTCTACCAAATTCATCATAAAAAACGTTTAAATCGTTTGTTGAAACTTCAGAGTCTTCAAAAGTGGCATCGATTTTCACATCGTTTTCAAAATCGGCCATTCCTTTTTCAGAATAATCTAAAATAATTTCTCCTTTAATTAGCGAGTGTTCTGTTTGAAGTACTAAATCTTTCAAATCCATTTTTTCTAAGGTATAGGAAAAATTAGATTGTAGATTTTTAATGGTGAACCCTCGTTTTGCATTTAAGGACAATTCTTCAATATTTGCATCAATATTAGGGCCGGTTATTTTAAAATCGTTTGCAAAAAGGTTTACTTGAGTAAGATCAAAAACTTCCGGAGAATCAAGGTTGTAGTTTGTAATTTTAATATGGCTATTCGTGAGTTTTACATCATTACTAAATAATGTAAAAGGATTCTCACTAGGTGGTTTTCCCGTATTGAATTTTTCAGCAAACAAAGAAAGATTGTCGGTTTCTTCGTCTTTATAGGTCGTAACGTAGAGTTTTGAATTGGTAAGATGGATGTTACCAAAACCAAGATCACCTTGTATTAAATTCTGAAAACTTACAATGTTAGTTTGTAGTTCTTTTGCATAGATGAGCGTATCTTGATGATGATCTGCAATATACACTTCACGAATATCAACCTCTCCTTTCCAGTTAAGGCCTAAGCGTTTTATATTAATGTCAGTGCCATAGGTTTCGTTCAAGTTATCAGTAACTTTGTTGGCAATATACGTTTGTACCGAAGGAATCGATAAAATAATGATGAGAAGCACAAGAAGCAGAACAATGGCTGCGAAGGTGCGAAGTATTATTTTACGAAGTTTTTTGATATGCTTTTATTGTTTTAATTTTGACTTCAACAAATATGCCTAATTTGACTGATAAAAATTGTTATATTCTCGGTATTGAATCTTCCTGTGATGACACGGCCGCTGCTGTTATTAACAACGGTGTTGTGCTCTCTAATGTTGTGGCTACACAACAAATACACGAAGAATACGGAGGCGTTGTACCCGAACTTGCTTCACGCGCTCACCAACAAAATATTGTACCCGTGGTGCACCAAGCTTTACGCAAAGCAAATATCGATAAAAAACAACTAAGTGCCATAGCTTTTACAAGGGGTCCAGGACTTATGGGTTCGTTGCTGGTAGGTACCTCATTTTCAAAGTCTTTAGCAATGGGATTGGGTGTTCCGTTAATTGATGTAAACCACATGCAAGCTCATATTTTAGCACACTTTATTAAAGCTGAAGAGCAAAACACACCAAACTTTCCTTTTTTAGCATTAACAATTAGTGGCGGGCATACGCAAATAGTAAAAGTGACCCATTATTTTGAAATGGAAGTAATTGGACAGACCATTGATGATGCGGTTGGAGAAGCATTTGATAAATCGGCCAAACTTTTGGGATTGCCTTATCCTGGGGGACCGTTAATTGATAAGTATGCTAAAAACGGTAATCCAAAAGCTTTTAAATTTACAAAACCGAAAGTGCAACCCATGGATTTCAGCTTTAGCGGATTGAAAACGGCTGTATTATATTTTGTTGAAAAACAAGTAGCTGAAAACCCCGATTTTATTTCAGAAAATATAGAAGATGTCTGTGCTAGCTTACAATTTACTATTGTCGATTATTTAATGGACAAGCTTAAAAATGCAGTAAAACATACCGGAATTACCGAAATTGCCATTGGCGGTGGAGTTTCGGCGAATAGTGGAATTCGAAGAGCATTAAAAGAAGCTGAAACCAAATACGGTTGGACCACTCACGTTCCTAAATTTGAGTATTGCACCGATAATGCAGCGATGATCGCGATAGTAGGCGAATTGAAATATAAACAACACATATTCGCAGATAATGATGTGTTGGCACAAGCTCGAATGAAATTATAACCTATGCAACTTTTCTATCACCCTAACAGTTCAGAAGCTTCAAAAGAAATCACTTTTGATAAAGAAGAAAGTCGCCATATTGGGAAAGTACTTCGGAAACAAGAAGGCGATGTGTTAGATATTACCAATGGGAAGGGTTATTTTTTTAAAGCCGAACTCACTATAGTAACCCCAAAAAAATGTATTGCTCGTATTACAGAAACTAAAAAAGAAACCCCACTACCCTACCAGTTACATATTGCGGCGGCACCGACAAAATCGAACGACCGATTTGAAACCTTTTTAGAAAAAGCTACGGAAATAGGCATTACCGAAATCACACCTATTATTTGCGATCATAGCGAGCGCAAAACGATAAAGCCTGAACGGTACGAAAAGATCATTCAAAGTGCGATGAAGCAGTCACTGAAAGCTTATTTACCTTTATTAAATAAAGCCGTTTCTTTGAAGGAGTTTCTTCAAAAAACTCATGAAGCTGTCTCTTATACACATCTGACGCTGCCGACGACTCCTTACGTGTAGA
>OJEO01000276.1_pt1 | contig 22259 bp, 21 predicted proteins | sample 1593621 | NCBI WGS metagenome assembly OJEO01 (sample SAMN05416875, study PRJEB24817) | seawater metagenome | isolation source: Sea water | place: Canada:Atlantic | collected 2013-11
GAGATGTAGAGAGGTCTCGTGGGCTCGGAGATGTGTATAAGAGACAGGTCTACAGCCTTTAATCGCGCAAGAAAAAGTGAACCAATTTGATGAAAATGGCAAACGTGATGGCGTATGGGAGAAATATTATTCCGGTACTAAACAGCTTCGGTATAAAGGGACATTTAATCATGGAGAAGAGACGGGTACTTTTAAGTTTTACTGTGAAAACTGTAAGGAACAGCCTATGGTTATCAAAGATTTTTCGTCCAACGGAAATAACGCTTCGGTGCAATATTTTACCATAAAAGGAAAATTGGTGAGCGAAGGAACCATGGAAGGAAAAGATAGAGTGGGCGAGTGGGTATATTACCATGAAAACTCGAAAGCTATTATGACTCGGGAGCATTATAACAAAGGTAAATTAGAAGGGGTTAAAACTACGTATTATCCTAATGGAACTAAAACCGAAGAAACCCACTATCAAAACGGCTTAAAGCAAGGTGAAAACAACTACTATTCTCCAGAAGGGGTAGTGCTAAAAAAATTAAACTACGTAAATGATAAGCTAAGTGGAGAAGCTTTTTATTATGATGCTAACGGTACCATTACTATTAAAGGCTATTACAAGACTGGTAAAAAAAATGGTCTTTGGCAATATTTTAAAAATGGCAAAGTAGAAATGGAGGAAACGTACCCAAAGCCGGAAAAGCCAAGAAAACAATAAATAATTTCTTTTAGCGCAGGACGGTATAAATTTTGTTGTAATAACGATAGATTCAATAGATAGATCTTGTAATAAGGCCTTTCTAAAAATTGTATCTTTGCAACCAAAAATTATTTCCAGATTACTGATAAAATGAATGCACAAAAAAGAGTTGTTGTTGGGTTAAGCGGAGGAGTGGATTCCAGCGTAGCTGCATATCTATTGAAAGAACAAGGATATGAAGTTATTGGTCTATTTATGAAGAATTGGCATGATGATGCGGTAACCATTTCTAATGAATGCCCGTGGTTAGAAGATAGTAATGATGCCATGTTGGTGGCTCAAAAACTGGATATCCCTTTTCAAACGGTTGATTTGAGTGAAGAATATAAGGAACGTATAGTCGATTATATGTTTCGGGAGTATAAGATGGGTAGAACCCCAAATCCAGATGTTTTATGCAACCGTGAAATTAAATTTGATGTATTTTTAAAAATAGCACTGGATCTAGGTGCAGACTACGTAGCTACTGGTCATTACTGCAGAAAAGATGAAATAGAAAAAAACGGTAAGACTACGTATCGATTATTATCTGGAAAAGACCCTAATAAAGATCAGTCGTATTTTCTTTGTCAATTGTCGCAAGAACAGCTTTCAAAAACACTATTTCCTATTGGTGAAATTTTAAAACCAGATGTTCGAAAAATCGCTTCGGAACAAAACTTAATTACTGCTGAAAAAAGAGACTCGCAGGGTCTTTGCTTCATTGGTAAAGTAAGGCTTCCAGAATTTTTACAGCAACAATTAGCACCTAAAGAGGGCATTATTATAGAAGTCCCTTCGGGATATTCAAATTACAATAAAACCGAACCTGAATTTGCTTCCGAAGAAGAAAGATTACAATATCTTTCAGAAAAAAATAAGTATGCCATTACCGACGGAGCGGAAGTAGGAAAACACCAAGGGGCACACTTTTTTACCAAAGGTCAACGTAAGGGATTAGCTGTTGGCGGGACTAAAGAACCACTTTTCGTCATCGATACCGATGTAAAAGAAAACGTAATATATACTGGACAAGGAAAAAATCATCCTGGTTTGTACCGTCGCGGACTTTTTGTTAAAAATGAAGAAATTCATTGGGTTCGTGAGGATTTACGCTTACAAGTAGACGAAACCAAAGAAGTTATGGCTCGAATTCGGTATCGTCAAGAACTAGAAAAAGCAACCTTACACCAGACAGTCTCCGGACTTTATGTTATATTTGAAAACCCACAATCTGCCATTACTGAAGGACAATTTGTTGCTTGGTATCAAGAAGAAGAGTTGCTCGGAAGTGGTGTTATATCTTAAAAAAAACTATTATGAAAAAAATACTATTACTACTACTTACAGTTTTTTTAACGCAATTTACTTATTCGCAAGAAGACGCTCTCGTTTTTTTCGCTGATAAAGAAGGTGTTGCTGATGCGCTTGCAAACCCACTTACTATTTTAACACAAGAAGCAATTGATCGTAAGCAAATGCAGGGAACTCCTATAGATGAAAGAGATGTTCCTTTAAACGAAAATTATAAAACAGAAGTAAATAATACAACAGGTATAACCGTTTTTGCAAAATCCAAATGGATGAATGCAGTCTATGTGCGAGGCTCTGTTTCAAATATCAATGATTTATTGAATTTGGAATTTGTAACCGAAGTAGAGTTCGCCGATAAAGACTTAAATTTTAGAAGTTCAAATAGAGAAACTCCTGATAAATTTAAAATTGAAAATAAAAACACTCGAGTTGAATATAATTACGGAAATGCAACCAATCAAACCGAAATGTTGGCAGTAGATTTTCTACATGAAAATGACTTTACAGGCGATGGAATGGTGGTAGCTTATATGGATAATGGTTATCCAGGTGTATTGACAAACCCTGCCTATTCTACGCTTAGAAATGAAGGTAGGTTATTGGGAGGATATGATTTTGTTGCTAGAGAAGATGATTTTGAAGGAACAGGAAGTCACGGAGCAAGTACGTTTAGTGATGCTGCAGCTTTTTTAGAAGGTCAATTTGTAGGAACAGCACCAAACGCCTCGTATTATTTATTTGTTACGGAAGATGATTTTAGCGAAAGTCCATTAGAAGAAGCACTTTGGGTAGAAGCTTTAGAACGTGCCGATAGTCTTGGTGTGGATGTAGTTAATACCTCTTTAGGATATCAAGATTTTGATAATAGTAATTATGATCATAGTTATGAAGATTTAGATGGACAAACCACTATTGGTGCCCGTGGTGCAAATCACGCGTTTGATAAAGGGATGATATTAGTAACTTCAGCTGGAAATGATGGTTTTGGATTTACCTATGTAGGTACGCCAGGAGACGCACCAGGCGTTTTAACTATTGGTGCGGTAGACTCTAATGGAAACTTAGCAGGGTTTAGCTCTATAGGTCCAACGATTGATGGTCGCGTAAAACCAGATGTAATGGCACAAGGAGAGCTTGCTGCTGTTGTAGATCGCTTCGGAAATGTTACGGTTAGTAATGGAACCTCTTTTAGTTCGCCTATTATGGCGGGCTCTGTTGCTTCGTTTTGGCAAGTACGTCCAGAAACACCAAATAATGAGATTATGCAAATAATTAGGGAGTCTGCTTCTATGTTTAATAACCCTTCAGATGAAATGGGTTACGGAATTCCAAATTTTCAAGATGCTTATAATGCATTGGTGGAATTGGGAGTTGAAGACGAATTATTAAAAAGTAACTTTGCTTTATATCCTAATCCAGTAACAACTGAAGTAAACATTTCATTTCCTGAAAATTATTCCGAAGCAACCTTCACCGTTTATAATGTGTTGGGAGAACAAGTAAAAAGAGCCCATATTACTAAAAATAATAATCGAGTAGATGTGTCATATCTTTCTGCTGGGGTTTATATTGCAACTATTCAGACTGGAAGAGAGAAAACTTCTTTCAAACTAATTAAAAAGTAGTACTACGTGCAAAATAGAATTACTGAACTTTTCAAGATACAATATCCATTAATACAAGCAGGAATGATCTGGAACAGTGGCTGGCGTTTGGCCAGTGCTGTTAGTAATGCAGGTGGTTTAGGCATCATAGGTGCAGGTTCTATGTATCCAGAAGTGCTTTTGGAGCACATTCAAAAATGTAAAAAAGCAACCGATAAACCGTTTGGGGTTAACGTTCCCATGTTATATCCAGATATTGATAAGATTATTGATATTATTATAGATGAAGAAGTCAAAATTGTATTCACTTCCGCTGGAAATCCCAAGACTTATACACCAAAATTAAAAAAGCAAGGTATCACGGTTGTTCATGTGGTTAGCAGTTTAAAATTTGCTTTAAAATCACAAGAGGCGGGGGTTGATGCGGTAGTAGCCGAAGGTTTTGAAGCCGGAGGTCATAACGGTCGGGATGAAACGACTACATTCACCTTGATCCCAATGGTTAAAGAAAAAATTGATATTCCATTAATTGCAGCTGGTGGTATTGCCACTGGCCGTGGCATGTTAGCAGCTATGGTGTTAGGAGCAGATGCCGTACAAGTAGGGAGTCGTTTTGTGGCGAGTGAAGAGTCTAGTTCGCATCAAGCTTTCAAGAAAATGGTGGTCGAAGCCAAGGAAGGGGATACCATGCTTACGTTAAAAGAACTGGCGCCAGTGCGTATGCTGAAAAACAAATTTTTTGAAGATGTAATGAAACTTTACACCCAAAACCCCGAAAAAGAACAACTAATAGAACTTTTAGGCAGAGCAAGAGCCAAAAAAGGTATGTTTGAAGGCGATTTAGAGGAAGGCGAACTCGAAATTGGTCAAATAGCAGGATTGATACACGATATAAAACCTGCGACAACGATTGTAGAAGAAATGATAACTGAGTTTGAAATGGCGAAAAAAGAAGTTTCTAAACTTTAAACAGCTATTCCTTCTAATAAATAATCAGCCACTTCAATATTTTCTTTGTCGGTATGCAAAACAGAAACATCACCTGTTGTTTCAAGAATTACAGCTTTTACTTGACTCAGTGTGATTACATTGGCTTCTCTAAGCTTTGATTGTAATTCAGACTCTGTTACTTTCGATTTTTTTAAGTTCTCCTTTAACACCACACCATTTCGCATAATCATAATGGGTTTGTTTTCAATTAAATTTTCAACTGCTTTGCTTTTATAGCGAATGTAGGTGATTAAAAAATTGAGTAAGTAGAGAATAAGAAGTAGAACAGCGCCTACCAAAACCGAAGGGTTTCCTGTGTTAACCGTCATAGCAATTATGTTACCGATAGCAACAGTAATGACAAAATCAAACCCAGTCATTTTACTAAAACTTTTTAAACCAAAGATTCTTGTGTATAAAATTATTAGTAAAAAGATACAGGTGGTTCCAATAAATACTTCTGGGATTTCCGTTAGATTTTTAAAAAAATGATCGAGAGACATAGTGGTGTGTTTTTTGTTTTGAAAAGATACAGTATAAAGAAATAGGAAGGATATGAAACTTAATCAAAAAAAATAAATGCAGATAAAGCTTAAAAATTTGCTAATAAGAACAGGACTTGCCAAAAAATAGTAGTTAAATCCTATTACATTTGTTACTTTTGTGCATCTTAAAACTAAGCCATAAAACGCTATTATGAATTTACACGAATATCAAGGAAAAGAAATACTGAATAGTTTTGGAGTTGAAATACAACGAGGAATCGTTGCTCAAACACCAGAAGAGGCAGTTGAAGCTGCAAAAAAATTGACCGAAGAAACCGGAACTGGTTGGCACGTTGTTAAAGCACAAGTACATGCTGGTGGCCGTGGTAAAGGTGGCGGTGTAAAATTGGCCAAAAACCTTAAAGAGGTTGAAGATATTGCAGGTGAAATCATTGGAATGAATTTGGTAACACCACAAACTAGCAAAGAAGGAAAAAAAGTAAACCAAGTACTAATTACTGAAGATGTTTACTATCCTGGTGATAGCGAACCAGAAGAGTATTATATGAGTGTTTTGCTGAACCGTGCTACTGGGAAAAACATGATTATGTATTCTACAGAAGGCGGGATGGATATTGAAACTGTTGCCGATGAAACTCCTCATTTAATATTTAATGAAGAGGTAGATCCTACTTTGGGCTTAATGCCATTTCAAGCACGCCGGATAGCTTTTAACCTAGGGTTAAGCGGTAAAGCATTTAAGCAAATGACCAAGTTTGTTACAGCATTATACAAAGCATATACGGAGTCTGATTCTTCTTTATTTGAAATCAACCCGGTTTTAAAAACAAGTGATGATAAAATCATTGCTGTAGATGCAAAAGTAAGTTTAGATGATAATGCATTATTCCGTCATAAAGATTATGCAGCGATGCGTGACGTACGTGAAGAAAACCCAGTTGAGGTAGAAGCACGTGAAGCTGGATTAAGTTACGTAGATCTTGATGGAAACGTTGGATGTATGGTAAATGGTGCAGGTCTTGCTATGGCAACTATGGATCTTATTAAGCAAGCTGGTGGTGAGCCTGCTAACTTCTTGGATGTAGGTGGTACAGCAGATGCTGAGCGTGTTGAAACAGCTTTTAATTTAATATTAAAAGATCCTTCAGTAAAAGCTATTTTAGTAAATATTTTTGGAGGAATTGTTCGCTGTGACCGCGTAGCTCAAGGGATTGTAGATGCTTATAAAAATATGGGCAATATTGAAGTTCCAATTATCGTACGTTTGCAAGGAACCAATGCTGATAAAGCAAAAGAATTAATTGATAACAGTGGATTAGCTGTTGAAAGTGCAGTGGAGTTTCAAGAAGCTGCCGATAAAGTACACAAAGTACTATCGTAACATCGGTTAATTAAAACAATATATATTAAAACCTGAAGTTTTTCGCTTCAGGTTTTTTTGTGCTTATTTTTATGGTTTTAAAATGTCGTCTGCTAACTTTTGTATGATTTCCATGTCCTTTTCTGAATCAAAAGAAATTGCTTTTATTAATACTTTTAATTCTTCATCAATGGTGTTCATATACGAATTCTCTAGGGAAGGCTGTTGTTTTAAATAGGCAAGCATCCAGAGTAATTTTTGGGCAACAGTGGGATCATGAGAGCAATACGTGCGTAGTGACGCCATGACCTGATACAGCAATTCATCAAAATGTACAACTGCCATTTTTATGTAAGCAGTACCTTCTTCTGAAAAAACACCTAAGTCGTTTTTTTGCATTCGTAAGGCAAATAATTCGGTAAGATAATCAATACTATTTATGGCTGTTCCAGGATCGTTTACACCCGGAGACATAGCCCTGACAGCAATTTCGGTGATTTGCTTAAATGCGAGAACGTAATTATCTTGTATGTACTCACCTCTGGCAAAGTTCAAATTAGAGAATATTGATTTAACTGTTTCTTCATCCAGTTTTTTGTTGGACTTTAGTACGCGTATGTTTTTCAACACAAACAATCCTTTGGGTACAGTAATGTATATTTTAATATCGTGCTCTTTACAGATATCGATTATATTCTGCGTTGCTATATTCTGAAAATACCCACTTTTTGGTGATGTGTGACTATACCAGTTTTCAGTATTAGGAAATTCCTGAATTGTTTTCGTTTCGGCCTTGTTTTCACGGCTTATTACATGAGTCAATCTATTACTCGCCTGATTGTAAATGCCGTCCATAATATTATTAATCTGGATGCTTTGCGAAATATTATGAATGAAAAATATAAACGCACCTAAACAGATAATACTAAAAATAACTCCTAATAATATGGAAAACCCAGGGAGTGTAAATTTCTCTTCGCTGGTTTCAATACTAAATAGTGTAAATATATTATAGATGATAGTGCCTAAATAAATGCCCAATATCATTTGGTGTCTTTTGTTTGAAATCAAACCTGGGAGCAAACGGGGTGAGAAGTTACTAGACGCCTGGCTCAACAAAAGCATCACCATCGAAAAACTGAACACCATTAATGAAATAAGACCGCCTATACAAGTGCTTAAAACACTTAATGCTGTATCGCCATCTTCAACAACTAATAAAGGGAAAACTTCTATAAGTTTTCTTGAAATGCCTTCCTTTTCAGCGATAATCATTGCCAAAGCGAAAAGAAACCCTCCAAGGGAAATAAGAGTGGGATAAAAGGCTATTTTACTTTGTAACGTACTATAAAACGTACGGATTCTTATAAAAAATTGTTTCATATATAGTTCTATTGGCTTAAAGATAAATAGAAAACTTTAGTATTTCTGTATAATTTGAGTAATGTATTTGTCTAAAACTGTCAATTAGTCGTGTTTTATTGCATTAAAGATGTCAAAATGTCCTAAAAAGTAAATTGGAATTGGTTTTGTTATTAACATAGTACAATTAGAAAAAATAAAATAATTTTAAAATAAAATATTATGAACTTAGTTAGAAAAAATAGCAATTGGTTTCCTTCATTAATGGATGAACTCTTTTTAGAAAACAAATTAGATGTTCCCAATTATGAAAACTTTAGCATTCCTGCTGTAAATATTCAGGAAAAAAACACGAATTTTGTAGTTCAATTGGCTGTGCCTGGGTTACGTAAGGAAGATTTTAATATTGAAGTAGAAGATGATATATTGAAAATTTCTGCAGAGATTACTTCAGAAAATGAAGAAAACAGTACAGCAGACGAAACAAAATTTACTCGAAAAGAGTTTAATTACAGTAATTTTAAACGATCATTCACATTACCAGAATCTGTAAATGTTGAAGACGTAAACGCAACTTATAATAATGGTGTGTTAGAAATTACATTACCAAAAAAGAAAGAAGAAAAAGCATTAAAAAGAATGGTTGAGATTTCATAATTGAAATTTAATTTGGTTAGTTAGTTGAAATGACCACGCATTACTCAATCGGTGCGTGGTTTTTTTATGTTTATTACCTTTTTCTTCTTTTTCCACCAGTACTTTGTAAACGATTAGCTTGCGGTACATTTTTAGATTCTTCAACTGAACCTTGCAATTCCTTTAATTCTTGCTTAGTGAGGTCTCTCCATTTTCCAATTGGTAAGTTGCCTAATTCAATATTCATAATTCGAAGTCTTTTTAAAGCTGTCACTTCGTAACCTAAATACTCACTCATTCTTCTAATTTGTCGATTTAAACCTTGCATCAAAACAATCCTAAACGTAAATCGACTTATTTTTTCAACTTCACATTTTTTAGTAACGGTTTCTAAAATAGGAACTCCATTGCCCATTCGTTTAATAAAATCGTTTGTTATAGGGCGATCTACAGTAACAATGTATTCTTTTTCGTGTTTATTTCCGGCACGTAATATTTTGTTTACAATATCACCATCGTTGGTCATTAAAAGCAATCCTTCACTAGGCTTGTCTAACCTGCCTACATGAAAAATTCGCTCTTTGTGGTTTATAAAATCGACTACATTCCCTTCCACACGTTTATCGGTAGTACAAGTAATCCCAATTGGTTTGTTTAGTGCGATGTAAACCAGGTTTTCATTTTCGGTAATAAGCTTACCATCAACCCGTACTTCATCATCGGGCATTACACGGTCGCCTAACGTAGCCAACGTACCATTAATGGTAACCTTTTCTTTTTCAATTAAGGTATCAGCTTGTCTTCGTGAGCAATATCCACTGTCGCTAATGGCTTTATTAATCCGTACGGAATCGGGGTGATGTGTCATAGATTACAAAGATACACATTGTACAATAGTTAAACTTATTTAAAAAAAATAGCGAGCTAATTTTAATTGTTATATTTTGATAAAAAAACTGAAAAACATGGCTGTATTAGGCTCCATTATAAAAAGTGCAATTGATTTACGGGATAATTTAGTTACCGAAGATTCACCAGTAGAAGCACAAAAAAAAGTATTAAAGAATTTATTAGAAAAAGCGCAGGATACGGCCTTCGGAAAATATTATGGATTTAAAAGAATTTTAAATTCAGAAAATATAGAAAAACGTTTTTCTGAAGCAATTCCTTTTCACGATTACAATAAAATGACCAGCGAATGGTGGTGTCGTGTTCATGATGGTTTTGAAGATATTACTTGGCCAGGAAAACCCACTTATTTTGCTATAAGTAGCGGGACCACTGGAAAAACAAGTAAACGTATCCCCGTAACTGATGCGATGATTGAAGCCATTCGAAATACAGGTATTAAACAAGTAGGTGCTTTAACTAATTTTAATTTACCATCAGATTTTTTTGAAAAAGAAATCATGATGTTGGGGAGTTCAACCGATCTTGAAAAAAGAGATGAGTTTAAGGAAGGCGAAATCAGTGGTATAAGTGCAAGTAACATCCCTTTTTGGTTCCGCGGATATTATAAACCGGGAGAAGAAATCGCCAAAATAGCCGATTGGGACGAACGCGTACAAACCATAGCCGAGCGTGCCAACGAATGGGACATTGGGGCATTGAGTGGTATCCCTTCTTGGATGGAATTGATGATAAAAAAAGTGATAGAGCATAATAACTTGGATACTATTCATGATATTTGGCCCAACCTACAAGTTTATACCAGCGGTGGTGTAGCGTTTCAACCATATGAGAAAAGTTTTAATAAACTGTTGGCGCATCCCATTACCGTTATCGATACGTATTTAGCTTCGGAAGGATTTATCGCCTATCAGCAAAGACCTGAAACTACTTCAATGAAGTTAGTGACCGACAACGGAATCTATTTTGAGTTTGTTCCTTTTGAACCAGAATATGTAAATAAAGATGGTTCTATTACTCAAGAAGCTCCGGTTTTAAATATTTCTGAAGTAGAAAAAGATACCGATTATGTGTTGATTATGAGTTCTGTTTCTGGAACTTGGCGCTATTTAATAGGTGATACCATTGCATTTACTGACGTTAAGAAGGCTGAAATTATCATCACGGGACGCACAAAATTCTTTTTAAATGTAGTTGGATCGCAACTGTCGGTCAATAAAATGGAAACGGCCCTTCGCGAATTGGAACAACAATTTGACATAGAACTCCCTGAGTTTACTATTGCTGCGGTAAAAATAGACGATGAATTTTACCATCATTGGTATTTAGGTACAACAGCCAATATGGAAGGAGATAAACTTTCCGAAGCACTTGATACTGCTTTAAAAAAAGCCAATAAAAACTATAAAGTAGCTCGAGGTAAAGCATTAAAAGGAATAAAGGTGACTACCGTTTCACCCCAGGTGTTTCATGAATGGAGCGCCAAGAATAAAAAGAAAGGGGGACAAGTAAAAATGGAAAAGGTTATGGACGAAGAGAAATTTGCCGAATGGGAAGCGTTTGTAAAAACTACTCAGTAGCAGCTTCTTCTAGTTTTCCTTTATTTATCAATTCCATAACCTCTTCAGGAGACATATAAAAAGACCGGATGCGTTTTTTATACTTTTCTGATATATTGGCTTGGTCTAAAATATAATGTTTGGTCTGTAAAATATAATCTCCCATTCCGTGAGCAATAGCAATAGTATCGGCCGTTCGTTCTACTTCTTTAATATGATGTTTTGAAAAGAGATACTTAAATCCGAAAATTAACATTCCAAAATTATTACGGTCGCTATAATCCATAACGTGACCCAACTCGTGACCTAACCATCCAACGATAACATCTGAAGGGATATCGCTGATAGTAAACGCTTCATTTTCAATCTGTATTTTTCTGCTAATAAGGATGATGTATTCCCTGTTTTTACTTCTTTTAAAAAAACTAGTCCACGTAGGTTGCGCCTGCATCGTAGATTTTTTAATACGGTCTTTAAACTTAAAAGTTATTTTGGTGTCTTTTAATTCAGGGTAATAAGAGAGCGCCGTTACCGCTTCTTTTTCAATAATCTTAGGAATTATTTTATTATTTGGAATACTGTCTTGTGTTGGCATCATATTTAATGAAAAGTACAAAATTGGTAAAAATAGTTGTGTTAATAAGGTCATAAACTACGTTTTCAAGTACTTTCTAATTCAATGAAAAGATTAGTGATAGCTATTATTACGTCGTTAAAATTAATAAAAATTACACTTCTTCTAAGGACTTTTGCAACACCTTTATTTTATCCCGCAATTTGGCAGCCATCATAAAGTCAAGTTCTTTGGCCGATTTTTCCATGGCTTTTCGTGTATCACGGATTTTCTTCTCAATCTGTGGTTTGGTTAAATAGGCATCCTCTGGTTCGGCGGCGGCTAAGGTATCGGCCGTTTCAAAAGTATAGGCTTCTTGTTTAGATTTTGCCAAGGTGTTTTCAAACGATTTTTTAATAGCCGTAGGGGTAATGTTGTGTTCTTTGTTGTATGCTATCTGTTTTTCACGGCGGTACTCGGTTTCATCAATCGTTCCTTGCATACTTTTGGTGATTTTATCGGCATACAAAATAGCTTTTCCATTAATATGTCTTGCGGCACGGCCTACTGTTTGGGTTAATGAACGCTTGCTTCGTAAAAAACCTTCTTTGTCAGCATCCAGAATCGCTACTAAAGATACTTCTGGTAAATCCAATCCTTCCCGTAATAAGTTAACACCAACTAACACGTCAAAGATCCCTAAACGCAAATCTTGCATGATTTCAACCCGTTCCAGGGTATCCACATCACTATGAATGTAACGACACCGTATTTGAACCCGAGTGAGATACTTAGTCAACTCTTCCGCCATTCGCTTGGTAAGTGTAGTGACCAAAACACGTTCGTCTTTTTCAATACGCAATTGCATCTCTTCCAATAAATCATCAATCTGATTTAAACTAGGTCGAACCTCAATAGGCGGATCCAATAATCCGGTGGGTCTAATAACTTGCTCGACATAAACTCCATCGGTTTTTTCTAATTCATAATCGGCAGGTGTTGCACTTACGTATATCACTTGGTTTTGAAGGGCTTCAAATTCTTCAGCTTTTAAAGGGCGGTTGTCCATAGCGGCCGGTAAGCGGAAACCATACTCAACTAAGTTTTCCTTTCGACTGCGGTCACCACCATACATCGCTCCAACTTGTGGAATGGACACGTGGCTTTCATCCACTATCATTAAATAATCATCTGGAAAATAATCTAATAAGCAGAACGGTCTCGTTCCTGGTAAGCGTCTATCTAAATAGCGAGAATAGTTTTCAATTCCACTACAATAACCAAGCTCCCGAATCATTTCTAGATCAAAATTAGTGCGTTCTTCTAGTCGCTTAGCTTCTAAATGTTTCCCTATTTCTTTAAAGTAATCAATTTGCTTTACCAAATCATCTTGAATCTCACGAATGGCTCCTTGCAATACATCTGGAGAGGTCACGAACATATTGGCTGGATAGATGTTCAAGCGTTCGTACTTTTCTATAACTTCATTGGTTTTTGGGTCAAAAGCTTCAATTTCTTCAATTTCATCCCCAAAAAAGTGAATTCTGAATGCATCATCAGCATATCCTGGATACACATCAACGGTATCACCTTTAATTCTGAAATTTCCATTATGAAACTCCGCTTCGGTACGTGCGTATAAACTTTGCACCAAACGATGTAATAGTTTAGTACGTGAAAGCGTCTGACCTTGCTCTAAACTAATTACGTTTTTCTGAAATTCCACTGGATTACCAATACCATACAAACAAGAAACCGAAGCAACCACAATCACATCCCGTCGTCCTGAAAGTAGGGAAGAAGTAGTGCTTAATCGAAGTTTTTCTATTTCTTCATTTATGGAAAGATCTTTTTCTATGTAGGTTCCGCTGCTGGGAATAAACGCTTCCGGTTGGTAATAATCGTAGTAGGAAACAAAATATTCTACGGCATTATTCGGAAAGAAGTTTTTAAACTCGGCATACAACTGGGCTGCCAAGGTTTTATTATGTGCTAACACCAAGGTTGGTTTTTGCACTTCTTCCACAACGTTGGCTACCGTAAAGGTTTTTCCACTTCCTGTAACCCCGAGTAGGGTTTGATATCTTTCTTCGGAATTGAGTCCGTTTACCAACGATTTTATCGCTTCCGGTTGATCACCAGTAGGCGTAAAATCTGATACTACTTTAAACTTCATAGATTCTTTTTCAATGCCCTACAAAAATAACGAAAATGTAGGTAGTAACTTGTGAAAGAAACCTAAACGGCAGAAAGTATTTAGTTCCCTAATTTACATTTTAGAAAAATTATAAATCTCTTTTTTTCAGGATAGCAAAGCTCCAATACACAAACAAGAATGTCCAAACCAACACAATGGCAACATTTAAAAAAGTAACATCATAGCTTTTGGTAAAGCTCTCTCCCAATTGTGTGGCAGCAGATTGTACAGCTCCCAAACGCGTCATCGGCTCTTTAATTAGGTTGCTCATCGCTTCCAAAGGAAAAAACTGTGATATATTTTCAGCAATATTGGTTCCTTTAAAAAATTGCCACTTTAAAAGTCCGTACACAATACTTTCAATAATCCACCAAACCACTAAAAAACCAATGGCAAAAGCGGATCGTTTTACTAATATTCCTAAAAACATACAAAAAGCGAAGAAACCGACTAGTTTAATAAAGTAGGCCAGTAGATATTCCATATCACTGAAAATGATACCGATTTCGGTATAATCTGAAAAGCTAAGGCCTAAAATCATTGAGACGATAAAAACGAATAAAGTCGAGATAAGTGCAAAACCGATTACCGTTATAAACTTAGATAATACGAATTCTTTCTTGCTTAATCCGTCGATCAAGTTCTGTTTTAAGGTTCGGTAGCTGTACTCGTTGCTCATCATCGAAACAATGACGATGGCCAAGAATATTTTTAGGATAGCAGCTACATAGGTGTTAAAGTGCCAAATGAACGGAAAGTTGAAAATTCCTTGGTCGGCTACCCTAAAGTTTACACTGCCTAAGCTAAATTCTATCGAAGAAATTAGTGCGATAAACGTAATTAACACAAAATAAATTATCGAGATTACTTTCGCTGATCGATTATATCTTAATTTCTGAAGTTCTATATTGAGAAGTCGTAACATGCGGTTGGTTAGTTTAGGTTTTTAGTCAATTCAAGAAACTGCTCTTCCAAGCTTTCTTTTCGTTTCACTAAATGTGATAGAATAATTCCTTTTTCTTGAAGCTGTTTGTTTAGGGTTGAAGCATCCAAAGTTTCTTCTAAATAAGCAACAAGTGTGTCACCTTCTTTTTTTATTTTTCCAAAACCAACGTGATTTTTTAACTCATTTTCTAATACCTGCATATCACTTGCTTGTAGAATAAAGAAACCGTGGCTGGCATTCATTTCATCAACCGTACCGGTGTACAAACTTTCCCCTTTCCGAAGAATTACCACGTGCGAGCAAACTTTTTCAACTTCATCTAATAAGTGAGAAGCCAATAGTATTGTTGTCCCTTCTGAAGCAATTTTCTTGATAATTTCCCGTATTTGATGAATTCCTTGTGGATCCAAACCGTTTGTAGGCTCATCGAGAATTAAAATTTCAGGATCGTTTAACAATGCCGAAGCAATAGCCAATCGTTGTTTCATACCTAATGAAAAGGTTCTAAACTTGCTATCTTTTCGGTCTAGAAGTCCTACAATTTCAAGTTTCTCTTCAATTTTTGAGGTCGGAACATCTTTGATTTTACAAACCAAGGCAAGGTTTTGAACCGCCGTCATATAGGGGTAAAAGTTGGGATGCTCGATAATGGCTCCTACTTTTTTTAAGGCGTTGTGAGTAGAATCACTACCATCAAACCAATGGTAACTACCATCAGTTTTATTGACCACATTTAGGACAATGCCTAATGTGGTGGATTTCCCACTTCCATTTGGACCTAAAATTCCGTAGACATTTCCTTTTTCAATAGTGAAAGAGAGGTTTTTTACGGCGGTAATAGGGCCAAATTTCTTAGTGAGATTATCAATCGTGAGTATGGGTTCCAAAGAATTGTATTTTCTGGGTTAGCTATCTATACGACGAAAGTACGGAAGATTTGTTACAATTAGAAAAAAGAAAAGCAGCATTCTATGTATGAATACTGCTTTGTATTTATTGAATCCCAGCGGTTTTAAGACTTTTCTTCTTTATTAAAATATACCAAATAATAGTACATCTGTTTTTCCTCATCCCATCCTTTTTCCACAAAACGCTCCGCACTATCTGGATTGATGAAATCCATTTTTATCTGAATATTAGTATCCAGATTAATTACATTTTTAATCTTTTTACGGGCGGCACTCACTGCGGTGTTGGCAATAGGGAAGGTGGTAAGGTCTTCAATTTTATATTTTGGGGCTTTTTCTGTTTTGTAATGATTAAACTCCGGAACTAAATCTGGGTTGTCAATCACTTCGTTTACAAAAGAGCTTTCTTCAAAATTGTCATTTTTGGCAAAGTGATTTACCGCACGGTTCATAAACATAACCTCTTGTTGTTTATCTTCCGCCGGAAGCACTACATCTTTAGCAAAATCCTGACAGAATTTTAAATACTTTTTAGTGAAGAAATTATCATCTTCAAACGCATCAACCCCTAAAAAGCTTTCCACCCAATAACGAGCATCGTAACGATTACTGTCTATGGAAAGTACTTTGTAGCCTTCTTCTTTCTTAACGTTGAAAATAAGCGCGCCTTTATCCAACTTCTTAAGATTTACGCCTTGCTGAAGGATAGCGTCTAGTTGTTCGTCCTTTTCAGCAAATTGAAGGAAATCTTGTTTTAATTCCGATTTAAAAATACCAATGCCATCTACTTTTTCATTATCAATCTGTAGGTTTTCCATGTACGCTACATACACTTCCCCGTTTTTAATATGAGGATGCATGGATTGATCAAAAAGGTGTTTGGTAATTTTTTTACTGTGTTCGTGAATGCTTTCTGGATCATCAAAAATTTCAGAAATAGTATTATATAAGTCGTGAAACTCTAAATCGGTTTCGTGACGGAACTGAAAATAATTTTCTTCCTTATCACGGAATGGTTTCAGGAAGAATTCCTTTAACAAAGGTCTAATCTCATCATCCATTTTGTAGGGAGCCGAAGAAAGGAAAATCCCTTCGTTACGACTTTTATTTCCTACTCTATGTATAGAAAGGGAAGCGATATGTGCAGCGTATAAATTTATCATTTGAAATGTAAAAGGTTAAAGGTAAAATTAACTGAAAATTGTAACGTTTAAAGCTACTGTAAAAAGCTGAGAACTTTGGCTATTTTAATTCCAGTTTTCGTCAAAATCAAGATTGTCATAATCTTCAGGGTCTAAGCCCATTTCGTCGTCCTCATCATCAGAAAATGCATCGTCCATATCTTCAATGATGAATTCGCGTTCTGGAGCTACAGCAGGTATTTGTCCTTCTACGTACATTAAGTTTGGGTAGCTTACTCCATCTTCAGGTTCTATAATATCGGCCAACTCTACCATAAACGTCCACATATTTAAATAATCGTAAATATATAGCAATCGTGTTTGTTCACGCCAAACGGTATCTTCCAAGCGGTTTTCGCTCATTACCCGAACGGCTCCAGGCTTGTCGCCCATATCGAATAACGCGATTTCTTCACCTTGTTCCCATTTCTCATTACTTACATAGAAAGAGGCCATTTCTTGTCCCTCAAAACCGAAGGATTGCAAGATTACATTATGAAGATCTTCTAAGCTGTCTGAAGCTTCTATTTCAATGTCTCTAAAAACATCTTCATGCGTGTCTAGAATAACTCTAAAGCGGTACACCATAACTGAAAAATTTAGGGCGCAAAGGTACAAACAATTCCACTTTTCAGAAGAAGAAACACCTGTTAAATATTAGTACTATTTGGGTTATTTTTTTCTAAATCTGCCGAGTAATAAAATCGGGCCGGTGCCGTTTCCAAGCTTGTAAAACAACATAGAATTGGTACCCAAACAGTAAAGAGGCAATCACTAAATGAAGTGGTTGGGTTAAAAATGGGAAATCAAAATAATACATAGCGATGCCGGTTGCAGCTTCTATAATCACTAAAAAGAACACCATATTTATTTTTCTTAGTCCGTAACTGTGTTTTTTATTAAAAAACCACAACGCTAGATTGACTAAGAATATTAAAATAGAAAAAGAGCGGTGAATATAGAAATACAAATCAGGATTATCGAGCCAAAGTGATTTTGCTTGATACCCAACGATATCAACTTGTTCATCTACAAATTGACGCACTTGTGTGCCGGTGACAACTTGAATTACAGTAAGTAAAAGAGCAAATATTAAAAGATTAATATATCCTCTTGAGATTGAAAACGTCCGTAATTTAGGTCTTGAATAATATAATAAATACAACAGAACCGCTAAAATAACCAATGCCATAACCATATGGATGGTAATACGTAAAGGTGATAAAACAGAGTATACTACCGTAGCGCCTAACCAAGCTTGAAATCCGAGTAAAAATACACTAACCCAAGAAATTAAGGTAATGCGTTTGCTGTGTCTCCATTGACTGAATGATAACAAAGCCATAATAAACACGGCCAAGCCGGAAAGTGCTCCAAATAACCGGTTTATATATTCAATCCAGGTATGCCAAACATTGAAGGTGGCATAATCATGTTTGGTGTATAGGTTCCAATTGTTTTCTGAAAAAGTTTCGCTTGTAGTAAAATCTTTGGCAGCTACTTGTAGGGTTTCATCTTTTATGATAACCTGTCCTTTTTTAAAGTTGCGCTGCGGTTGCCATTCCAGTTCTGTGATATCCGTAGGAGGGACGTAGTAGCCAAAACATTTGGGCCAGTCTGGACAGCCCATTCCGGAACCTGTCATGCGTACCATAGCTCCAGCAATAATCACTAAATAAACTGCAATCAACGCTATTTTTACCCACTTTCTATACATTATTTAACGGGTGTTAGTTTTAATTCTTCGCCTTTTTTTAACATAAAGTTTTTAGCCGCTTCATACTCATTTGGGATGTCACCTTCCAAAATAGCTTCTTTTATAGCGTCTTTAATAATACCAATTTCTCGAGAAGGCTTCAACCCAAAGGTATTCATAATTTCTTCACCCGAAACGGGTGGCTGAAAATTTCTAATATGATCACGCTCTTCTACCTCTTGGATTTTATTGCGAACCTTCTGAAAATTATTATGGTATTTTTTAAACTTCTTAGGATTTTTCGTGGTGATGTCTGCTTCACAAAGTGTCATTAAATCTTCTACATGATCACCCGCATCAAATATCAAACGTCTAACGGCACTATCCGTAACATCGCTTGCCAATACGATAGGGCGGGAGCTCATAAAAACCATTTTTTGAACAAATTTCATCTTATCGTTCAATGGCATTTTCATTCGCTTAAAAAGTTTATACACCATTTTTGAGCCTACAAACTCGTGTGCATGAAACGTCCAGCCAATTTTTTTGTCAAACTTTTTTGTTGGGGCTTTGCCAATGTCGTGTAATAAAGCTGCCCAACGCAACCAAAGGTTATCGGTTGTTTTTGAAATATTATCGACTACCTCCAGCGTGTGCCAAAAGTTATCTTTGTGACGTTGTCCTTCTTTTTCATCAATTCCTTCTAAAGCGACTAATTCAGGAAAAATAAAAGGAAGTAAATCTGTTTTATGAAGCAAAGCAAAGCCTTTGGAGGGTTTATCTGCTAATAAGATTTTATTAATCTCGTCAATAATCCGTTCTTTAGAAATAATCTTTATCCGCTTTGCATTTTTGGTAATGGACTGCAACGATTCTTCTTCAATAAAAAAATCAAGTTGCGTCGCGAATCGAATGGCGCGTAACATACGCAGCGGATCGTCACTGTACGTAATGTCTGGATTTAGTGGAGTTTTGATTATCTTTTTTTCAAGATCTGCTATACCGTTGAATGGATCGAGTAATTCGCCGAAGTTTGAATCGTTTAAACTTAACGCCAAGGCATTGATAGTGAAATCACGGCGGTTTTGATCATCTTGTAAGGTCCCGTCTTCCACTGCGGGGTTTCGGCTTTCTTCAGAATAAGATTCTTTACGAGCGCCTACAAACTCTAATTCGATTCCGCCAGTTTTAAGCATAGCGGTACCATACGTTTTAAAAATAGAGACTTTTGGTTTTCCGGGAAGCAGCTTAGAAACCTCTTTAGCCAACTCAATACCGCTGCCAACAGCCACAATGTCGATATCTTTCGCTTCGCCACGATTTAAAATATAATCGCGCACAAACCCACCAATTACATAACTATCTGTGCTTATATTGATAGCGGCTTGTGAGACAGTCTTGAATATGGGATGCTGTAGTGCATTTGGATACGTTGGCATGCTTTTTAATTAGTATTTAGAATAGAACTTTTGTTTAATCTATTTTTTTGAAAACCAATGTGTCATCACTGCTTTTCAAGGTGAGTTTACCCTCTGAAAATGAAAACTTCAATTCTTTATCTGAAATGGCATCAAGAAACTTTTTTTCCATATCAAGATTTGGGCAGGCCATCATTGTGGAAATAGCGTTGCCAATCTTTATGGAATTATGGGTTGTTTCAACACTACCATTGATTCGGTTACAACCGCCAAAACCGTACATTTTGTTTTCAACCAAGTTGAACTCAAGGTTTGGGGCTTTTGTTTTGCTATCCATTTGTTCTCCGTTCATACTTTCTAACACCCAAAGATCGTGAAGACGGTAATCGCCTTTATAATCGCCACAACCATTGTAATCTTTCATTTCAGCATCACCCATCTGTACGTTTACCCGAACTTTGTATCCAGATTTCTTGCCAGACATGCTATCGATACATTCATCTCGAATAATCATTACATTAAGTGCTCCACTTTCGGTCTGTGCACGGTAAGAAACTGCATCTATATCTTGAGGTTTTACAAGTTTGGGCAGTGGAGTAACAATAGAATCACCTTCCATGGTTTTAAATTTCATTTTCTTGTTGGCAAAATCAATTTCAAGATGCCAAAAAGGTTCATTCCCGGTGGCTTTAAATCCTATCGCCTTGTTTTCTTCTTTAGCTTTCATGCTGAAGTTTTCGGGCTTTTTGTTGGTAAGTAAATACATTTTAGACAAGTCGCCAGTAACGGGTTTTCCTGAATTATCCAATATTTGTAGCGTGTCGTTCTTTAATGCAAACTGACGAATCCCGTCGGTTTCTTTTTTGTTTGTCAATGTGATCGTGCCATTTTCTGAAACCATAAAATTTCCAGTATGTTTTAATGGATCAACATTTCTATCTTGATAAAATTGTTCTTCGGAATACGTTGAATCGTTTTCAAAAGTGATCTTATAATTGATTCCCAGGCAATCTGCACAGGGCAAGGTGCCATAATATGTTCCGTTGGGAGTTTCTTTTTTTGTTTGGTTGCAAGAAATTGCAATTAAGGATACTACTAAAATGTAAAGTAACTTTTTCATAGTTTTTTAGTTTCGAATCACTTTTACGGTACCATCATTTTTTAATTTAATAATAGCTGATGGTTGTGGCGTTTTTATAGATTTATGCAAATTTACTACATAGTCTACGCCCTCCAAAATCTCCGGAGCGATGGCTTTAAAGTTTAACGGGGTTTTAACACCGCTGGTATTTGCCGAAGTAGAGACAATGGGTTTTCTGAATTTCCTAATTAATTGCTTACAGAAATCATCTTGTACTACGCGAATGGCCAACGAGTTGTCCTCGGCAATCAAGTTTTCAGCCACTCTAATAGGGTCGTCATAAATAATAGTGGTGGGTTTTGCTGCATATCTTAAAATATCGTACGCAACTTCAGGCACGTCTTCTACAAATTCGTTTAGCATTTTAAAATCGTGGACCAAACAAATTAAAGATTTGCTTTCGTCCCGTTGTTTTAATTTAAAAACTTTTTCAATGGCTTCAGCATTTGTGGCATCGCAACCAATACCCCAAACGGTATCGGTAGGGTAGAGAATGAGTCCGCCGCGTTTTAAAACGGCTATTGCATTATTTATTTCTTCGCGCATATAGTAAGTTTTGGTTTGAGGTTATAAATTCCTATAAACATCAATATATTGTTTCGCAGCTTTTTCCCAACTAAATGTTGCTGCTTGTGCTTTTAATTCTAATGATTTCTTTTCTGGGTTCGCCTTAAAATCTTCCAACGTTTCTTGTACAACCTTAGCCATGTACTCTGCATCATAACGATCCCAATAACTAGCAGCCTTTCCGCCTACTTCTGGAAGGGACGTTTTGTTTGAAATTATAACTGGAACGCCAAAAGTCATTGCCTCTACCACCGGAAGTCCAAAACCTTCTGCAAGCGATGGATGCACTAAAGCAGTTGCATTGCTGTACAAGGTAATCTTTTCTTTTTCTGAAACAGTCCCTTTTATAATAACTCGTTCACTTACTTGGTGCTCTTCAGCAAGTTTTTCTATTTTTTCTTGTTGGTTTTTGGAACACCGTCCCACCAAAATTAATTTAATATCGCTATCTAAAAACCGAAGCATTGGAATTAAGCTTTCCTGATTTTTATAGCCTCTAAACTCTCCAATAGACAGTAAATAAGGGAAGCTATAGGTATCGCTTTTAATTTTTTTCAATCCTTCGCACGGATTACCATTATAAATAACATATTCCTTTACATGCTTAGGGACATCGAATTTTTCCTGAATATTATTTCTGTCTCTTATACACATCTCCGAGCCCACGAGACCTCTCTACATCTCG
>OJEO01000277.1_pt1 | contig 22152 bp, 19 predicted proteins | sample 1593621 | NCBI WGS metagenome assembly OJEO01 (sample SAMN05416875, study PRJEB24817) | seawater metagenome | isolation source: Sea water | place: Canada:Atlantic | collected 2013-11
ACGAGATGTAGAGAGGTCTCGTGGGCTCGGAGATGTGTATAAGAGACAGAAGCTGAATTTCAACTGCGCTTTAAAGCATTTTTAGATTCTGGGTATTATATTTTGGGCAACAATGTCAATTCTTTTGAAAATAGCTTTGCTGAATACTGCGGTACAAAACATTGTATAGGAGTTGCCAACGGCCTAGAAGCATTGCGATTGATTTTAGAAGGTTATAAAACAGTAGGAAGACTACAAGAAGGCGATGAGGTTTTGGTAGCTTCAAACACGTATATTGCTACCATTTTTGCCATTAAACAAGCTGGAATGAAGCCGGTGTTAGTAGAAGCAACCACCGAGATTTATAATTTTGATATTCAAGCTTTAGAAAAGGCTATTTCTGAAACCACAAAAGCCATTATGCCGGTTCATTTATACGGTCAATTGGCACCGATGGAAGAAATTTCAAAAGTTGCAAAAAAACACAATTTGCTGGTTATAGAAGATGCCGCTCAAGCGCACGGAGCAAAAAATGAAAATGGTAAACGGGCTGGAAATTTAGGCGATGCAGCCGGTTTTAGTTTCTATCCTTCAAAAAACTTGGGAGCCCTAGGCGATGGGGGAGCGATTACTACCAATGATGATGTGTTGGCTTCCGTTCTTAGAAAGTTACGTAACTATGGTACTTCTTCAAAATATGTAAATGAATTGACAGGCTTCAATTCTCGGTTAGATGAAGTACAAGCCGTTTTTTTGAATATCAAGCTATCGAAATTAGATTCAGATAATAACAGAAGACGTGAAATAGCAAAACGTTATAGTTCTGAAATTAAAAATAAAAAAATCACGCTTCCAAAATGGAACGGAAATGAGGATCACGTTTTTCATTTATTTGTGGTTCGAGTTGAGGACCGTACTGATTTTATGGAATACCTAAAACAACAGAAAGTAGGAGCATTGATTCATTATCCCACTCCGCCACATCGACAAGAAGCGTTGCCAGAATTTAATAGCTTATCATTTCCGGTTACCGAAAAAATTCATAATGAAGTTGTGAGCATCCCTATGAGTCCTGTGTTAACAGAAGAGGAAGTTGATCGCGTTATTTCAGTTTTGAATAGTTGGTAACTAAGTTGGTAGTGGGTAGTCGTTAGAGGGTAGTTAGAGTGTAATAAGTGTTTTAATTTTTGAATGATTTTTAACTAAATACTTTATAAATGGAACCAGCTAAATTTAATTTTGAAGATTTAAAAGTATATCAAAAATCGTTGGATTTTGTGGATATGGTTTATGATATTACTGATGATTTCCCGAAAGAAGAAATGTATCGGCTATCTTCTCAATATATTCGGGCGGCTATCTCCATATTATTAAATATTGCCGAAGGTTCCGGGGATACAGATAAACAATTTAACCGTTATTTGCAGATTTCGGGCAATTCGATAAAAGAATGTGTGGTCTGTTCCACAATTGCAAAAAGAAGAAAATATATAACCGAGGACAAAGATAGGAACACACGCGAAAAACTCGTGGAACTCTCAAAAATGACTAGTAGTTTACAAAAATATCTCAGAAACAAATAAAAAAACCAGTTGCTAACCACTATAAACTAACCACTACCAACTAACCTTGAAAATTCCAAAATTTATACGTGAGAACTTGCTTTTAAAGATGACCTCTTTAAATGCTGGAGTGATAGGGGTTAGGTTAATAGTCTCTTTGTTTATTCAAAGGCTATTGGCCGAAATGGTTGGAGAAACCGGTATTGCAAAAATAGGGCAACTTCGGAATCTAATACAGATGCTTACTTCGTTAGCTTCGGTTGGAATTTTTACGGGGGTCGTAAAGTATATTTCAGAATATAAAAATGACAAGGAGCAGCTTCAAAAGCTATTTTCTACAGCATTTGTTTTTACTTTATTGGGTAGTGGTATTTTGGTTCCGTTACTTTTTTTTACAGCCGATATTGTAAGTGAAAAACTATTTACCAGTAATGAATATGGCTATATTATTAAGCTGGTGGCCATTATAGTTCCTTCTATTGCGCTTTTTAAAATTTTTAATGGGGTTGTTAATGGCTTGTCCTTATACAAGAAATTTGCAAAAATAGATTTGATTGGTTATTTGTTCAGCGCTGGCATGCTAGTCTATTTTTTAATTGAATATAATATTGAGGGCGCTTTAATTGCCATAGCGATTACACCGTTAATACAATTAGTGATTTTATTGTGTCTTTTCTTTTCTACGCTGAAAGAATACATCCAGTTTAAAAAACTTCAGTTTAAACTGCCCATGGCTAAAAGCCTCCTTGCTTTTTCTGTGATGTCTTTTTTTTCAACCGTGTTACTCAGTTATGTAGAAATAGATATACGGACCATGATAATCAATAAAATTAGTGAAACAGATGCAGGAATATGGACAGCAATGACGAATGTTTCTAAAAATTACATGGTGTTTTCTGGAGCGATATTTAGTTTGTATGTGCTCCCAAAATTTTCTGGTATTTACAATGAAAAAGACTTTAAAATTGAATTGTTTTCAATCTATAAAACACTGTTACCTCTCTTTGGATTGGGAATGATTTTGGTTTATTTATTACGAGATTTTCTTATTCAGTTAGTGTATCCAGATTTTACCGCAATGGCTCCTTTATTTAAATGGCAATTGCTTGGAGATTTTATAAAATTAGCTTCTATGATCCTTGCACATCAATTTTTAGCAAAGAAACTGGTGATTAATTTTGTGTTTACAGAAGTACTGTCCTTAGCCTTATTTTTTGGTTTGGCACATTATTTCACTACTATTTATGGAGTTGAAGGGGTGGTTATAGCTCATTTTGTACGATATATTGCCTACTTCTTGGTTGTCCTATTTTTGGTGTTCCGGTATTTTAGAAAGCAAAAAAAGAAAACCAAACTTTAAAATATTTTTATTGTGTGCTTTTTATAAAATTTCCCTTCAGAAAAAAGACGCGCTATCATTTTTGCCTTATAGGAAAAAGATATGTCACTTTATTTAGTTAACACATTTTTAACAAGTTAAAAAAAATGGTTACCTTTAGACAAAAGAACTATAATAAAACAAATTAGTAACCCTCCCCGCTAAATACTTTTTATTATGAAAAATTTTAACTTACACTACGTTACACTACGTTACACTACGTTACACTACTAACACTTTTTATTTTTAATTTTAACTCATTTGCACAAGATGCGCCTTGGTGTGCAACAGGTCCTATTTCTGTAGAAACAGATTCACAGAACCGCGTACCGGGAGATACCGCTTTGTATATTCCTAAATTATACAATATGACATTTTGGGTGGTTTATAAATCTGATGGCAGTAGCGATTATACAGTAACAGAAAAAGATTGTCTTGAAGTAATTGCCAATATGAACCGGGAGTTTAACCGCTTTAATGTTTTTTTTAAATATAGAGGGGTTAATTACCTGTATGATGACAGAAATTATTATTTGGATGGCACCTGTGAATTGGATAATAATGGCGATCCTAAATGTCCGGATAATGATGGTGATGGCGATTGTTCGGAAATTTTTGACATGCGTAACTTTGCAAATGAACAAGGGAACTTTGATCCCAATAGCTTAAACACCTATGTCTATTATGATTCTTGTGGGTTTTCAGGGTTTTATTCTGGAGGATCCCCAAGAAATATTTATGTAAGATCATTACGTTTTAACGATTACCACACAGTACATGAATTGGGGCACATGTTTGGGTTGGCACATACGTGGAGCGGTGCGGAAGTTTATGATCCCGAAGATCCCAATCAAACCTGTGAGCATGTAACACGGGATGAAAACGACCCACAATACAATGCCGATGTGGAAGGTGATGACGTAACCGATACCGCCGCCATGCCTCGGTTTAGCAAAGAACAGGGGGATATTAATTATGTAGACCCCAATACGTGTACGTACGAAGGAGAAGGAAAAGATTGTCAGAATAATGACTTTCAGATACCTCCAAATTCTAAAGGGACGCTTAATTTTATGAACGATGGTAGCGAATGTCCCACAACCTCTTATAGTAGTACCAATGACGATGAAGGATTTACAGAACAGCAAGGCTTTAAAATGCGTCTGAAAATAGAGGACTTTCCTAACAGGTTCGGCCCGGCGGAAGAGGCTAGTTTTGAGGCTTTGTATGAACCGTATAAAGGGGAATATTATTCAGTTGGACCTCCAGCTAGGGTTAAACCACATTTTCAACCGGGATTTAGCTATCTTTTTGTAGAATGTGATGGCAATTATTCACAACCCGCTCCCTTTAACCAAGGCTTTTATGTTAATACGAACAATAGACTATTGAAAATAGATAAGTATATAGAACCTCTGTTTTATAACACTATAGTCCATCCCAACCATTCAGCAATAATCATAAAAGAGGTGGATGAAGCGTTTCAGTACACAAAGGCACAAAAATGTTATGATAACAACAATAGAAGCCCTACCAGTGGTAGTGTTATGAAATTTAACGACAATGTTTTTAATACAAACGTAACCGTGACCCCTAAGGATTCCACCCAGATAAACAACCCCGATTTAATACCGGCATTGCCCAGTGGGCTGTACAAAATTGACAAAACATATGAGGATGGCAGCAATGATGAAACGGTTATATTTAAAGAAAATAAGTAATATGAAACAGCTATATGTTATACCTACAGTATTAATGCTGTTGGTCTCCTTGAGTTGTATGGCACAATTTGGCGAACGGCAAGATATAGATATAAATGTTGATGGCGCCCGTACATTAGAAGCCGGTGATCTGGACGGTGATGGCGATATGGATATAGTAGTCTCTTATTTTGATGTATTAGCCTGGTACGAAAACGAGGATGGGCTGGGCACTTTTAGCGAGATGAAGGCCATCAACAGTGGCTATGGGCAGGCTTTTGCTATAGATATAGCCGATCTGGATGGCGATGGCGATCTGGATGTACTTTATACCTCTTTTGATGACAGCTTGGTACTCTGGTATGAAAACCTGGACGGTCAGGGTAATTTTTCCGGGGACCATGTTATTTCTACAGAAATAATGGGCGCCGATATCATAACGGCTGCAGACTTAGATGGGGATGGCGACTTGGATGTATTGACAACTGGAAACGTTAACCGGGATGTTTATTGGCTAGAAAACCTGGACGGTTCCGGCACCTTTGGTCCGCTCCAGTTTATTACCGACCAGAGCAATGCCCGTTCTGTAAAAACCGCGGATTTTGATGGGGATGGTGATCAGGACTTGGTCGTATCAAACGTTGCGCCCATCAACATCGCTTGGTTTGAAAACCTGGATGGTCAGGGCAGTTTTGGCCCGGCCATCACGATTTCAGATGTGGATACAAACGTTTCAAATGTACATCCAGCAGATATAGACAACGATGGCGATGTGGACATTCTAGGGGCAAAGAATGCAGAGGGCAAGATAGAGCTCTATAAAAATGACGGTGTGGGTAGTTTTAGCCCAGCGATGACCATTACAGACCAAATGGAGGGAATCCGGTCTATACGCACCGCCGATATAGACCAAGATGGTGATCTAGATGTATTGGGGGCTGCCAATACGATAAACAAGTTTGCTTGGTATGAAAACCTGGATGGGCAGGGCAGTTTTGGTCCAGAACATATTATTGAACAAGGCTTTATTCACCATAGAGACCTTGTAGCTGCAGATTTTACCGAGGATAGCTATCCGGATGTAGCAGGTATTATTTTAGTGGACAAAATTTTTGGCTGGTACGAAAACCTGTTCCCGCTGAGTGTAGAAGATATTGAAGAAAGTACGATTACAATCACCCCAAACCCGGCTTATACAAAACTGGAAATAGAAAGCTCTTATCCAATTGATGAACTACAATTGTACACGGTACAGGGGCAACTGTTGTTCTCACAAAAAGGAAATACCACACAGCTTGATATTTCAGGGTATGCTAGTGGTATATTGTTTCTAAGGCTAGATATTAATGGTAAGGAAGTGGTTAAGAAGGTTGTAAAAATATGAGTACTGTTTTATGAGTACTGTTTTAATAGATTAAAAATAGTTGATCTTTGTTAAACAAATTTAAATTCTTAAAACCATTCCTCTTTTTAGGAATGGTTCTATTTTGCGCTTTCCCAGACTTTTAAGTACTTTTTAGCAATTTCAATATAATGATGCTCCTTTTCAATAAACGCCCGTGCGTTTTTAGCAATTTCAGGAATGGTTAAAGAGTTTACAACCAAGTGTTCCAATTCATTATAAATAGCTTCTACATTGGGTAATGCATTAATGGCCACCGTTTTTTCTAAATTGTAATATTCGGTAAATTCCTTTTCAGCACCGGTAAACACTACTTTTCCTTTGGCCATGGCCTCTAAAGCGTTGTAGCCTTGATCCATTCCTAGAACTTGGTCTAAAACAATGTGTGCTTGGTTGTATAACTCAATATACTCCGCATATGGAATATTTTCAGCGGTAGTAATTTCAACTTTATCGCCGTGATTTTTTTCAAGCATAGCAAGCACTTCTTCGAAATAATCACTGCCTTTTTTGTAATAATTACTACGGTTGATACCGTGAAATAATATCACTTTGTCCTGAACGGGAACGGGAATATACTCTAGTTTATCAGTATTAACAGGGTTAGGGATAAGCCCTAAATACAACGGGTTCCCTTTCATAGGGATGTGATAATCAATATCAGAAGTTATAACGCCTGAGATGTTTTTAAAAACAAAGTCATGCAGCGAAACATATTCAGGTTCTAAGTATTTTAAAATGGGGTTATAGGCTGTTTTTGATACTTTGCCATTAAATAAGGGACTCAATATAGAGTACCGGAACTTTTTTTCGAACGCATATTTTACGCTGGTGTAATCGGCACCACACGACAATAGGAAAACGTTTTTGTTATGTTTTGCTAAAAAGGAAATGACTTCTTTTTCAAATTTTGGGATTATCCCAAGAGGACTTTCATTAATAAGCTGGACAAAATCGAAGCCTTTTAGTTGTTCAGAATGTTGAAAAAACTGCTTTTTTATATTTTCAGAAGTCAAATCAATTTTAAATAGCTTAAAAAGCAGAACCTTCCATTTTTTGGCAAGACCGGAAGTGTATCTTCTATTTAGCTTAATATCAACCGGGAAATTTTTAAAATAATCGCCACAACCTATAATAGTAACTTCGTGCCCCAATGCGGTAAGCCCTTCTTTTAATGAATTGTGTAACCGGCTGTATTCACCTACAAGGAGTATCTTCATAAATGCGTTATATTTGCTGAAACGACCTATCAAAAGTACAATTATTTATGGCCAGTAAACAACCGTCAACACAAATTAAAGTCTGTTTGGTGGCTATTTCATTAGGAAGCGGAGGGGCAGAACGTTCTACAGCCTTGCTTTCCCAAATGCTTTCAGAAAAAGGGTTTGCGGTTTCCATCGTTATTTTAAACAATGTCGTGGACTATCCCTATCAAGGAAACCTATTTAACTTAGGGGAACTAAAAACTAAAAACGATACGGTTACAAAGCGATTAAAACGGTTTAAGAAATTACGATCTTTCTTTATAAAAGAAAACTTTGATTATATAATCGACAACCGTACTCGCAGTAACACCGCTAAGGAAATTTTTTATCTTCATTACCTCTATAAAAATCAGCGTATAGTGTATGTTGTGAGGAGCTTTAATATTCTACAGTATTTTCCGAAGCAGCGTTGGATAGCCAAAAAAATGATTGAAAAATCTGAAGCCATTGTTGGGGTTTCAAAAGCTATTGCCCATAAAATTAATATTGATTACCAAACACAAAAGTCCATTGCTATTTATAATCCTATTGAACGTTTTTCTGAAAAAGAAACAGGACATACGTTTAATGAAAGATATATTTTATACTTAGGCCGCATTGAAGAGAACGTCAAAAACTTCACACTTCTTCTTAGCGCTTATAAAGCTTCTAAACTTCCAGAAAATAACATTCATTTAAATATTGTTGGGGATGGACCGGATGTTGATTTTGTTCAAAATAAAATTATAGAAATGGGGTTGTCAAAAGTGGTAACTATGCATAGCTTTACTCCCCATGTGTTTACATATTTAAAAAACGCACTCTATTTAACACTAACAAGTTATTACGAAGGGTTTCCAAGAGTTTTAATAGAAGCGTTATCAGTTGGCACCCCAGTGCTTTCAGTGGACTGTAAAAGTGGTCCTAATGAGATTATTGTAAACAAGGAAAATGGGCTGTTAGTAAAAAATCATGATATTGATGAGTTGGTTGAAGGAATGAACCAATTAGCGTTAGATACTCCTTTGTATATAAAATGTAAGGAAAATGCTATAAAAAGTGTATCTCACCTTTCCATGGATGCTGTCGCTCAACAATGGGAAACCCTATTAAAACGTAAGAAATGAAAGCAAAACAATTTGAAATTATAGAAATTCCCAAAATAAGTGACCCAGACGGTCGTGGTAATTTGTCTGTTATAGAAAAGCAGATACTTCCTTTTTCTATAAAAAGAGTGTATTATTTATACGATGTGCCAAGTGACTCTACCCGTGGCGGGCACGCCCATAAGGAGTTACAACAGTTTTTAATTGCGGTAAGTGGTAGTTTTGACGTGGTTTTAGATGATGGAAATAAAAAAATAACCGTTTCGTTAAACAAGCCAAATAAAGGCTTATTAATACCCAATGGCATATGGCGAGAACTTGAAAATTTTTCAGCAGGATCTGTTTGTTTATCCCTCGTAAGTGATGTCTATAAAGAATCTGATTATATACGTACGTATGATGCGTTTAAATCATTTATAAGAACTTAACCGAACGCCATATTTTTCAAACAGCACTTTGCTTTTAACCATTAGTTTTAAAACATGCCGTGGTAATTTTAAAAGCTTTTGTTGCTTTTTATTCAAATTGTTACCATCTATTTTTGCTACGTATTTTTTAAAAGAAGCTGTATCTCCTGCCATTTTATATTGGAGCGCTAAGGAAAACCTGTTTATATCTAAATATTTTTTTAAAAAAGGATTTTTTCCAGCTTCAGGTTCATACGTGTCTAAATCCATATACGTTCGCTTTAACGTATGGGTGTGCGAAATCCTATTACTGCCATCAAGATTATGAGTAGCAGAAATTTTTGTAGAAAAAGCCAAAGGAGCTTTTAAAGCAGCACGCAACCAAAGGTCCGTATCCTCTCCCGCCCCGTGGGTGATTGTGGTATCGAAACCAGTAAGCGAGTCAAAGAAAGTTTTCTTCATCCCAACGGCTGAGGTCCAAGCCAACGCATCAACTAAGCTATATTTAAAGTAGTTTGTAATATAGCCTGTCCAATTTTCTCCTTTTTTTAAAACTGGCGAAATTATAGAAGTGGTCAAATTTTCATTGTGTTTTTTATTGTAGGCAGTGGCAAACCATTGGGCATCTGGAAATTTATCTACAATGGAATTTATATTTTCTAAATGAAATGAATACCAATAATCATCAGCATCTAAGAAAACAATATTTTTAGCTGTTGCTTTTTTAACGCCGTAATTTCGTGTTGGACCCACGCCTTCATTTTCTTTACTGAAAAATACGATGCGAGAATCTGAAATTGACTTCACCACCCTTTCACTAGCATCGGTAGAGCCATCATTTACAATAATCACTTCAAAATCTGTAAAGGTTTGAGCAAACAAGCTTTCAAGGGTTTTTTTAATATCCCTTTCCTTATTGTAAAGTGGTATGATAACTGAAAATTTAGGCATTTCTCTTTAAGGTTGTATACTGGTACAATTTATAAATATCAAATAAAAACAGACTTGGTTTTTGTGATAACAAGTTCTTAATTATGAATGTTTTGGTTGCTTTAGTAAAAAAAGTAAGTACAGGCATAACCGGTTTATAGGTTACATACGTTTGTTGTAATTTGGTGAAATCTTGTGTTAACTCGTTGTTTTTTTCAAAAATATAAATGTTTTCAACGGCTTGTAATGACTTTTTTAAAAATTCAGTAGACGATTCTAAACCTAAATGAACAACAGGATTTTCAATGTGAGAAACGGATAATTTTTTATCTTTTATATGCTGTGAAAGCACGAGATCTTCTCCATATAAATTATCGGTTACCGTATTTATTTTTTGAAAAATTTCTTTTTTAATCAACAAATTCCCTGTGACAATAAAGTACGGGGTTTTACTTCGTAATATTGCGCTTTTTGCTTCCCGTTTTCTACCATATTCCCACCGAAGCATTTTCTCTTTTGAAGGTTTGCTTTTGTCATACACAATGCCTCCTGAAACAACTTCTGACGTACTTGTTTGTATGTGCTGAATGTAGTTTTCAATAAATCGTTCATCTTTTGGCATGACATCAGCATCTAAAAATAATAGCCAGTCATACGAAGCTTTTTCAGCTAAATAACCTCTGGCGAGAGACCGCCCCTTGTTTTTGGTGCTTTCAAAATAATGACATTGTTCTAACTTGTTGATTTCCTTATTTTCAGCGTGAATATCTTCATTAGAAGAACCGTCATCTAGCACTATAATTTCAAAAGGAACCTTTTGCTTTATCGCTTGATTATAAAGTGTTTTTACAAGCTTGGTTACAGTATAATTATATGTTGGAATGAGAATGGATATCATTGTTTTTTCTCTTTTCCAGCGGATGTTATTTTTCTAATTTTATAAGGACGTTGATGTTGCGATTCATAATAGGTACGCATTTGCAGGTCGATAACAATCCCGATAGTGAAAAGCTGGATACCCAATAGCACAAATAAGACACCTACAATTAATATGGGTCTACCCCAAATATCGAGGCCCAGTATTTTTTCAATTAGCAGGTAGATGTTTATAAGGACACCTATAGAAAAAAAGAATAGACCAATATTTCCAAATAAGTACAATGGTTTTTGAAGGAAATTACGTTGGAAAAGTATCAATAAAAGGTCGTTTATAACTTTAAATGTTCTTCCTAATCCATATTTAGATTTTCCGAATTTCCTGGGATGGTGATTAACGGGCACTTCTTTAATTCGGGCACCATTCAAAAAAGCTAAAAGAGCTATAAAGCGATGCATTTCACCGTAAAGATTTAATTCTTTAGCTGTTTCTTTTCTAAAAACCTTTAACGCACAACCTTGATCTTGAATATTTAGTTTGGTTGTTTTTCGAATGATAAAATTTGCAATTTTTGAAGGTATTGTTTTAAAGAAAGAATCTTTTCTTTTAGCTCTAATCCCGGTTATAAGATCAACATCGTCTTCAATAAGCAACGCAAGCATACTAGGAATGTCCTTAGGATCATTTTGCATATCTCCGTCAAGGGTTATAATAAAATCGCCAGAGGCGTTGTCAATCCCTGCTGCTAAGGCTAAGCTTTGGCCATAATTTTTTTTCAACTCGATTAATTGAACGTTTGGGCTTTGTATGGACTTAATATTTTTAACCGTGTTATCCGTACTGAAGTCGTCTATATATATAATTTCAAATTTATAATTAGAAAGTGCCTCCTCAATTTGTTGGGTTAATGGTTGTACATTTTCATCTTCATTATAGACAGGGACAATGATTGATAAAAAGGAGGAAGAAGGAGTCATAAGCAAAAAATATTATAGACTAGTTATTATTTTCTTTTTCTATTGTTATGGTTTTCTATACACCCTAAAATAGTTTCTTTTTTCAATTAATTTCCAATTGTCTTTTACATAAACCGTAAGTAAAGAAGATTCTTCGTAATTATGAACGTGATTTTCAAAATTTTCAAGAAAAACGGTTACATTTTTATCTTCTAGCTTGTCAACATAAACTTGAATTTGATCGGCCAAGTGATGATTAAAAACCCAATCAACACCAATAGGGTTTTTTGTTTTGGTTAAATAGTGACCAAGCGTAACAGAAGGCAATATAATATAATTGGTGTAATCCTGTGATAAACTCTTTAATTCTGAATATTTTTCAAATGTACTTTTGTCACTTTTAACACAAGAAAGTTGTGGGTAAATAGTACCCATATTGTAGGTGAGTTCCTTTCGGTTGGAATCCATATAAACGTTTTGGTACCCTATATAAAAAACAACTACAAAAAACAGAATACTTATTGCCCCAGCTACTTTTGAAAACGAAAAGGTTTTCAAATTATAACTCATAATAAAAATAGTAAACGCAATCGGACTTGAAAAATGGATTGGCGTATTAAAGCCGTTACTAATACCGGCACACCAGCTAAGACTTAAAAGAAGGAGTAAAAACCAATATCTTTTATCGTTTCTTGAATAGTATAAAGCATATATAATTGAGATAACCAGAAGCGCTTGCATCAATGCCTTTTTCACCGTATGAAAACTATCCTCATGAAGATATAAATATAAAAATATAGCCGCAATACTACCAAAAGCGTATAGGAACGTAATATGATTAGGAAGGTATTTTTTAGCCAAGAAAAAGACCAACAGTAACCCTATTATTAATAAGTAATTAAATTTAAGTGCTAAATAATATACTTTTATGGCTGTTTCAATAAAACTAGAGGTAGGGGTAAAGCTGAAAATCTGATCGTAGAAAGCATCCCAAGCATTATTCAAAAATAAAATGATAACAAATAGTAGTGCAAAAGCCAATCCGCTTGCAACAAATACACCTGCTTTTTTATAATTCTTTAAGAGTACTAAGTAAGCTGTTAAAAATACCGGAAAGAAGAAGAAAGATTGTTTGCATAAAACACCAAGTGAGACAAATAGAGCTCCCAAAACAATACGCCAAAGGGTTTCTTTTTTAGAGAGTAAAAAGTAAGTTCCTATTACAGAAAAGAAAACGCCATCTACCGTATTCCAAGGGGTTGGGGGGTAGTTGTGGATTGATATTAATGCCCCTAAAATTGCAATTAAATAAATAGTGTTTTTAGAGTTTAGCTTGAACGTTTTGCAAAGCAAGCTCGCTGCAAGGTAAGAATACATAAAAACTTGTACGTAATAAAAACCTCTATTAATTAAGTACGCGTAATCCTCGGTTATATAGAGAAATAAAGAATGAAAATACGGTGAAAAAGGTGGTTTTATATAGGTGAAATCTGTAAAAGGAAAATACCCATTATACATACTCCAGGAGATACTAAAAATCGTTCCCATATCTCCATCTTCAAATCCGTATGGAGTGTACATTAAAATATAGAAAACAAGTAAAATCCAATACAGGTATTTAAATGAGTTTTCTTGCAAATAAATTAATGTATTTCTTTGTATATTACTCATTAAATGTTGTTTTCAACCGAAATGGACTTCATACTAAACTAAAGCTTAAATTTGATTTTGAAACGTTTATTCTTCTTACTATTTATTTGTTTAAACTGCTATTATTCTATGCTTTCGCAAGAAGAAACGTGGTTCTATATAAGGGCTAAAGATACAGTATTTAATCCGGATTTTACAAAGAGAAACGACAAGCTCATCTACTCTGGAACCGATGAAAATCTAAAAAATATTCTTGCTAATTATACCATCCGCACATTTAAAAAAACACTGAGAAACACCAATAAAAACAATCAGAATAAAACGTTTTTTGTTATTTCAGACAAAAAAACACTGCTAGACGATCTTTTATTGAATGCGGCTAATTATTTTAAAAGTGGCGAAATAATACCAGAGAAAGACAGAAAAATATTTGAACCAAACGATTACGGACTTACAAGTACGATAGGCGAAAATACTGGAGCAAAAGCTAATTTGGACTATTTAGATTTTTTAGGAGCTCCTAAAGCTTGGTATTATACAACGGGATCAAAGGATCTTTTTATTGGAATTTCGGATGGGATAGTAGATACCACAAATATTGACTTTAAAGAGAAGACTGAAATAATTAGAAAATCGTACGTGGCAAATGGACATGGATATAGTATCTCCGCAAATGCTGCTGCTCAAGGAGATAATGGATATGGTATTCCTGGTATATGCTACGATTGTAGTATCTATTCTACAACCTATGGACATTTTAAGGATTTAAGTGAAGTCATGGAGTTGTCTAATCTTGGGGCAAAAGTAGTTAACTGCAGTTGGGTAGGTTCAAAGTACTACGAATCTGCACAAAAAGCCATAAACCAAATTAAAGACAATGGAACCTTAATTGTTGCGGCTGCCGGAAATAAAAATTGGTTCGAATTGGAAAAAGGAAAAAAAGTTTATTATCCTGCTTCCTATGACAATGTGATTTCAGTTTCATCTGCCATGTACAGAAATGAAAGCCCTTTCGATGATCTCCGTCGAGAAGAAAATGGAAACTACTATGCTGAAAATGTAAGGGGATATCTAGGTAGAACAATCGGCTTTCCTGATAATGACACCTTAAGAAACCCAATAATTCATCCTGTTTCGGTAGCAGCATTAAATAAACATGTTGATATTTTGGCACCTACAGTAGGATTGTTTAGAAACTCACAATTTATTCTGAAAGATGAAATACTAACCTACTCTGAGTTTGAAACTACTTCTGGAGCAGCTCCATTGGTTTCAGGAACGATAGGGCTTATGTTGTCATTAAGTCCGTGCTTGCCTATAGACGAAGTAGAATCTATTTTGAAAATGACAGCTATGAACATTGACCATATCGAGGCCAATAAACAATTTGAGGGCAATTATGGAGCGGGAATTTTACAAATAGGGGATGCCGTAGAAATGGTCTATAAAATGTTTACAGAAAATGAAACGGTAACAATCGATAATCAAAATTTCTCTCGATGGGATTTTAAGTTGACTACCTATTCTGAAAAGACCATTCTGAAAAACCAAAAATTTACAGATGCTGCAACACTGGATTTAACTACAAAAAACAAAATTGTTCTTTCTGAAAATACAGTTCTCAAACCTAATACGGAAGGAAGTATTCATCTAAAAGTAGATCCCACACTAGAAAAAGAGTGTGAGTTGCAATTGCGCGATCCCAGTATTCTGAAAAAATAAAAGATTAATTTTATCTAGCATCTAGTTATACCGTCTTTTGCACTACCTCAAAAATCTGATTTTCATCACATTTCAAGGTTTTGGAAGGGTATTTTAACAACAAGGCATAATCGTGTGTCGCCATTAAAATGGTGTTTCCATTCTTATTGATTTCTTGCAACACTTCCATAACCTCCACACTCGTTTGTGGGTCTAAGTTCCCGGTAGGCTCATCGGCCAAGATTAATTCTGGGTCATTTAATAAAGCTCTGGCAATTGCCACACGCTGTTGTTCCCCTCCAGAAAGTTGATAGGGATATTTAAACGCTTTGGTTTTCATATCCACCTTTCCTAACACTTGGTCAATTTTAGCGTCCATTTCTTTTTTGTCTTTCCAACCAGTTGCAGTTAGTACAAAAAGGAGGTTATCTTTTACGGTACGGTCATTCAATAATTTAAAATCTTGAAAAACAACCCCTAATTTTCTTCGTAAAAACGGAATGTCTTTTTCTTTTAAGGTAGGCAAATCGTAGCCTACAATTTCGCCTTTTCCTTCTTGTAGTGGTAGGTCGCCGTACAAGGTTTTCATAAAACTACTCTTCCCAGTTCCAGTTTTTCCAATTAAATAAACAAATTCCCCTTTTTCAACCCGTACGGAAACATCAGATAAGATTAGGTTTTCCCGTTGGTAGATAGCGGCGTCTTTTAATTCTAAAACTGGTTGCGACATAATTGTGTGTGGTGTTTATTTATGTTAAGACTTCAAATGTAATTTGAAATATAACGAACTGCAATAGCTGATATTTTTTTTTCTTATTGATTTTTATTTTTGGAAATATATCCACCAAAGGACAGTAGCCAACTTAATTTAAAAATTTGACTATTCATCAAATATAGCAAAAACGCACGGTTTAGTATTAAACTGCTCTATTTTTAGAAGTGCTAATCTAATTTTTTTGGTATGGCTTTATTAGATTGTATTTTCCATTCATCGCCATAAATGTTTTCATATACTATTTCTATGACAGCTTTGTTTAAACCTATATTTTGAGCGCCATCTATAGTATAGGGAAACCTAAAAAGGTTATTTAAAATAAGTTTAGATGTAGAGTCAGTTCTTTTTTCAAATATTTTAGTTCGGTGGTTGGCAGAAATGATCGTTCCTTTATAAATCCTATTGTAAAAGGTAGTTTCTTTTTTATCGTATATATCTAATTGATTTAAGTAACTGTAAGGATCAAGATTATAGGTTGTGTCTTTTTCAATGATGCTAACTTTTTGAATAAACGCTGGGCCTAACCCTTGATTGATTAAGTTAATTCGTTCAACAGTGCCATTTACACTATACCCAATTTGCAAACTAGGCATAACGGAAGCTTTTTGCTCTTTTCTAACCAAGTTGGTTTGATAAAAAATCATAAATAAAGTTCCTAAACTGACTAGTATCGCTGAAATACTGACAACCCTATCAGTATTTAGTGTACCGATTTTGCTTAATCTACTTTTCTTTTCAGAGTTCAAATTGTTGCTTTTACAGATAAAAAATTAACCTGAATATAGTGATATCTTTTCAATTATGTCAAGATTCACCCAAGTCTTCTGTTTCAAGAATTGTTTTAAAACGTAAGATTATTGCTTCGTATTTACTTTTTCTTTCAATTCCTCAATCTCTTTTTGTTGCTGAAGCGTATAAATGGTAAGCTCTTCCACCTTTTTCAGTAATAATAAGTTCATTTCTTTTAACGACATGCCTTCGTTTTCCATGGTTTCAGCAGAAGGAATTTCGGGTAAATGCTTGTGTTTTTTCAAATAAGCTTCCAGCTCAGGTAACGAAATAAGTGTATAGTTGGGCATTACTTCCGAAGCGCCTTCAAAATAGTGTTCAAATACATAGTCGGGTGCCACGGCGCCTTGTAAATCGACCAATACTTCTTGGGTGTGTATTTTGCCTTTAACAGTTAATAGTTCGTCTGGCTGTTCGGTACCAATGCCAATTTTTCCGTTTTTTTCGTTCAAATTTTTAAACGGATTGCGTTGCGCGGTCACGGTGAGGCTTGTAAGTAGTATGAGAAATGCAAAAATTATATTTTTCATCAGTGTATGAATTCTAAAATGAAACATAAATGTACTTGATTTTTTTGAGAGGTTGCTAAAGGTTTCTTAAAAACATAATTATCGCAAGCAACTTTCGTTACAGGTTAAGACAATAATGTAATTTTGTTATCAAAAACCTCAAGCCCATGCGCAAAACCTTGTTTGCATTTACTGTTTTTCTATTTATTTCCACGATCATGTTTTCACAGCAAACCGCTGCATTAACAAACGACTTAGTGGATTACAACAAAGCGATTGAATTGTATAATAACAATCAGTTTTTAGCAGCTCAAACCCTTTTTTCCAAAGTAAAATCTGCTACCGACGAAGAAACCATTAAAGGCGATTGCGCGTATTATATTGCTAATTGTGCCGTCCGGCTAAATCAGCAGGATGCTGACCAGTTAATGGAAGCGTTTGTAGAAGACTACCCAACAAGTATTAAGCGCAACGATGCCTATATTAATGTAGCCAACTACTATTTTGAAAACGGAAAATACTCGTATGCTCGCAAATGGTACGATAAAGTAGATGAAAGCAGCTTAAGCCGTAACGAAATGGAAACCTACAATTTTAATAATGGGTATGCGTATTTTAAAAATAAACGGTACAGCGAAGCTAAAAAATACTTCAATCGGGTTTCTGCCTCTCAAAAATATGGTTCGCAGGCCAAATATTATTTAGGATATATCGCGTATGAAGGCGATGATTACGAACAGGCAAATCAAAAATTTGAAGAAATTAAGGGCGATGAACGCTACGCCGAAGATTTGTCCTACTATCAAGCCGATATGAATTTTAAATTGGGGGATTTTCAAAAAGCAATTGATTTAGGGAAGGAGCAGTACGATTCCTCAAGTCCGCAGGAACGCAGCGAACTTTCTAAAATCATTGGGGAAAGCTATTTCAATTTGGGTCAGTATGCCGAAGCCATCCCATATTTAAAAGAATACAAAGGAAAACGCGGCAAGTGGAACAATACCGATTACTACCAGTTGGGTTACGCATATTATAAGCAAGGCGAGTATCAAAGCGCGATTAACGAATTCAACAAAATTATCGACGGAAATAATTCCGTAGCACAAAATGCATATTACCATTTAGCCGAAAGTTATTTAAAACTAGACCAAAAACAACAAGCACTAAATGCTTTTAAAAATGCTTCGGAAATGAATTTTTCCGCAGAAATAAAAGAAGATGCTTTCCTGAACTATGCAAAATTGAGTTACGAAATAGGGAACAGCTACCAGAGCGCACCCGAAGTGTTGTTGTCATTTATTGAAACCTATCCAAATAACAAGAACAACGAAGCGTTGCAAAATTTGTTGATCGACTCGTACATCACTTCAAAAAACTACAAGGCAGCGATGGAGCTGTTGGAAAATAATAAGGCATTTGAAAATAAGTTAGCGTACCAAAAAGTGGCTTTTTTTCGTGGCCTGGAATTGTACAATGCAGGAAATTATACCGAAGCGAAAACATTATTCAATAAATCCTTACAAGAACCTCGCGACGCAAAATATACAGCTAGAGCGACTTATTGGAAAGCCGAAAGCGATTACCAATTGTCTGATTTTGATGAAGCATCAATAGGTTACAAACAGTATTTACAATTACCAGAAGCAGCTTCCACACCGGAATATGATAATGCTCAGTACAACTTGGCATACAATCAATTTAAATTGAAAAATTATTCCGAAGCCATTACTAATTTTAAAGGGTATTTGGAAAGTTCATCGGCAAACGGCGCTCGAAAGCAAGATGCGTATTTACGATTGGGGGATAGTTATTTTGTGACGAGCGAATACTGGCCGGCGATGGAAAATTATAACAAAGCCATAGAAGTTGGTGCAACAGACGAAGATTATGCCGCGTTTCAAAAAGCAATTAGTTACGGGTTTGTCGATAGAACTGAAGATAAAATTGAAGGGTTACAAAATTTCTTACGAACGTATGTGAAATCTGTGTACCGCGACGATGCGTTGTATGAATTGGGAAACACTTATGTTTCGCAAAACAAAAATAACGAAGCGTTAAGAACCTACGATAACTTGGTTCAAAATATTCCGAAAAGTATTTATAAACCAAGAGCATTAATGAAGAAAGCGTTGATTTTAGACAATACCGGAAAAAGTAATGAAGCATTGGCTATTTTTAAGCAGGTAGCCAGTGAATATCCTTCCACGCCAGAAGCTGTGCAAGCAGTTTCTTCAGCAAAAATTATTTATATCGATCAAGGGCAAGTAGATCAATATGCCAATTGGGTAAATACGTTAGATTATGTTTCGGTAGAAGATAGTGAACTTGATGATGCTACATATCAAGCTGCTGAAAAACCGTATTTAGAGAATAAAATCAGTCAAGCGATTACTCGTTTTGAAGCGTATTTAAAAGAATTTCCAAATGGGAAAAATGCCTTGGACGCGCACTTTTATTTAGGTCAGTTGTTTTTTGCTGAAATGGAAAAAGAGAAAGCCATTCCGCATTATGAATATGTGGTTTCCCGCGAACAAAGCGAATTTACAGAGCCAGCTTTGGCGCGAATTTCAGAATTATATTTAGGGAAGAACAATTACGAAAAAGCACTTAGTTATTTAAAGCGCTTGGAAACAAGTGCCGATTCGCAGCAGAACATCATCTTTGCACAGACCAACAGTATGAAAGCCAGCTATGAGCTAAAACAATATGCAGAAGCGGTTAATTATGCTGAAAGAGTACTTCAGAATTCAAAAATTGATAACAGCATTCAAAGTGATGCGCAGGTAATTATTGCACGTTCCGCTATGAAAACCAATGACGAAGCAAAAGCCAAAAAAGCATATGCGGAAGTTGGTAAAATAGCAACAGGCGAATTGGCTGCTGAAGCCTTGTACTATGACGCGTATTTTAAAAGAAAAGAAGGAAGTTTAAAAGCGTCGAACGAGTTGGTACAACGATTGGCCAAAGATTATCCTGGGTATAAACTATACGGAGCAAAAGGATTGTTACTAATGGCGAAGAATTTTTATGATTTAAAAGATGCCTATCAAGCCACTTATATTTTAGATAGTTTGATCAAGAACTTCAGTGATTACACAGAAATAGTAAACGAAGCTAAAGCAGAGCTGGCTAAAATTAAAGCTGCTGAAGCGAAAACAAATGCTTCGGTAGAAACTGAAGAAAACTAAACATTTAGCTACAAAAAAATTAAAGAACCAAACCTCTCAACATAACTTATGACTTTATTGAAAAATTATAAGAGTCCGTTTTCAGAAACACAAAGAAACCTACTTTTTTTAGCCGCACTAATGTGTTCTTCACTGTCTGCTGTTGCTCAGGATAAAGACGGGGAAGAGCAAGAAGACGATTTAGACACCGAAGTGGTCAACATTGTAAAACCATACACACCCACCATTTCTGATGCGTTTAAAGTAAAAGAAACACCGGTGCTGAACGATTCGGTCACTACACAGAAAAAGGAAGTGAAATACGAAATTTTCTCAGTTCCCGTAGCATCCACTTTTACCCCTGCGAAGGGGAAAGCCGAAACGGTTGAAAAAGCAAAACCGATTAAGTTGTACGATAATTATGCAACATTAGGCTTTGGTAATTACACGTCTATTTTAGGGGAATTGTACAGCAACTTTCAAATAAGCCGGACCGATAATGCAGGTTTTTATTTTCGGCATAATTCCTCACAAGGCGATATAGACGGTGTGTTATTGGAAAACAAATACTACGACACAAAATTGGATGCTAATTACAGCAGTCGGCAACGGTATACAAGCTATAAGTTGGATGCAGGTGTGGAGCATCAGCTCTTTAATTGGTATGGATTAAACGACTTTTATACTCAGAATTTTGAAACAATTGGCACGGAAATCGATCCGCAACAACAATATTATAGTGGATATGTAGGCGGAAGTATTTCAGTAGATGACTCGTTTTTTGAAAAAGCCAAAGCCAACGTTCGCTATACAGGCGATGCGTTTTCTTCTTCTGAAATCAATGTAAATGCACAACCAGAATTTTCATTTCCATTAGTAGATCTTACTTTAAAAGTAGATGGTGATGTAGATTACCTAAGTGGAAGCTTTGATAAAGGATACCTTTCTTCCGAAGGGATTGATTATAGCTATCTAAACGCAGGTGTGATACCTTCGTTAGTATATGTAAACGAAGACCTATCAGTTTCCTTAGGGGCAGCCGCTTATGTGAGTTTGGATACCGAGAACAGTGAAACCGATTTCTTTATTTATCCGCGTATTAATGCTTCCTATCGTTTAGTAGACGAACTGTTGATTGTGTACGGGGGAGCAGAAGGTGATTTAAAACAAAATACCTATTACGATTTCAAAGAAGTTAATCCGTATGTGTCCCCAACCTTATTTGTAGCACCAACCAATCAGTTGTACGAAGGATTCGCCGGATTAAAAGGAAAATTAAGTAATTCAGTTGGTTATAATGTGCGCGCTTCTTACGGAAAAGATGAAAATAAAGCTTTATTTAAAGCCAACCAGTTTTCAACTGGATCAACCACTGGAGAAGGATATGAATACGGGAACTCATTTAATGTGGTGTATGATGATGTAAACACACTATCTTTTTTCGGAGAGTTAAAAGTAGATGTTAGCAATACATTTACATTAGGCGTGACAGGGGAATATTTTAGCTACGATACCACCAACGAAGCCCAACCTTGGAATCTTCCAGAGCTGAAAGCTTCCTTGTTTTCAAATTTCAATATTACCGATCAATTGTACGGAGGTGCTTCGCTATTTTACGTAGGGGAACGAACAGATTTATATATGAATACACAACTCCCTTTTGAGCCAATTATTAATGAAGAACGAACTTTAGATGGCTATCTAGATGCTAATATACATTTAGGATATAACATCACCGAGCGCTTATCGGTTTTTGCTAAGGGGAGTAATTTATTGAGCGACAATTACGAAAAATGGCTCAATTATCCCGTACAAGGTATTCAAGGATTATTGGGTGCCACGTATAAATTTGATTGGTAATACGCAAATCAAATGGAAAAACCTGAAAGCTTACAAGAAGTACAACAGATTATTCAATCTGGAAAACCTGTACTGTTGTATTTTTCAGGAGAACGATGTAGTGTTTGTAAGCTGTCTCTTATACACATCTGACGCTGCCGACGACTCCTTACGTGTAGAT
>OJEO01000280.1_pt1 | contig 21933 bp, 25 predicted proteins | sample 1593621 | NCBI WGS metagenome assembly OJEO01 (sample SAMN05416875, study PRJEB24817) | seawater metagenome | isolation source: Sea water | place: Canada:Atlantic | collected 2013-11
AGTCGTCGGCAGCGTCAGATGTGTATAAGAGACAGAATAATAATATCGGGAATTTCAGCTTTCGCCTTTTCAATTCCAATTTTTCCATTGGGTGCAGTAATCACCTTATAACTGGAAAGTTCTAATAATTCTTCTGTGTTTTCGCGTAAGGCAGCATCGTCTTCGATTAAAAGAATGGTATTCATAAATGGCTTTTTAATAAAACACTATTTCTTATTTAATTTTTATAGGTAAAGTAACTATAAACGTACTTCCCTTACCTTCTGTGCTGGTAAAAGCAATGTGGCCTCCAAGGTTTTCCAAGTGGCTTTTAACGATATTGAGTCCAATACCCGTACCGGCGTTAAGCAAAGCGTTTTCGGCACGAAAATAACGATTGAATATATATTTCTGTTCTTTTTCAGGAATTCCCATACCTTCATCGGTAACCTGGATGGTAAGTTCCTCATCATTTGTCTTTACTTCAACTTCAATTACACCGCCTTCAGAAGAATATTTAATCGCATTGTTTATTAAATTAGTTAAAATTAATTCAAGGATTTTTTCGTCAAACTCTAATGTAATCTCGTCAATATTTTGTGGATATTCAATATGCTGTCCATCTTTTAGCAACATATTGGCGTCGTAAATTACCTCATTTACAACTTTACTTAAGGGAAAGGTGCTGAATTTATAAACTGTTTTTCCTGTTTGCAAGCGTTCTATGGATAAGAAATCGCTCAAAATATTATCCAAATATTTAACCTTGGCTTTAATGGTTTTTAAATGCTTATCACGTTTGTCCTGTTGGTCTTCTTTAGTGTACTTACCAATTAGCGTTGATGAAGTAAGAATACCGCTTAAAGGGGTTTTAAACTCGTGGGATACCATAGAAAGAAACTTAGTTTTTAACTCGTTCAGCTCGCGTTCTTTCTGTAAAGAAACCTTCATTTTATTTTCGGCAGAACGGCGTTTTTCCACTTCTTCTTGCATCTGGGCTACTGTATTTTCTAAAGCTCGGGTACGATCAGCAATTTTGTCTTCTAAGTTAGCATTGAGCTCTCGTATTTCAGATTCTTGCTGTTTCCTAATGGTAATATCGCTCACCAATGCCATAACGTAAGCGTTCTCATAAATCTGAAATGGATTGAGACCTGCTTCAACAGGAAACTTGGTACCATCTTTACGTAAACCATACAAATCACGCCCATGACCCATTTGCCGTCTATCACTATGCTCGATAAAATTATTGAAGTGCCCTTTATGGCTTTTATGGTAGTCTTTAGGAATTAACAAGTTGAGTTGCTGTCCTAAGAGCTCATTGTCTTCATATCCAAACATCGCATTTGCCGCACCATTACTGGCAACGATTTCCTGTTTTTCATTAACAATGATTATACCTTCTGAAATAGCTTCGGAAAGCAATTTAAATATATTCCCTTTTTTCTCTTCAAACACGTTCACCTACCAAAAGTAAGGAAATTAAAACAGAAGTGAAACCTGATTTATATCATTTAATAAACACTTTACAATCGATACTTTTATCAAATAAATACATAGTTATGATGACAACTCAACAACCTCCAAAACTTGTACTGTACCAAAAATTAGGCGAACTGTTTTACGCAATAGCCGCTGCAGATAAAGTTATTAGAAAAGCAGAAATTGACACATTGCGCAATTTAGTCAAGACCCATTGGAAAAATATAGAAGCGCTCGAAGATGAATACCATAGCGATGCATCTTACCAAATAGAAATTGTCTTTGATTGGCTGGATGACAAACAAGTGAACCCAGATGAATGTTTTGAAGATTTCAAAGATTTTATGAAAGAACATCCAACCTTGTTTTCCACAACCATTAAAAAACTTATTTGGAAAACCGCAGATGCCATTGCCGCTTCCTTTGCAGGTAAAAATAAATCTGAATTGATTATGTTGGCAAAATTAAAAATGTTGCTAAAAGACAACCATTAACACCTTTAAACTATGCGTACTCTATTTTTTTATTTAGCGATTTTTATGGTGTTTGCCTGTAAAAATGACCCCAAACAAACTGAAGTTGAAACAGAGACTGAAAAAAATATGGTTGAAACGGATACTGATTCTGTATTAACCAATCGTGAAGATGTTGAACTAAAGAAACAACAATCTATCATTCTAAAGCAAGAAACCCTGAAAGAAAAACCTGATGAAAAGTTTGAACTTCAAGAGCTTATCATCATGAAAAACTTTCAAAAAGAAGCAGATCTATACACCTTAGATTTTCACTATCCTTTGTTGAATGATAAAATTAAGGCTAGCTACAACAACTTTAACCAATACATCACAGACAACTATGTAGATGTTATTGGAACCAAAGCTAGTATCCTTGAAGACGCCGAACTTATTTGTGATACTATTGCCACGAACCGTTTTCGGGAAAAAAGGACCATTGATTATAAGATTTTCAACGTCAATGACAAACTGATTAGCGTACTATTCTATAAAGAGAACTTTTATAGAGGAAGCCTACACCCTACACTTTCTTTCAATTGTATGAATTTTGACCTAGAGCAATCTGTGTTTATGAACTATGAAGACTTTTTTACGGAAGGCAGTGAAGAAGATTTACGAAAAATATTGAATACTCTTTTGGTTGAAAAAATGGCGATCGGCGATTTATATTATGACTGTTGGGAAATTACAGCAGATGATTTTTTTGAGTACAAAGACAATTTTGTACTGAATGAAACCTATGTAGAATACTATTTTGACGATTGTGTTATTTGCCCTTCGTATACGGGTAGTTATTCCATAAAAATACCATTGGAACGGTTAATGTCTGTTCTTCGTAAAAACAAACGGAACCCATTGTTTGGATAAGGAAATTTCGGTATCTTAAAGTTGAAAAAAGTAAAGTGATGAAAAGTAATTTCCATTCCATTATAAATTCTGAAATACCTGTGTTAATCGATTTTTATGCCGATTGGTGTGGCCCTTGTAAATCGTTGGCGCCTATTTTAAAACAAGTTAAAGGTGAATTGGGTGATGCCATCAAAATAGTTAAGATAGACGTAGACAAAAATCAACTTTTGGCTTCCCAATATCAAGTACGCGGTGTACCTACTATGCTCTTATTTAAACAAGGAAAGCAATTGTGGCGACAAAGTGGGGTTTTGCAGAAAAACGATCTTATTAAGGTAATCAATCAGCATAGCTAATAAAACTAAATCAAAGCATAGATCATACACAGCTAAAAGCCACTACTACTGCAAATAGTATAAAAACTGTTTGATGAAGCGAAACTATATGGTTTATAAACGGTATATGTAAAGATTCGCTATGTGTATTTACTAGTAAACGAATTAAGTAATCACCAAGCAATGGAAAAATTATAGCATATTTTGTGTTGAAATAGAAGCAGCTTGTCTTAATACCATTACTGTTAAATACAAGGTTCAGGCTTTGGCTATTTTGACCATTTCAGATTCATTGGTTTAAAAAAAGGAAAAATCTTCAGCAGAACGGAAAAATACATTTATTATTATGATAAAAATCGCCCTGAATATACTTTAAATACTATTGACCTAATAAAAAACCGATAACAAAGTTACTACGCCAATAACCAGAATGAGCACTAATACGATATGGTTAAACTGCTCTTGTGAAATCTTGTTTAATATCTGTTTTCCAATCCAAGTACCTAAAATGCCAATCACAATTAAAATAGGGATTAAATATAAAAGGTCCTTGCGCATATATCCATTGAAATAATAAACTATGGTGCGACTAAAATCTACACCTAAATCTATAGCTGCTGACGTAGCAATAAATTTGTCTTTGTTCATTTTAAAAGCTGACAAAGTGATACCTCTAATAGCACCTCCAGTTCCTAAAATACCAGCGCTTAACCCGGATAGTGTTCCACCGATAAAGGCGTTTTTTGCTGTTGCTCTTACAACCAGTTTCTTGAAAATTAAAAAAAGAAGGCTCAAAACAACTAAGAAAATCCCTAAAAGATAGGTTAGTACTTCAGGATCTAGAAACTGACTTAAATAACCACCAACAATTACAAAGATCACTGCCGGAATACCCAATTGTAGGATAACTTTTTTATCCAACCCTTTTCTAAAGAATGCAATTTTTGTGATATTGCTAGATACATGATATAAAGCTGTAATACCCAAAACAGATTGAAAGTCCAGAAAAAAATTGGCAATAGGTACAAAAAAGACAGAAGAGCCAAAGCCGCCAACGGTTCCCAAAATTTCTGCGAGTATAGACAACACTATAAAAATGGGTAGATAGCGACTTAGCATATTAGTACAAGTAAAAAGGAAAAGCTTAAACTTTTCCTTTATTAAAAATTATCAATCCTATATTTTAAAAGTAACCACAGGTATTTCGCTATGGTTTACCACATCTTCGCCTATACTTCCCGAGAAAAAATGAGCCAGACCGCGTCGGCCATGGGTAGGTATTGCAATTACATCTGCTTTAACTTTATTACTGTAATTAAAAATGCCACTTTCAACTGTATAAGCGTTTTGAAAAACTACATTATTAATACTATGAGCATCGTCCAATTTGCTTTTACTCAAAAAATTGACAATCCTGTCTTCAATTTCATAGGTACTTTTAAACTGTTCGGCAGGTAAATGGACATACAATAATTTTACCTCGGTATCAAATATTTGAAAAAACTTCATAGCATTACGGTAAGCCAATAAGTTTTCTTTTTTAAAATCGCTGGCAAAAACTGCTTTATCTATTGTAAACTCTTCTTGATCTTCTTTTATAACCAATACAGGGATTTCAGAAGTACGGACCACTTTTTCGGTATTACTGCCCACAAAGACTTCATTCCAGCCACTTGCACCATTAGATCCCATTACAATCAAATCGCAATTAAGGTTTTTTGCAAGATTACCAACTTCTGTAAAAACGCGATAATTTTGTATTGTGGTCTCTACATGAACACCTTCTAGATAATCTTTATCCAGATATTCTTCAAAACGTTTCTCAGCTAATTTCATATAATACAATGCCTCCATCACTTCTTGAGACTCGTCTTTATTTATAACTGCTTCGCTAAGGCCCAACATATGCACAACGACCAATTCTCCATTGTGTTTTTTTGCTATCGAAGCGGCCACCTTTAAGGCATAATCAGCATGTTTGGAAAAATCTGTGGGTACTAATATTTTTTTCATAGTTCTATTCTTTTATACGGTTTTTATTTTATTGCAGAAATTGATTTACGTTTTTCAAGTTGTCTCTTCAAATCACGAATAGTTTCCTTTAAGGCTGCCTCGTAGTAGGGTTCTGAAGTGGCAGCAAAAATTCTTGGCCCTGGTGCGCTCAGCTCTATTTCGCAAATGCAATCCTTCCCTGTTTTAGCTTGTCCTTTTTTAAAAATTACTTCGGCACGGATTAACCAATCATACTTTTTAGAAAGTTTATTTAATTTTTTTGTTAAGAACGCATCCAACGTTTCACTAGCATTCATCTTTACGTACTGTACATTAATTTCCATAACTTTAGTTGTTAAGTTTCTCCAAATGTAATTTGAAATACTATAAAAAAATATGACTTATATCAATCTATATCAGTAAATGAGTACTGTAATTGGAGTGTGTTAAGTGAATTTGTAGTACATTTTTGATTGGGCAATCGAAAGTTATGTTTGGTGTAGAAAAGCTTTTAAACAAGGAACATTAAAAAGCACCAAAATTATCTAATATGTGGATTTTCATTTCAATTGAACTAAGATGACACGAAATACCTGCAATCTTTTAAAAACTCCCAAATTTTTGTTAAAAAGGGGCTAATTCGGTGGAGGTAGTATTTTGTGATGCTCGAAAGCCCCTATAATCGCTGAAAACTCAGTTTTTGGATAGTTCCTCTTTCTCCGCAAAAAGCCCCGTTATCGCAATGATGACGGGGCTTTACTTTTTTTGTTGGCAGGATCGCTGTCAGAATCCTCTGAATTAATTTATAATCTCACTTATAATACTTATACGCTCTAATAATTTATTTACAAACATCTCTTTTGTAACAAAAATAATCTTTGTCACTTCCCGTATTACAGCCGGTTGAACGCCGCTTTTCATTTAAATTGAACAGTGCAAATTATGTCAAATCTTGATGGTTGGTAAAAAAATTAACACATTATTAAACGGCATCGTTTAATAAAAATATATATTTACTTTCTAAACGCTAACGTTTAATAAAATGCCAAAAATAGTTGCAGAAAAAAAAGATTGGATACAATTGGGGTATCGGTTATTTGCAGAAAAAGGAGTTTCTGGTATCGTGGTTGAGAAGATGTCAAAGAAATTAAATTGTAACAAATCCAGTTTTTACTGGCATTTTAAAACCAAAAAAGAGTTCATAAATGAGATTGTGATCTATTGGGTGAATACTAAAACTAAAAATATAATCACACGCACTGATTCTGAAGAAAACACATCTCAAAAATTAAGAAAGTTAATTGATATCACATATAGCAAAATGCCTTATTCAGATTTTATTTTTTATTTAAAAAGATATGCAGTCAAAGATGAAAAAATTTCAAAAATCATTGACAAGGTAGATGCAGAAAGAATTGCCTACGTTGGTAATTTGTTAAAAAAAATGGGCTATTCAAGCAAAGATGCAAAAATAAAGGCATCGTTATTATATAAACATTTAATTGGGTTTTATGAATTGACCCGATATAAAGAATTAAGTGAGGATTATATGATTGAAGTTAAAAAGGAAATTAATCAGATTATTAGTTACTAAAATAGTATAAAACCATTTACTTAAAATACATACCTATGAACTACCTTAAAACTCTGTCCATTTTTATTTTTGTTACGCTAACCGGAGCTTGTACAGAAGCAAAGACTAAAGGAAAGACCGGCCTGGCACAACAAACTGAAGATAAAAAAACTATTGAGTCAGACTTCATTCAGAAGAAAATAACTGAAAATCTTTATGTTTTAAAATCGCCCGATTACAATACCAATGCTGGTGTGTTTATAGGCGCCAAGGAAATACTGTTAATCGACCCAATGACCGGCATGAACAATCACCAAAACTTATTAAATGCTATAAAAGGTATTTCGGCAAAACCCATAAAATATGTACTAAACACACATAGCCACCCAGATCATAATGGGGCAAATGCTTTTTTTGCAGATTTGGGCGCAATGGTTATTTCTCACGAAAACACCAAATATTCAAAAGGGAAATATGATGTCTTTTTTAAAGATACTTATACCATAGAAATGGGAAATGAAAGCATACAACTTTTCCATAGCATAGCACATACTTTTGATGACGTATTGGTTTATTTTAAAGAAAACAACACAGTTTTTATGGGAGATACATATATGACAAATTCTTTCCCACATTTTTATTACGGAGGTGGCAGCGAAGGTCATTTAAAAAATATTGATAAGGCGTTATCTATAGGAAATGCTGAAACCAACATAATTCCGGCACACGGGAAACTAGTTTCTAACAAACAAGAACTTACTGCACATAGAAAAAACACAGTTCAATGGATCAATCGTATTAAAAAACTACACAAAGAAGGCAAAACTATAACAGAAATTGCCAGTGATAACCAGATTAAAGAGTTGAGTTTGGTTTTCAACGATGGTAAAAATGTATCAGAACAATCCATACAGCGAACCATTAATAAAACCACTGCTGTAGATTTAGTTGAGAGCATTGGTGTTTCAGAAAACACATTAAAGAGTTACGAAGGGAAATATCAATTTGGTGATAAGCTGGTAGCTGAAATAGTATATCAAAATGAAAAGTTGATTTTCCGAAGTGAAGGGAGTTATATCTATGAAATTGTGCCGGTATCGGAAACCAAATTTCAGCTTAAAGGACAATTCCCCTATAAACATTTAACCTTTGAGAATAAAAATCAAAAAGTTGTTTTCTTTAATGGCAAAGAAAATTTGAATGCAAAAAGGATTTAATACATGTTGAGTAATGATACTAGTATCAATTTCATTGAGCTTAGTGCTTTTCGGTCTTGCGATCATTCATTTTAATTGGGCTTTTGGAGGGAAATTTGGTTTTTCTGAAGCATTGCCGACAAACAAAATTGGTCAAAAGGTTTTAAACCCGAAAAAAATACACAGTTTAATAGTGGCGATTTTGTTTAGCAGCTTCGCACTCTTTTATATTTTTAAATCGGATTTAATTAATGGTTCCCTTCCTGGTCGTATTGCAGCCTATAGTGGTTGGATTATTCCTGTAATTTTTCTCTTAAGAGCAATAGGTGACTTCAAGTATGTAGGCTTTTTTAAAAGTATAAAGCAATCAAAATTTGCAAAATGCGATACTATCTATTTCTCACCTTTGTGTTTGCTAATCGCCGTATTAGGAATAGTAATAAAATTAATGGACTAAAAGATGAATTTAAAAAAAATCCATTATTTATCTGGAATTACGATTTCAATTTTCGTAGGTCTTCATATTTTCAATCACTTATATAGTCTTTTGGGTGCAAATGCTCATATTGAATTAATGAATAGTTTAAGGGTTGTTTATAGAAATATAATAGCTGAAATTTTATTGCTTTTGGCTGTTGCAATTCAAATAGTTTCAGGAATAAAATTGTTTTTTAAAAAGCGTAAAACTGCTTCAGGCTTTTTTGATAAACTACAAATTTGGTCAGGTTTTTATTTAGCTTTCTTCTTCTTATTCCACATAAGTGCTATTTTTTTTGGTAGATTAATTTTAAACTTGGATACAAATTTCTATTTTGGCGTTGCTGGACTCAATAGCTTTCCATTAAACTTGTTTTTTATTCCCTATTACGGGCTTGCTATTATTTCTTTTTTCGGTCATATTTCGGCTGTACATTCAAAAAGAATGAAGCGAAATTTATTTGGAATCAGACCTGTTAAGCAGTCGTATCTAATTTTGAGCATCGGCATACTATTGACTTTGGGAATTTTGTACGGATTGACAAATGGATTCAAAGGAGTGGAGTTACCAAAAGAATATCAAATAATGGTTGGAACAGGCCATTGACGGTTTACCCACTAAATACAAGATGTCTATATAATGAAAGAAGTTGAACAAATGGGCCTTAAATAAATTGCAACTGCTTTAGATTTAACGGCCGCTAACGTAAAAAATACGCTTAGACAGGTCAAAAGAAGTGCTCAAAGAAAAACTTTATGAAGTAACAAAAGATAAGGATATCTTTGAGTTTGGTTTTAGCAAGTGTGACAACGTTACTGAAAAGGTAATAAAAAGCATTTGAAAGAATCAAAACAATGAATAAAGTAAAATATTTTCAATAAAGAACGATCTCCGCACTCGTCCCGTTTTTGAGCTAAAATTCAACTCTTTATTGTACAATAACCGCCAAGAAAAAATCTTTATGAATACAGATGATATACTTTTTAAATTAAACGAATTAAACAAGATAAGCCAGAAACTTGATACGCAAGAACCTGAGCGATTGGAGATGCTAAAAAATGTATCAGACTATTCTAACCAATTTATCGAAGGACTTGATACGGCTAAAGCTTTTACTGAAAAAAAAGCCTCTTCACTGGAAATTACCGGTCAAAAAACACCGCTACCCCATCTTCTTGACCTGTACCAAAAAGAAGTGGCTGAAACGGGTATAAACGCTGCTTCAGGAAAGCATCTTGGTTATATTCCCGGAGGCGGTGTCTTCACCGCTGCTCTTGCAGATTATATTGCAGCAGTTACCAACCCATATGCCAGCGTATATTATGCTTCACCAGGTGCGGCTACCATTGAAAATGAAGTGGTAAATTGGTTAAAGTCAGTATTTTCATTTCCAGATAGCTCAATTGGCTGTTTATCTTCTGGCGGTTCCATATCGACGCTTATTGCTTTTAATGCTGCAAGAGATAAGCATAAGGTTAAAAATGAATTCATTACAAAAAACGTTGTTTATTTAAGCGAACAGGTGCATCATTCAACCCAAAAAGCACTGCGAATTATTGGTTTGGAAGATGTAATTATCCGTTATGTTCCGTTAGATGCAAATCATAAAATTAAAACAGATTCTTTAGAAGAACTTATAGAAGAAGATGTTTCAGCAGGGCTTCAACCATTTTTAGTCGTGGCAACGGCTGGAACAACAGATACAGGAGCTGTAGACCCATTAAATGAAATTGCCGAAATAGCAAAAAAGTATACTATGTGGTTTCATGTGGATGCGGCTTACGGTGGATTTTTTATTATGACATCAAAAAAAGAACTTTTTGATGGAATTGAAGAAGCCGATTCTATTATTATTGATCCACACAAAGGACTATTTCTACCGTATGGTGTTGGTGCTGTATTGGTAAAAGATAGTGACGCTGTTTTGCATTCAAATTATTATTCGGCCAATTATATGCAAGATGGAGCGAATGAAGAAATGCTAAAGAGCCCTGCTAATATTTCGCCAGAGTTGACCAAACATTTTAGAGGACTTCGGGTATGGTTACCCTTACAAGTTCACGGAATAGAACCTTTTAAAGCATGTTTGGAAGAAAAATTATTATTAGTCAACTATTTTAGAAATAAACTAACTGAACTAGGTTTTTCTTTAGGACCAGAACCAGATTTATCCGTCAGCTATTTTTGGTATCCTTTCGAATTCGATACCGATAAAAAAAACCGGCAACTTATGCAAGAAATACATGCGGACGGTTCTGTTTTTTTAAGCTCTTCAATTATCAATGAACGCTTTGTAATAAGGATTGCAATTTTAGCGTTTAGAACAAAAAAAGAAACAGTTGATGAAGCAATAGAGATGATTAAATCCTGTCTAAAAAAAGTAATTCAAAATGACTGATTTTTATACCTTCTTATATTACAGAAAATAAAAAAAAATTTAATTCATTTTTTTAATTTTTCAGAAATCGTGCTTAGCATACCAAATATTAAAAAAGGGTTTAACTTTCATTAAAAGTCAAACCCTTGTTTTTTTTAACGCTATATTGATTATCTGCGTTGAAATTTCAATAATGTCTTGTAAAATTTTGTTCTTAAATCGGTAAATTCAATAATAAAAGATTGATACTTGTCTCTTTTCCCTTCGTGTTCTTTTGCTCGTAAAAGATCATAGGTTCTTGAACCAAATTCCAGCTCCTTTCGCAATTGCTGTTCATATTTACATAAAGACCCCATTAACAACGTATTCTTTCTGCGGAGTGATTTAATCATGCTAAATGCTTCTTGGTTTTTTACAAGTTGCTTTTCTATGATATGCAAATAGTTAAATTCGGTATTGATATGTTCAAGCGTATTTATCCATTGACTTAATTCAATCAAGTCTTTTTTAATAAACAACCTTCTTTGTTCGTCAATTTTATGAGTCACTTTGTACTCCTAGATTTTGCGCTTAGATATTATGAATTTGAGCTGATTAATGTAAAGTTTCCTTGTACTTTATCAAAAAATTCATCTTTCAATCGCCTATATTTATCTAAATGGTACAAATAGCTTTTCCGGTACGCTTCATGCTCCTTTATAAATGTCATATCGCAGTTCATGTCTTCACATTCAGCAATATCGACCCTAGAGTTACTATAATTAAGTAAAGCACTTAACAAGTTGCTGTTTTCAGTTTTCTTTTTCTGAAATCGCTGCAGTACACTTTTGTCCTCCAATTTTTCATTTATAGTACACATGTTCACTAGATTATTCACTTCTTTCTCAATATATTTCAAGTGGTTAACCCAGTTATCCAGTTCAATAGTGTTTATTTTATGAGTAACATCTACATCATTATCATGCTCGTATATTTCAGTATTCATCATTGAAGTATTTAAAGATTGTAATTGATATTGTTAAAAATTTTACTGTTTTAAAATAATCTTAAGCTCCCATAGCAGGAATAGAGCTTTCCCAATACCCCCAACTATGGAAAACTTAAGACCTCTCTAAGATGTAATTAGATAGATAGTTTTTTACTTACAGTATTAGTCTCTTGAGCAACTGCAACAATTTTTAATTGTTGTTGCCCTGTTGGGAAATCCCAAGTTACCGTGTCACCTTCCGAATAACCAAAAAGTGCTGATCCCATTGGAGTGAGAAATGAAATTTTATTTTGCTTCAAGTCTCTTTCTGTTGGGGTTACTACTTGCAAGGTGCGTTCCCAACCTTTTTCTGAAGCCACGGTAACCTTACTATTAAACCGAATGATCTCTTCAGGCATATCTTCTTCATCTACTATTTGTGCATTTTGCAATTCATCACTAAATTTTTGCAATGATTGCTGTGTCTCAAAATCTTTGGCATAGCCCGAGATATTGATGATACGCTTTAAATACACATACTCTTTTTTCTCTATAATAATACTTCCGTACTTCATTTCTCTTTCTTTTTAATTAGACAATTATGGAAAAATCCCTCGTTCTACATAGGCCTTTTCAATACGCTGTATCGCTAAGCAATAAGCAGCAGTACGCATATCCATAGATTCCCGTTCAGAATATTCATATACTTTACTGAAGGATTCCTTCATCTTTTTATCCAACTTAGCCATTACTTCGTCTAATTGCCACAACTCGCCGTTTCTGTTTTGCAACCATTCAAAATAGCTCGCTACAACACCTCCCGAATTACATAGAATATCCGGAATTATGGTTACTCCTTTTTCTAATAATACTTTTTCACCATCTACATTAGTTGGGCCATTAGCACCTTCGGCAATTAACCCTGCTTTAATATTTGGCGCATTTTCTTTAGTAATTTGATTTCCTAACGCCGCAGGGATACATATGTCACAGTCGGTACTAAAAAAATCTTTACTATCTATTTCTTTCGCTTCTGGGAAATTCCCTATACCGCCATTATTGGCTTTACTGTAATTAAAAAGATCTTCTACATGGATTCCTTTTGAGTTGTGAATACTTCCTGAAGCATCTTGCACCGCTACTAATTTAGCGCCTTCTTTTTCAAGAAAATGTGCAGCCCAATAGCCTACATTTCCAAAACCTTGAACAATAAACCGTTTTCCCTTAAGATCTTCATTGTTACGTTGTGCCCAGAATTTAATGTTTAAGAAGACACCATATCCCGTTGCACGGTCGCGTCCTTCCAATCCACCACTTCCGGCTGGTTTTCCAGTTACTACGTGTTGGTTTGCAGAGCGTTCTGCCGGTGGTCGCGTACTCATATATGTATCGGCCATCCACGCCATCGTTTGGCTATTGGTATTAATATCGGGTGCTGGAATATCATGTTCCGGTCCTATATTATCAGCCAATGCAAACGTGAACCTACGGGTAATACGTTCCAGCTCACTTTTCGAGTATTTTTTAGGATCTAATTGAATGCCCCCTTTACCACCTCCGTAAGGCAATCCTGCCAACGACGTTTTCCAGGTCATCCACATAGCCAATGCTCTTGCTGCGTCAATATCTACAGTAGGGTGATATCGTAAACCTCCTTTATAAGGACCTAATGCATTGTTATGCTGCACTCTGTATCCTGTAAATATTTCTACATCCCCATTATCCATTTTCACAGGAAAATGCACAACAATCTCGTTATTGGTAATACCCAATATTTTACGAATACTTGGATGCAATTCTATTTTATCTGCTGCACTATGGAACTGTTCCATTACATTTTCCATCATTCCACGTGCTTTTTGCTTTTTCGGTTTATTTACCTCTGATGTTGCTATCATTATTTTAGTTTTAACTTGTTTGTAAGACACACCCTAAATCGTTCTTATTTTTTCTGAAAAAGGATTTGTCTTAAAAAATTAGATTTCAGTTATTTTTTATTCTCTGAATAAATGAATTTGTTTTTAATGTGTTGCCAACTCGTATTCCATTTCAGGAACGGACGACTCTTGATTTTCATCTTCAAATAGCGCTTCGTCATATTCACTACATGACCAAACTTGACTTTTTTGTTCGGTTAATACGCACGTATTCTTATGCTCACAAGTGGGGCAAATATTAAATGAATTTGTTTTCATAATACATCTTTACAATTTGATGTATTAAAGACAATCTGTGTGCCATTATATGCCAATAAACACAAAATACAACCTAAACTATTGGCATACAGGGTAAAACATAAGATTTAGATGAAAAATTAAAATTAAAGAATGGTACAAAATTACCCAGTCTGGAAAATTTGTCCCGGTTGTAAAAATTACTCTGAAAGTTTCTGCCGGATGGTTTTACGATCAATACCCAAGATTTCAGCAGCTTTGGTTTTATTATTTTCAGTCGCGTTCAACACTTTTTGTATATATCGTTTTTCCATCTCTTTTAAAGGCAAGAGTTCTTCCTCTGGAAAATCGATATTAAATTTCAAAGAATCAGGCAAATGCTCAACTTCTATGGTTCCATCGCACATAATAACGGTTCGTTGTATAATATTTTCCAACTCCCGAATGTTTCCGGGCCAATTATAACGTTCTAAAACCGCTAGAGCTTCAGGGGTGATTTTTACAAAACGATCTTTGTATTCCACCCCGTATTTAAAAAGAAATTTGTCTACCAATAATGGAATATCTTTTTTACGTTCCCGAAGTGGGGCTACGTCAATTTCAACAACCGTGAGCCTATAAAACAAATCTTCCCTAAAGGTTTCTTTTTTAATCATTTCCTTTAGGTCACTATTCGTCGCAGCAATGATGCGAACATCTATTTTTTCGGCTTTCTGTGCTCCTACTTTAACTACTTCTTTTTCCTGTAATACCCGTAATAAACGAGATTGCACTGCGGTAGAAGCATTACCGATCTCATCGAGGAAAATAGTACCGCCATTGGCCGCTTGAAAAAACCCATCGCGGTTCTTTTCGGCTCCTGTAAAAGCTCCTTTTGTATAACCAAACAACTCGGACTCCAATAAGTTTTCAGGAATACCGCCACAATTTACGGCGATAAAAGGGGCTCTCGAAAATTTTCCTTTATAATGAATAGCGCGAGCCACGAGTTCTTTTCCGGTACCGCTCTCCCCTTTTATAAAAATAGTTGCTTTATTGTTTTTTACACGCTCGATAATCTGGATTACTTCGTTTATTCTTTCTGAAGTACCAATTATATCGCCATACGGTTCGCTGTCTTTGTTGGCTTGTTTGGTTACAGCTGTTTCATTGGTAGAAATTTTAGGGTTGTTGTTCGTATCGGCCTGTAACGTGCCATCGACCGCCGTTTTTAATTCATCTTTGGTAAAAGGTTTTGTAAGATATGCCACCACACCAGATTTAATTGCCGTAAGTGAATCTTGTACCGACGGATATCCCGTTACCACCAACTTGGGCAGGTTTGGATAATGTTCTGAAACAAATTTAATAAGTTCAAAACCATCTATTTCAGGCATTTTCAAATCCGTAATCAACAAATCGATTCGGGTATCGCGCAAAATGGTAACCGCTTCCTTTACCGATACAGCTCGGTAGGTGTGGAAATTCCAAGAACGTAAGTGGCGTTGCAATAGTTCTAATATATCGATATCGTCATCTACAATAAGTATGTTTTCATTGCGTAATTGCATAAACTATGATTTTGGCAGTCTAACAGTAAAGGTAGCACCTTTGTTTTTATTATTTTCAGCTTTTATAGTTCCTTTATGGCTCAACACAATACCGTGCACCACACTAAGGCCTAAGCCCGATCCATCTCCGGTAGGTTTTGTGCTAAAAAATGGCTGAAATATTTTTTCGAGGTCCGTTTCCGGCATTCCCGGCCCTCCATCAGAGATTTTAAGAATGTTTTCTTTTTCTGTCTGAAAGGCCTCGATGGTGACTAATCCATTTTTAGGGGAAAAGTAAATGGCATTTATTATTAAATTGAAGATAATTTGCGTGAGTTGTATTTTATCTGCTTTCAGCCACAATTCTTCTTCTTCGATCTTCACCACATATTTTACTTCTTCCTTGCGGAAGGTAGCGTCCAACAAGCTGATGGCATCCCTAATATTGGGGACAATATTTACTTTTTTCATTTCTTGGGGCATTTCGCAGGCAAAAAACATCAGTTTTTTTACCACTTCCCTTGAAAATATGGCATTATGAATGATTTTATCCAAATCGTTTGAAATATTCTTTTCGTTTTTAAATTCATCTTTCAACAATTCAGCAAAACCTAAAATATTGGCTAATGGCGTATTCAATTCATGGGCGATTCCTGCTGTTATTTCACCAATAATACTCAAACGGTCAGCACGCTCCATTTGCCTTTTTAAAGACGCTTCATTCTGTTTAATTTCAATACGCTCTAATAGGTTTTCTATCTTTAAAGCCACATTATCCAATAGTTGCTGTTCTTCTTTTAAGAAAGCACTTTTGTCAGCCGTTAAAGACACTGTTATTTTTCCGTCGGGTTTATTAAATACCTTAATGTCGCTACTAATCCCGATGTTTTCATTCACAACCCCTGTTTTAAAGGAACTCATAGAGGTTTTGATAGCTACTTCAGTACAATCAGGAAATTGAAATGCTTTTTTTAAACTATTTGCAATCGCTTTTAGGGTTTCATCTAACTCTTCAACATTCGCACTGACGATAATTGATGAAACTTCGTATAAGCATGTTAGTTCTTTTATACGTTCTTGGAGTGCTTCTTCTGTATGAGACATTCGTTATTGATTTAACAGAATTGTTATAAAAACCGGTGCAACACCTATAGTGACGCACCGATGTTATCTTATGGTAGATGAAATTTTATCTAAAATTCTTCTTCTCTTGGTAAATCGCCTTCTTGAGATGCGTTGCTTAAATCCCTATCCATTTCATAAAGGTTGTTGTTTCCTTCAATTTCAGTGGAAGCAAGATTATATTTATCGATAATACCATTAATAAGGGTTTCTTCTTCAATTTGTTCTTCTACAAACCATTGTCCAAAATTAAAGGTGGCCCAATCTTTTTCCTCGTGAGCAAGATTTACGATTTTATCTATTTCTTTTGAATTGTCAATTTCGTGCTGCAATATTTTTTGAAGACAATCGCCAATGTTCTTTGGATTTTTCGGCGCCGCATCGATCGCTTCAATCTTTGCTTCACCACCTCGATCGTTAATGTATTTTAATATCTTAAACATATGCTCCCGTTCTTCGTGCATATGACCGTATAGAAAGTTTGCAATACCCGCAAAACTGTTTACCTCAGCCCAAGAGGCGTATGAAAGGTAAACTTGCGCTTGATAAGCCTCGCGTGTCATTTGAGTGTTCAACATTTTTTCCATTTTGTTTGAAATCCGCTTCTTTCCCATAGTTTTTGTTTTAAATTAATATTTGATAATTTTTATTTTAGTGCCTGTACATTTTCAGACTGTTTTATGCTTAAAAAGTAAATGAATCAAGCTTATACAAACCGATAAAACTATTCCTAATACCGAAACCCCTGTCCAACCAAAATGTTCCCAGGCATATGCTCCTAATGTTGTTCCCAGCGCACCACCTGTAAAAAAACCGACCATATAAATAGTATTTACCCGGTTACGAGCTTCTGGATTTTTAGAGAAGATAATATTCTGGTTGGTAATATGCAAGGCTTGCAGCCCCAAATCGACGATAATGACACCAATTACCAAACCTATGATCGAATTGGCTGAAAAAAGAAAAATACCCCACGACAAAATCAAAAGCAAAGCGGAAAATAATATAATCTTGTTTTTACTTATCCTATCGCTCATTTTTCCTACAATAGTCGCTGCTAAAGCTCCAACAACCCCCAATAAACCAAAGGCTCCTGTAATGCCACTTCCGTAGCCAAAGGAATCTTCCATTAAAAAAACGAGGGTGGTCCAAAAAGCACTTAATCCGGCAAAAGCTAAGCCGCCACGTAAGGCAGCCAATCGTACTGAAGGTTCTGTTTTAAAATAAAAGCCGATAGATTTCAGTAAACTTAAATAGCTACCTTTGTAATTAGGGTTGATTTTTGGCAGTTTATAGTGTAACAAGAAAAACAAAAACACCATTATTATTGCCGCTGCATAATACATGGTTCGCCAGCCAAACTCCGCTCCTACCAATCCGCTAATTACCCGGCTGCCGAGAATACCAATAAGCAATCCGCTCATTACGATGCCTATGGCGCGACCGCGATCTTTATCATCGGCTAATTGTGCTGCCATCGGCACAAATAATTGTGGGATGGCAGATGAAAAACCAATAACGAAACTGCTAATGATCAACAAAAAAAGTGAATTTGAAAATCCTGCTGCGATTAATGCTAAAATCATCAGTAGAAAATCAAACTTTAGTATTTTTTTATTTGAAACCTTATCGCCTAAAGGAATGACAAATAACAATCCAAACGCATACCCCAATTGTGTAGAAAGTGCTACATTACTTACTGCCGATTCACTCACATTAAACGCAACCGACATTTGATGCAGTAACGGTTGATTATAATATAGGTTGGCCACTACTAAGCCTGCTGAAATACTCATTAAGTAAAGAACGGAATTAGTCAGTTTTGGCATATTGTGATAGGTTCTACGGGGTGTTTAAGCTTTTAAATTTCTTATTGATAGAATGAAACAAAGTTCACAATATTTATACGGTTATGCGTTTTTACATTCTCAAACTTTTCATAAAAAATACGTCTCTCGATTATTTTTCGGTTGTGTCTGATTTCTGTTTTTCTTCTTCTGTAGATTTGCGCTTTTCTTCTTTTTTCACAAATTTTTCGTGTTCAAATTCTGCTTGGTATCCCTTTTTACGTTTATAAACGCTTTGTATCCCTTCGGCTTTGCCATACACTGTAACCACATCATGCGGTAGGATTTTAAAATCTCCCGAAGGCGAACCAAAATACTCTTCATTTTCACGGTCTATGCCCAATATCATAATTCCTTCCTCAATCAGGTTGAGTTCTTTAAGGGTGTTATTGCAGATCCAGTCGTCTTCAGATACTTTTTTTTCACTAATTTTATAATCGTCTTTTAGGTGTAAAACAGCAGCGAAATCTGTGATTTCCAATTTGGTGTAACGCTTCAGCATCTTGTTGATTACTTTAGAAAGTCCTCTATCTACCCATTTGCTTTTTATTGCCCACCAGACCACAGCCATACCCACTATAACTATCAACAAACCATACAGTTTAGAAGCCAATGTATCGGGCAATACAAAGGTCAAAATCAAGGAAGACATCACGGTAACAATACCGGCATTTCCTACCAGCATCAAGGTGTAGATTATTTTTCGCCGTACGGGATGATTCATTATTTTTTCGGACTCCGCCGTACTAAAACCTGCTCCCGTGTAGGCCGATCGCGCTTGAAAACGGGCACTATCGGTGGACAACCCGGTATGGATCAACGCAATTGCCGCTATTTTTGTGATCAACGCAGATAATGAAACAACGAGAAAAAGAGTAATTGCTGCAATCATATTTAAGTTTTATTTTAAATATACTATGTTTTCTACAATTTTGCTATCACTTGGCTTAGATGATTGTAACAAAAAAAGAGCACTACTTAGTACTCTTTTTTTTTCTATTAAATCAACTTTAACTGATTGATAATCTCTTGCAGGGAATCTTTCGCATCGCCAAACAACAAGTTACAATTATCCATCCCGAATAGATCATTGGGTACGCCTGCATATCCTTTGCTCATTCCCCGTTTCATCACTACTGTTTGCTTACTTTGATATGCCTTTACAATAGGCATCCCGTAAATAGGACTATCGGGATTGTTTTCTGCTGCCGGGTTTACTACGTCGTTCGCCCCAATTATCAAGACCATATCATAATGACCCATATCGTCATTTACTTGGTCCATTTCTTTTAAATGTTCGTAATCTATATTTGCTTCAGCAAGTAACACATTCATATGACCGGGCATTCTTCCTGCAACAGGATGAATTATAAAATCTACTTGGGCATCCCTTTTTTCTAAAAGCTGTTGTAATTGCCCACAAAGATGTTGTCCTTGCGCCACGGCAAGACCATATCCAGGAATGATCGCGATTTTATTGGCAAAAGAAAGCTGCATAGCTGTTTCAGAAACGGTTGTTTCTTTTATATTTTGCTCTTCGGCATCTTCGGCTACTTTTCCTTTTTTGAATTTCCCCGCCAGTACTTTAAGCAACGATCGATTCATCGCTCTACACATTAATAGCGTTAATAGGATTCCTGCTGCACCTACAAAAATACCCCCAGCGATCATCGCTTTGTTGCCATAGACAAATCCTGCCAAGGCAGTAGCAATACCGGTTATTGAATTCAATAAGGAAATTACAACCGGCATATCAGCACCACCAATGGGCAATACGAACAACACGCCATAAACCAACGCAATAAACGCCATGATGTACGCTACTATTTCAAAAGGCAATGGTATTATTCCGATGAAATAAAGAACAGGTATTAAAATAAATGATAATAAAAGCGTTCTAGAGCCTAAAACAACCATAATATTTCGGTTGTCCTTTGTTTTTCCGGCAAGCTTTCGATAGGCGATAACACTTCCTGAGGCTGCTACGGCTCCCGTTATTAATCCTAAAAGCAGTAATATTTGCATGCCCAGAAATGAAGAACCAAGGCTCGCTTGCTTTGCTTCAACAATACCTAAGAGCATCGCACAACCACCGCCGGTTGCATTAAACAAGGATACCAATTGTGGCATGGCTGTCATTTCGACTTTGGAAGCCATGATTTTCCCACCTATGGTACCCAACAAGATAGCAACGGCTATTATAATAAGGTTAATGGAAGGGACGGTCTGTGTGGTGAGCATCCAAAAGGTACACAACACAGCAACTATCATTCCCGTAGCGGCAATTAAATTACCTATTTTTGCGTGTTTTGGGGAACTCATAAACTTCAATCCGCCCAAAAAAGAAACGGTGGCCAATAAATAGCCAACTTCAACTAATACATTCATTTGAAATTATTTTTTGGTGTTGAACATTTTTAACATTCTTCCTGTGACAAAAAAGCCACCCGAAATGTTCAAAGCACCGAGAAATACGGCGATTCCGCCTACGGTGAGAGTTATATAATTTGTTGGTGGGACTTGAAACATCATAATCACGGCACCTACCATAATTACACCACTAATGGCATTGGCCCCAGACATTAATGGGGTGTGGAGAATGGCCGGAACGTTTGCAATCACTTCGATACCGATGAAGATACAAAAGATTACAAAGTAGATAATATCAAGATTATTTTGGATAAATTCCATATTATGCGAGTTCAAATTTATTGGTTAATAAAGGGTTTGTTATAGTTCCATTGTCAATCACCTTGCTCTTTTCCAGTAAAACATCGTCTTCTTTGGTTGATTGAACTAAGTATTTTAAAAAGTTATAATAGTTTGTTGACAATAATTGTGAAGCAGATTGCGACACGTCCCTTGACAAGTGAGAATTACCAATAATGGTAACGTTATTATAAGTAATGGTTTCTCCCGCCTGAGTCATTTCGCAATTTCCGCCTTGCTCTGCAGCCATATCTATAATTACTGATCCCGATTGCATCGCTTCAATTGACCTTTTTTCGATCAACAATGGTGCTTTTTTTCCGGGTATGTTTGCGGTACAGATAACAATATTGGCATTGCGTATGCGCTCGTGGATTAATTCTTTTTGTTTCTTCAGGTATTCTTCAGATTGGGTAACGGCATATCCGCCTGCATCTTTCGCTTCTTCGGCGCCTTCCACTTCTACAAATTTGGCTCCAAGGCTCCTTACTTCTTCCCCAGCAGATTTTCGAACATCAAAAGCTTCCACTACAGCACCCAATCTTTTAGCTGTGGCAATAGCCTGTAATCCGGCGACGCCAGCTCCTAACACCAATACCTTGGCAGGATTAAGCGTACCGGCTGCTGTGGTAAACATTGGGAACGAACCGTTATAATGAGAAGTCGCTTTAAGCACGGCTTTATAACCTGCTATGGAAGCCATAGAAGACAACACATCCATAGACTGCGCCAAGGTGGTTCGAGGCAGTAAGTCTAAACTCTGTCTCTTATACACATCTCCGAGCCCACGAGACCTCTCTACATCTCGT
>OJEO01000282.1_pt1 | contig 21754 bp, 23 predicted proteins | sample 1593621 | NCBI WGS metagenome assembly OJEO01 (sample SAMN05416875, study PRJEB24817) | seawater metagenome | isolation source: Sea water | place: Canada:Atlantic | collected 2013-11
GCAATCACATCATCAAATACATCGCGTAATTGAATCGCTTCTAATGGATCACACTTAAGGTTCATCTGAGGGCGTTTATTGGGTGTTGATCCACTACCGTAACTGAGTAGTGCAAACATTTTCCCTTTGACTTTAAAGACCATTGCATCCGGACCAAAGGGGAAATCCTCATCTGCTTCAGGCTTGTTTAGCAGATAATTTCTGACACTACTCAACTGCATCAATCCAGTCCTTAACACCATATTTATTTAATATACGTGCTAACTCACCACTTTCTCGAAGTATAACTATTCCTTCTGAAAATAATTTCACATAATTTAAAGAACTGGATTTTATTGGTGAGCAGGCGATGTAAATATTTTCTGAAAATGCTATATCACCCGCCAACCTGAATTTATTCTGCAAGCCTAATGTATTTATCTTAGTTTCCATGACCAACTTATCAGAAAGAATAACGTCGATGCGTTTAGCAAATAGCTTTCTTATGTTTTGTTCTAATACGGAGTCACCTGAAAGCAACTGAACCGATTCAGTATTTTTATATATCTCAATATACTGATCCATCATAGGGCCATAGGAATAATCTGAGATAGCGCCTATTTTAATTCGCTCTAAATTTTTTATTCCCTGATAATTCCAGTCTGATGTTGCAGAAGAATAAAATCCAAACTGTGATTTCCCCCAAGATTGCTCAGGAAAAATGAAATCTTCAGCATCACTTTTAAGTGCACCAACAATACAGTCTGTACGGCCTTTGCGAACTTCTTGAATACTTCGAGCCCAGGGGGCTAAGCGATAATCTAATGAGTGGCCGTGTTTGTTCAAAATAGTCTTAGCTATTTCAATCATATAACCGGGTTGTTCAGACTTAGGGTCGCCATTAACCGGAAACCATTTATCAGATAGTATGGTAACCGTATCGGCGCTTACGATAGGTGAGAGATAACTTAGTGCTAATATCATCAGGCAGCGATAAAAAATACTATTACTCTTCATAACGCCTCCTGATGTTTAGAAATTATTGATTCTTAATATCATAAAAATTTTTGTTTCATCTTTAATAAAAAAGTTTAATACAAAAACTACTACAGTGCCTTAAATTGAATCACATTACTTTCACGACTTAAGTTAGCTTTATCTAAGCGAGCCAAATAATCCTGCCAAAGTTCAGCCTGTTTGTCACATAGATGACGTAGGTATTTCCAATCATAAAGACCAGAGTCATGACCATCATCAAATATCAATTTTAGTGCATAGTTACCAGACGGTTCTATATTCAACAAAACCACATTCTTTTTTCCAAACTGAAGAACGTCATTACCTACGCCATGGCCTCTCACTTCGGCGGAAGGTGAATAGACTCTCAGCAGTTCAAAACTAATCTGAAAAACATCATCTGCGCCCGCATTATTAGCATAAGTCAGTTCTAAGCACTGACTTTTCTTTCGGACTTTTATATCTTTAGGTATAAGAGACAAGGAGATGTCCTCTTTAGACAACGGTGGAAATAAGGCTGAAATATGCGAATTAAACACCTAGTTTCTACCCAGTTAAAATATAGTAACTGAAGCACTGCATACAGTTCGAATGCAGTTTAGTGGTGTTTAATCCGCCATGGTGCGTAGTTAATAAGTCGTTATAGAATAAACTGACTTAAGTCTTCATCTTGTGCAATCTTACCAAGATGTTCATTCACATATTCAGCATCTACGATAACTGCTTCTGTTAAATCAGTCGCGCTAAATGATACTTCTTCTAATAACCGTTCTAATAACGTATGCAAACGACGCGCACCAATATTTTCGGTGCTTTCGTTAACTTCAAAAGCCACTTCGGCAAGACGCTTAACGCCATCTTCAGTAAAACTTAAATCAACGTCTTCTGTTTTCATTAACGCAACATACTGCTCAGTTAACGACGCTTTTGGTTCAGTTAAAATACGCTGAAAATCTTCCGGCGTTAATGCCTGTAATTCTACACGAATAGGCAAGCGGCCCTGCAACTCAGGAATCAAGTCAGACGGCTTAGCTAAGTGGAAAGCACCGGAAGCAATAAATAGAATATGATCCGTTTTAACCATGCCGTACTTAGTACTTACGGTGCAGCCTTCGATTAGCGGTAATAAATCACGCTGTACGCCTTCACGGGAAACATCGCCACCTGAACCACTTTCTTGGCGCTTACATACTTTATCGATTTCATCGATAAATACGATACCATTTTGTTCAACGGCTTCTAACGAACGGGCTTTTAATTCATCGACGTTCAGCATTTTTGCAGCTTCTTCATCTTTGATTTGCTTAAACGCATCTTTAATTTTTAATTTGCGCTTAGACTTTTTATCACCGCCCATGCTCGAAAACATATTTTGCAACTGACTGGTCATTTCTTCCATGCCAGCAGGTGCCATAATTTCTACGCCCATTTGTGATTGCTGAGCAAGATCGATTTCAATTTCTTTATCGTCTAGCTGACCTTCACGTAATTTTTTACGGAAAATCTGACGCGTTGAAGAATCTTCTTTTTTCGGTTCTTCAGTCGTATCCCATTCTGTTTTTTCACTGGTACGAGCTGGCGGTAATAACACATCAAGAATACGTTCTTCAGCGGCTTCATAAGCGCGCTGATCAACCTTCAGCATTTCTTGCTCACGCAGCATTTTAAAGCCCGTTTCAACAAGATCACGAATGATGGATTCTACGTCTTTGCCGACATAACCTACTTCGGTAAATTTCGTTGCTTCAATTTTAATGAACGGCGCGTTAGCCAGTTTTGCAAGGCGACGAGCAATTTCAGTTTTACCGACACCCGTTGGGCCAATCATTAAAATATTTTTTGGGGTAACTTCTTCGCGCAGCTCTTCATTAAGCTGCATACGACGCCAGCGATTTCGCAAGGCAATGGCAACGGCGCGCTTTGCTTCATTCTGGCCAACAATGTGACGGTCTAATTCGTGGGCAATTTCTCTTGGGGTCATCTGACTCATTTTTCTTCCCCTTCTGCAGCAATGGCTTTAATTTCAGCCGGTGCGATCATGGATTCAATAGTAAAATTTTGGTTGGTAAAGACACAGATATCGCCAGCAATGGTTAAGCTTTTTTCAACGATCTCACGAGCCGATAGCTCGGTATTATCAAGCAATGCACGAGCTGAAGCCAAAGCGAAGTTACCGCCAGAGCCAACACCCACAAGATCATCTTCTGGCTGTAATACATCACCGTTGCCGGTAATGATTAATGTTGCAGTATGGTCGGCAACCGCAAGGATAGCTTCTAGCTTACGAAGGGCTCGGTCCGAACGCCATTCTTTAGCGAGTTCAACCGCGGCACGGGTCAGCTGACCTTGGTTTTTTTGCAGTTGAGTTTCAAGTTTTTCAAAAAGGGTAAAAGCATCGGCTGTTGCGCCAGCGAAACCTGCCAGTACTTGGCCATTGAATAGGCGACGCACTTTTTTAGCATTACCCTTCATTACGGTATTGCCTAATGAGACTTGGCCATCACCACCAATTACGACTTCGTTACCACGTCGTACGGATACAATTGTTGTCATCTTCTGCTCCAAAATATTCGATTGGTTGCCGTATAAATATTTGTGATAGCAACCCTAGTTCAAACTAATTGGGGGCAGTCAGATCGAATTTCAACCCTGAAACATACCGGCACGAAGATCTTTCGCCGTCGCAATTTCTCGACCTGCTTGATAGATAGTGCCATGAGCAATTGCCAGCACCGTTTGGCGGGCAACAATACGACGAATATTAATTTTATATTCGATACAACCTGCATCTGGGGTTATTTCATTTTTAAGTCTCAAATCACCCACGCCAAGTGCTCTAACTTTCCCTGAGTAGCCACTCCAGCCCAGATAAAAGCCCAGCGTTTGCCACAGGCCTTCTAGCATTAAACTGCCCGGCATCAGCGGATCACCGATAAAATGATGTTCGAAAAACCAACATTCTGGGTTGATATCAAACTCAGCGATTATTTCACCTTTTTTAAACAAACCCGCATGAGGTTTAATATCAACAATGCGGCTCATCATGAGCAACGGCCCTGCTGGTAACTGGGCTTCGCTTGATTTAAACAAACCTCCCTGCCCACAAGATTCTAAATCTTCTCTGCTAAATTGCACCTGCTGGGTAAGGGGCGTTACGGGAGCATTCGAGGCTGGTTTTGCCACTAATTTTGGGGCTATTGGTTGCACAATTGACTCACAAGACAACAAGGAAGGAGTAGGATAAGCGGTAAGTCCTTTATTAGAAACGACAAACATCTATGATAATTTCGCCATAATCCCTTTTATCGATTCTAAGCGCCAATTCACCCTGTGGGAAAGCTACTTGATCGGCTTTTTAAATACGATGGCATTGATTCGGTGGTTGGCTAAAACATCCTGAGCTTTGTTCATTATTGAACGATCGGTGAAAGGGCCAACCATAACGCGATAATACGGCGTACCTTTTACACTGACCTCTTCAATAGAGGCCGATAGATTTTCTAAAATCAGCTGAACCTTTAAGCGATCAGCTTGTTCACTTGTTCTGAAGGATGCCGCCTGAAGGTTGTATTGGTATTTAGCTACATCGGTTTTAGGTGTTGATTTATAGTGTGACTCTTCTGCCTTGGGTACCGGCACATCACTGTCTTTTAATAGTTTATAAAAATCATACGCTGGTTTAGCCGCTATTTTTTCAGCTTCTTTTCGTGCTTCTTCTTTTGCTCGCGAAACACCCGTTTGTAATACTTTTTTAGCATCCCCTTTTACCGCGTCCAGCTCATCACCGGATGGCACTGTCTTTAAAAAGAACAGAAATCCGACAAAGGCGACCGCCAATAATGGGGTTAATAACCAAACAATTTTAGGAATACGACTTGTGCTTTCCGACATGGGAGACCTTGGTAAATAAAGAAATAATCGCTATTCAGTCACGAGCGAATAATAATGCCCTCTAAGATAGCTGAAAATTTTTAAGATGCTACCCGCTTTATGATTTATCATAAGGTTTTTACTTAATTTTAACTTTCTTTAGCCTGCATTCTTCAAATGGATAAGACAAATGACTTCAGCCGTTAAACCGAATCTACGCAACCCCATTCACCTCTTGGCCTTTGGTCTAGGCTCTGGCTGTGCGCCTAAAGCTCCAGGAACGTTCGGTACCCTCGCCGCAATTCCATTTTGGTGGCTGTTTCTGCAAGACGTTCCTCTGATTCCTTATTTATGTGTTTTGATCGCAGGTTTTGCCTTTGGCGTATACCTGTGTGAACAAACCTCAAAGGATTTAGGTGTACATGATCACGGCGGCATTGTTTGGGATGAATGGATTGGTTTGTGGATAACTTATCTTGCACTGCCTGCAGGCATCGAATGGGTGGTGATTGGTTTTATTCTTTTCCGCTTTTTCGACATTTTAAAACCTTGGCCAATTAAATGGTTAGACGAAAAGGTTCATGGCGGTTTTGGCATTATGATTGATGATGTTTTAGCGGGAATCTTTGCATTAGCTTGTGTGCAGGGACTGGCATACTTTTTTTAATTAAACAGGTGCTAGAACAAAAAGAGACCATCACTCTTCTTGTTCTAACTCAAACAGCTCTAACTTAAGCAGCTACTGATCCCAAATAAACAACTTCTCTACGCCCCACCAAATTCCCATAAAGAAATATCCTAGCGGGCCATACGTGGTTTGCTTTTCTGCCGACAGTTCAATCGATGCATAGTTAACTTGGCTATTAAGGTATTTCATCCGCCCTTCTAAACGATCAATTTCACTTTGCGTACGATTCAGCTCCCGCTCTATTTTTAAAATATCGTCAATTTTATCCGCTCGATTTAAGAGCAGCTGAATGCGATCGCGTAATTTATACAAGTTGGTTAAACGCGCTTTGTTATCGATAAACTCAGTTGTAACATCTTGCACATTTTCATTTTCAGACTTGATCTCACCGACTTTTCTTAGCTCAGCCAAAGCCACGTCATATTGCTCTTGTGGAACGCGGATCGATAAGTTGAATGATTTACCTTGCTCGCCCTGGGTATTTTGAATATAACCAGATTGCTGCTCGATTATGGTTTTTGCTTGCTTTTCGGCCTGGGCTAAATCCTTCACGCTAAGTGTCAGCCAGCTGCGTTTGATCAACTTGCGGGGCGTATCCGTATCGCTGCTATTCATATCATGGTTACCACTGCGTACCGACTTTAAAGAAGAAACCGGAGCCGCTTCCATTACCATCGCTGATCGGCCCTGCATGCCATAGCCTTGGTCATGACCTTGATGACTCGCGCAACCGGTCAGTAGCAGCCCAATGCTCATTGCCAGCAAGATTAGGATTTGTTTGGTTATATAGGTTTTCATTTCAAATTCTCCTTCATGATTTATTCTTTAATTTCTATTCTGGCAGCTTAATTAGTGTCTAAAATAACGCAACCAGCGCCATACGTTTAATAAGCTAGCAAGAGAGCCGGCAACATAGGTGAGCGCCGCCGCTAATAAAATCGTATGAGCATCCTTCATATCTTGTTCATTAAGATACTCGCCTTTTTCCAATATAGGCAAGGCTTTGCCAAAGCTCGCATCCCACTCAACCGGTAAAGTAATCAAGTGGACGAGGGTGCTGGCTAATATCGAGATAACGGCAATACCCAACGTCACACGACTCGCTGCTGGGCTGACGAAAGCCAGCATCGGGCTGATCCAAAAGGCGATAGGCGTTATTCGCTGAGCAACATTGGCAAACTTGGCGGCGCTGATACGGGCATTAAAAGTTTTCTCTTTATTGTGATCTTGAATCGCATGGCCGACTTCATGAGCCGCTACAACAATAGCGGTGAGCGAGCGTCCCTCGAGCTTATCAGGAGTGAGCCTCACCATTTTATCCACAGGATCATAATGATCACCCGCCTCGGTTGCTTCAACCTGAACTCCCTCTAATCCATGAGCGTTGATTAAATGCAGGGCGAGCTCGCCTCCCGTACCTGGGAAGTCCTCACGCTCATGACTATGACGCTTTAAGACGCGCCCGACCCACCATTGCGGCAAGAAGAATAGCGCGACTGCTAAAATAAAAAACAAAATCCATATCATGCCAATCTACCTAACTCTAAATGAAAGCCCTAAATGAAAAACCTAATGAATACTTTAAATAACACTCTAAAATACGCGTAATAAACGACAAAACTATAAGCGACTAAACATCATATCAAGGTTGAATTAACATTACTGCGCCCCTAAATTAGTCAGCGGCGATTAATCTTGTTAAAATGCGCGCCAAATTTATATAAACATCATTAATTGCCTGCTTGTTAGCCGTTTATAACGGTTATTGACTTCAAGCATCCGAGGTTTCCCCTTTGAGCATTAAATACATCGCTTCCTCTAAATTGCCAACGCCTTTTGGCACGTTCACCATGCATGGTTTCGAAGACGAAAGCACAGGGAAAGAGCATATTGCCTTATCAATGGGGGATATCGACTCTGGTGAACCTGTTTTAGCCCGCGCCCACTCTGAATGTCTTACTGGTGATGCCCTTTTCAGCATGCGCTGCGATTGTGGCTATCAGTTAGAAACAGCCTTGAGCTCTGTGGCAAAAGCCGGTCGTGGTGTTGTTCTGTATTTGCGCCAAGAAGGTCGTGGCATTGGTCTATTAAACAAGATTAAAGCCTACAATCTGCAAGACCAAGGTGCCGATACTGTAGAAGCCAACGAGCAGCTAGGTTTTGGCGCCGATATGCGCACCTACGATATGTGCCAGCCAATGTTAGCTCACTTAGGTGTTAACACAATTCGCTTGATGACCAACAACCCACGCAAAGTGAAAGCGCTGTCAGAAGCTGGGGTTAATGTTTTAGAGCGTGTTGCAATTGAAGTAGGTCGTAACCCGCATAACGATGGTTATTTGAATACCAAAGCGAGCAAGCTAGGGCACTATTTAAATAGTAATGATAAAGCAGAAGCAGCGGCGAATTCTAAAATTAGCCATCAAGATGACGACGCTTAATCAGCGTCGCTTTCTCTTGAGGTCATTATCTTAAGATCATAATGAAGTGCTGTGTTAGAAAGTGCTGTGTTAGGAAGTGATGCGCTATAAACAGTTCATCACTTTAGCAACGATAGCAGCTTTGTCGATGGCAACATCTTCGAACTGCTGCACAGGGGATGCGTGTTCGATATAACGATCCGGTATTCCCATTAGCTGACAAGGAACGTGTAATCCTTGTTTAGCCAAGAACTCCAAAACAGCAGACCCTGCGCCACCCATAATCGCATTTTCTTCGATACAAATTAACTGGTCATGAGACTCAGCCAATTCTGTGACTAACGCTTCATCCAACGGTTTCACAAAGCGCATATCCGCAATACTGACTTCAATGCCTTGCTCGGCCAATTCATCAGCAGCGGCTAAGGCAAAGTTCACACACGAGCCAAACGCTAATACAGCGATAGCCTTGTTGGAATCCGCAATACGCTGGCGGCGCATAATGCCTTTACCAATGTCTAACAATTCCATCTTAGTTTGCACCTCGATGCCAGTACCTGAACCACGCGGATATCGAACCGCCGTTGGCCCTTGGTATTGATAGCCGGTATAAAGCATTTGGCGGCACTCATCTTCGTTCGAAGGTGCCATGATAACCATGTTCGGAATTGGACGTAAAAAGCTGTAATCGTAAGCGCCATGGTGTGTTGGGCCATCTTCACCCACCAGCCCTGCACGGTCGATAGCAAACATCACATCGAGATTTTGCAATGCAACATCATGAATCAGTTGATCGTAGCCACGCTGTAAAAAGGTCGAATAAATCGCCACAACGGGCTTAGCACCTTCGCATGCCATACCCGCCGCCAGTGTTACGGCATGCTGTTCGGCAATGGCTACATCAAAATAACGTTGAGGGTACAGCTCAGAGAAACGGATCATGTCCGACCCTTCACGCATTGCTGGGGTAATCCCCATTAAGCGCTCATCAACGTCGGCCATGTCGCATAGCCAATTACCAAAAACATTAGAGTAACTTTGAATCGCAATCCCAGCGGGCGCTTTGACATGTTGTTTTTTCAGCGCATGGTATTTAATTTGCTCTACTTCGGCTGGCGCAAAACCTTTGCCTTTTTTGGTAACCACGTGAAGAATTTTTGGCCCAGGCAGTTTTTTCAAGTTCGCCAAGGTATGCACAAGCTCTTCAGTATCGTGACCATCAATCGGGCCATAATAATTAAAGCCCAGCTCTTCAAAGAAGATCCCTGGCGCAACCATCGCTTTCATGTGCTCTTCGGTCTTACGCATGAATTCCCAAGCGGTCGTGCTTTTTTGCAGAATTTTTTTGCTACCTTCGCGAAACGAAGTGTAGCTAGGGCTCGCCCAAAGACGCGTGAAGTACTTGTTCAAAGCCCCCACGTTATCAGAGATCGCCATGTCGTTATCATTGAGGATAACCAACATATCCGCTTTCTCATGACCTGCATGGTTTAAGGCTTCAAAGGCCATTCCCGCGGTCATTGCACCATCACCAATAATGGCAACGGCTTGATTATCTTTGCCCATCGCGCGCATGCCTAAGCTCATGCCCATGGCGGCACTGATTGAGGTACTTGAGTGGCCTACGCCAAAGGTATCGTATTCGCTTTCGCTGCGCAGAGGAAAAGCCGCTGGGCCTTCTTTACTGCGAATTTTGGTCATCTGCTCGCGACGACCGGTAATGATCTTGTGTGGATACGCCTGATGGCCAACATCCCAAACTAACTTGTCGTTGGGTGTATCAAAAACATAATGAAGCGCCGTCGTCAGTTCGACCACGCCTAGACCCGCACCAAAGTGCCCACCGGATTGGCCAACACTGTAGATAAGGTATTCGCGTAACTCGTGATTAAATTGCTCAAGTTGATCGAGAGCCAATAAGCGCAAGTCTGCCGCTTCGGTCACAGAGTCCAATAACGGCGTTGCGGGTCTTTCATTGGGTATTTCAGTAAACATGCACTTCACGACGTTAGCTGGCCTGTTGGAAAGTCGCTAATCAACCTTTCCACAAGCTCGTATTCATTTTAGAAAAGGCGCTATTCTACCCCCCTATCTCGGCAAGTAGAACCTATTAACCTGTAATAACCCCTAATAACCACGATTAAGAACAGATAGTGCGTCCTTAATTTATTGCCGCTCGTTCTTAATTATAGCTATTCACGCTTAATTTATCGCTCTTAGCGACAGCACCAGCATCACTACCAGCACTACCAGCACTACTGCCAATAATACTCAGCCACATTAATGATCACGAGTAATGATGTATTCCGCGAGTTGTTCGAGCGCCGAAGTATCACCAGAAAGATTTCTTAAGGCCTCTAAAGCCTGCTGGCGTAGCTGCTCTGCTTTATCTTTAGCGCCTTCTAAGCCTAGTAGTGCTGGATACGTTGGCTTATTTAATGCGATATCTGCGCCCTGCTGCTTACCGAGGGTTGCGGTATCACTTTCAATATCTAGGATGTCATCCTGGACTTGAAAAGCTAGGCCAATCGCATTGGCATACGTCGTGAGATGCTGCAAAGTATCGGCGTTTGGGGCTCCGCATACCGCTCCCATCAAAACACTGATGCGAATTAAAGCACCGGTTTTATGTGCATGCATACGCTCTAGATGAGTAAGGTCGACGTCTTTACCAACAGACGCTAGGTCAATCGCTTGCCCAGCAACCATTCCTGATGCGCCCGCACCTTGGCTTAATAGACTCACTAATTTTAAACGCTGAGCGATTGTAAACTCGGCAGGCATATCAACAAGAATTTCGAAGGCGCCGGTTAAGAGCGCATCACCCGCCAATATGGCCGTCGCTTCGTTAAATTTAATATGGCAGGTTGGCTGTCCACGACGCAACGCATCATCGTCCATGGCAGGCAGATCATCGTGCACTAACGAATAGCTGTGCACCATTTCAATCGCCGCCATCGCAATATCAACACGTTCATCATCAATTCCCATGGCCTGAGCAGTCGCTTGCACCAAAAAAGGTCGAACGCGCTTACCACCATTAAGCAGGCTATAAACCATGGCGTCGGCAAGATAAGGGTCACTAATATTTAAGTGTTTGATGGCATTATTTAAGGCATTTTCACAACGTTCCTGACTCGTCAGTAACTGCTGCTTAAAAGTCGTGGGTAGCGTCATAACAATGAGTCTTCGTCTTCAGCAGATGGGCTATTAAACGGCTGTGCTTCCATCTGGCCATTTTTTTGTAGCAGCAGCTGAACTTTTTGCTCCGCTTTAGCCAAGGCGTTTTGACAGTCGCGGGTATATTTAATCCCTTGTTCAAACGCTTTTAATGAATCTTCTAGGCTCATTTCGCCAGATTCCATACGTTCAACGAGACTTTCTAATTCCACTAGGGATTGTTCAAAATGGAAGGTTGTTTTCGCCATGGTTCACCTATGTTTGCCGCTTAAGCCATCACTCTGTGGCGCCACACTAACCGAGCATTACTTTCTAATCAAGTGAGTAATTAACTGTGAATTCATGTAGTTACTTTTACGGCAGAATAAAAATCTTTGTCTACACTTTTGTTATACACCTTTATTTTCCGTTAATTTTTGAAAGAGCAAAAGGAGCAGCAGTGGATCTCGCATCTCTGATTGGAATTTTAGGCGCCTTTGGCTTAGTGATCATGTCAATGGTTATGGGTGGCGACATCATGATGTTCGTCAACGTCCCCTCTCTACTCATCGTAGTGGGCGGAAGCTTATTTGTAGTATTAATGAAATTTGAAATTGGCGCTTTTTTCGGGTCTTTTGGCATTATGGCAAAAGCCTTTATGTTTAAAGTCAGTAAGCCAGAAGAAATCATTGAAGAAACCGTTGAACTGGCTGGCCTTGCACGAAAGGGCGGCCTTCTTTCTTTAGAAGGGAAAGAGGTTAGTAACGATTTTTTGGCCAAAGGTATTCAGCTTCTTGTTGATGGCCATGACCCTGAAGTTGTTAAAGCCTTACTCGGCAAAGATATGAAAATGGCACAAGAACGCCATAAGTACGGAGCAACCTTTTTTACCCACATGGGCGATGTTGGTCCGGCAATGGGAATGATCGGTACACTCATTGGGCTAGTAGCCATGCTTGCCAATATGGATGATCCAAAATCCATTGGCCCTGCTATGGCGGTTGCCCTATTAACCACACTCTACGGTGCCATGATGGCGACGATGGTCATGATTCCGTTTGCTGATAAATTAACGCTGCGTGCCGAACAAGAGGGATTGATTCAGTCAATGATCATTGATGCCCTCATCGCGATTCAAGGTGGTCAAAACCCTCGAGTAATCGAGGCGATGCTACAGAATTACGTCAAAGAAAAACAACGAGCGGTAGCGGAGTAGTCAATAATGAGTGATGAGGAAGAAGAAGTCTGTGAATGCCCCGCGGGGATTCCTGCTTGGGTAATGACATTTGCAGATTTAATGTCACTACTCATGTGCTTCTTCGTTTTATTATTATCATTTGCCGAAATGGATGCATTAAAGTTTAAGCGCTTAGCCGGTGAACTGCGCCAAGCTTTTGGGGTGCAAGCCGAAGTAAAAGCCGATGATCCACCTAAAGGCACCAGTGTTATCGCTAGACATTTCAGTCCCTCTATTCCTGAGCCGACGCCAATTAATGAAGTACGGCAGAAAACCAGTGATTTATCGAAGAGCAGCCTAGAAGTACTCTGCCAAGACGAAGTGACACAGCAGCAAGAGCGCCAAGGTGACGAAGGTCAAAAGACCCGTGAAATTGCTGTTCCAAAAGACTCAGCTGATGAAAAGAAAGCAGAAGAAACGGCCGTCGAAATTGCCGCCGAACTAGAGACTGAAGTTTCTAGCGGCAAAATTGAGGTTGAAACCCAAGGTAAAAAAGTCGTTATTCGAATCAGAGAAAATGGCGCTTTCAAATCAGGCTCTGATTATATAGACGACAGATTCCTACCGGTTATCGATAAAATTCGTGAGGTATTAGTCACCATTCCTGGTCGCATCTCAGTTGAAGGGCATACCGATAACATTCCTACCGTCGGCGGACGCTTTCGTTCTAACTGGGCATTATCAACCGCCCGAGCAGCGGCATTTGCCGAAGAACTTTTCATTGCGCCAGAAATGGGGCAAGAAAGATTTCAAGTGGTTGGCCACGGCGACGTTAGACCTTTGGTGGAAAATACCGACGCGGCATCTAGGGCGAAAAACCGCCGAGTCGAGATTATCATTCTACAAAGTAATGAAAATGATGACGACGACAAACCGCTCATCGAAAACCCAGAACCCGATATAAATGATGCATTGAATGCATCACCAGAAGACTTTGAACTCGACCCAACTGATATTTTTTAAGCGTATTAGCAATTAAAAAGGTACAAGAATGACAACTGAACGTCGCCGTTTTTTCCGTATTGATGATGAGGCCGAAATCAGCTTTAAAATGATCACCGATGAAGAGTATCAAGCTTGGGAAGATGGCCAGCTTGATGACAGCAACGAAACGATCAACCAAATCGATACCGAACTAGAATCGGCGATAGAAGCCTTAGCAAACCAGCACCCTCAACTAGCCACGATTTGCACGCTACTCAATAAGAAAATTAACCTATCCATTTGTGGGCATGCCAAAACTCACGGTTTTATTGATAATGGCGAATTGAAACCCGTTAATCTTAGCGCTTGTGGAATATCGTTTCATACCGAACAGAAAATCCCCGATGACGAAAACCTATTATTACAGTTAAAGCTGAAACCCTCTGACGTCGCAATTATTACTGCCGGTAAGGTTGTGGGTTCCGGTATTAAAGATGGAAAACAGATTGTTCGCGTCGACTTTCAAGACTTAGATGATCACAATCAGAACCTACTCATGCAGCACTTATTTCAAGTACAAAGTCGAGAGCTGAAAAAGAAACGCGATCATAACTAATGGACTTATTTAAATCGTGCGCTGACCCATCGTTTATTCAAACTGAGAAATTTTTGTAGCAATTGAGGCCAATTTATTTGAAATCATTGCAAAGCCATCATGAAACCGTAATCTAGGAAATATAAAGTAAGCCATACTAATGTCGTAGTTAGTGGGAGCTCACGGCATAAAAACAATAATACACCTCAAACAGAGCAAATTCATGATGATGCAAAAAACACTCACATTAGCATTAGGCGCAGGCTTGATGTTAGGCAGTCTTCAATCTCAAGCATTTACGCAACCTACGCACAAGCGCCTAGTAGAAGATGCCGTTGCTTATATGGCTGCACACCCCGATACAACAAATTTCGCTAAATTGGCTGCCACAGCGCAAGCGGCTGGCTATACCATCGAGCAGTTTGCCAACGCACTGGGCCAAGGCGCACGTGATGTTGATGACTTTGCAGATACCTATTTATGCGGTGCAGTAACCGGTGATTGTGTACGAGCTCCTGTTTTTGGCGTGGGTAGCTTTGTAGCAACCTATACCGCTTGGTGGCATTTCCAGAACCACTCTCGTGGTGGCGATGCACACGGAAATGATCTTGCGGGCTACAACTACAGCCAAATTCCAGTGAAAGGCACTGAGGATACTTTGTTAGGCACATGGTTGGTCGGCGACCACTTAGATGATGGCAAAGGTGGCATGACAGGCTGGTGCTTTTGGCGCTGGTGTAATGAAGATTCAGAGTACAACTCTTACGAAAAAACGGCTAAAAATTACAGTGTCGGAAGCTATAACAGCAAGTCTCATTACGACGACTTTGAAGATGCAGCCTTTCAACCTATCGATAACTTAGGGCAATACTGGTACAACGAGTTCATTAAAACGCCAACGGTACAAACGCTAGGCTTTGCATTACATACCACTGATTTGTTACAACCGCACCATACTTGGACAACGTCAGCGAACAACCACGGTGGTTGGGAGTCTTGGGTTGAAGATAACTATGATGCAAAAGATATGAACAATGATGCCGCAGTTACCGAAGCCATGAACAGCTTTACACCAATCCCAGCAGGCCAAAATGATATTCGCCCACTATTAACCGAAGGTGGCGCTATTTCTTATGGTCAAGGTGGGATCGTTTTGAGTAGTACAAGTGATGCTGATCGTTCAGAAGTAGCGGCTACCGTTATTCCTCATGCGATTGCCATGACAGTGCATGTACTTAACCATGCAGCAGAACGTTTCTAAGCTTATGATTTAACGCGGTGGGCCCATCGCCCACCGTTTTTAATTTTACAACATCCCTAGTGTTCCACCTGCTTTAAGCCAGCGCAAGCTGATTGCTTATCGCTTCCTTGTATCTATTTGATACAGCAATAACGTCAAAACTATAAATAATAATGAGAACGGAAGGCGGTTCTATTTCTTACAGTCAAGGCGGCGTTGTATTAAGCAGTACTAATGAAGCAGACCGTATTGATGTGGCAAACGTCGTGATTCCTCACGCAATTGCGATGACTGTTCACATTTTAAATCACGCAGCGGATCGTTTCTAGTTTCTCTATGTGATACAAAGAGATGATATAAATAAGCAGCCCGAAAATATTTCGGGCTGCTTTAAAAAATAATATAAATGATGATATCTATGAAAATTTTAATTGCTTTATTAATCACTCTTTCAGCGAATATTTCGCTCGCAAAAGTCCAATACGATATTAAAGATCCGAATATTGCAGCCACAATGGGAGAGCTGGTATTAAGCGCCAATACCGTAGAAATGTTTTGGCATAGCTACAATCACCCAAGCCGCCCTATTACGCCACCGCAAGCGATGCAACGCATTATCGACGATGCTTTATTAGCGCAACATGCACGCAAAGCGTTAGCGAGCGAACTGCTTAATAGTGAAAATAAAGTAGGATTTTCAAATGACGTAATGCTAGAAGATAGAGCGACTGCGCTGATTCGTAAAACCTACGAAAAAGATCTCGTCACCAGTATCAAATCGTTACCTAACGGTCTCGACAGTCTTTACCATTTTAATAATGAATTCAGCGCAGATAAGCTAGCAGAATTGATGACGCTAAAAGCCGCGTTAATGATAGCAGCCAACCCAACGCAAGAAGCAGCAGCAAAGAAAACCATCATTGCTAGCATCGACTTCACGCCCGCAAATTTAACAACCAGTAAGAAAGAATTAACGCTATGGGATATCTACCGTCGCCAAAATGTACAAGGCCGCCTAGCAATACATAAAGCCGACTTAGATCATTTAAAAGGGCAAGTTAAACAGCGTATCGGCTCATTAGTCGTACTCGCTTGGGCAGAAGCCAATCTGAGTACTGACGATTACAGCGCGATTAAACAAATACTTCTGAATGAACAACATAAAACACGTTTATTAGAAAGCATGGGATTACACGCCGATGTTCACGATGATAATCCAGCATTGCGTGAAAAAGCGAAGTCCATCAGTGAAGCTAAAATCAAGCAATTTTATCAAGCAAACAAAGATGAATTTGAAGTCGTTGAGCGGGTTAAGGCTCGACACATTCGAGTGGCTAGCCAAGCGCTTGCTGATCAAGTCGTGGCAGAAATAAAAGCAGGATTAGACTTTACTGCCGCCATTAAAAAATATTCGATAGCCGACGATAAAAACGATGCTATCCCCGGCGACCTAGGTTGGTTGAAGCGCAGTGATAAAAAACGCAGCTGGTTGCATGCTATTGCCTTTGTCCAACAAGCAGGCAAGGTCTCAGCACCGTTTAGAAGTCCGCAAAACCAAGGGGATATCGTTTACGAAATCGTCTTTGCCGATGAGCGAGTTGATGGTCACTTACCTTACAGCGACCCAACTGTACACTATGAAGCAAGCCGAGATATCGCACTAAAAGAATTGCGTGAAGAGTTTATCGCCTTGCAATCGAATCTTCGTAACAATGCCGACATCCACTTAAATAAAGCCGCGTTGAAATAGGGTCTGTTATGCGAATGTTTCTTGTCATTACAATGGTCGTTATTGCCAGTCTCATTATATTTTGGCAACCCGATGCAAAGATTCTATTTTGGCAAGAAAGTATTTCGGATTCTATCGCCTCAAAAAACGAAGCAAAAAATAGCACGGTAATTTTACCTAGCCGCATAAACCAAGTTCAAACTGAAGAAAAGAGCACGCCTCAATATGAGAGCAAGCGGGATGAAATCGTGGAGGATTTCATCCCTAACCCAGAGGCCGTTGCTTCTATGCGCCAAGCCCGACTAGAGGGAGATCCAAGAGCGCCGAAGCTTGGAAACCACCATGAACGCGAAAAACCAACAGAAGAAGAACTTGGCGATCATGAGCAATACTTAGAATATGAACGTCGTCAGCAAAAACGTGTTTTTCGAGCTTACGTAGAAGCCAGTAAAGTTAAAACCGCACAGTTACGCAGCATGATAGAAAAAGGCAAGACCGAAGGCGTAAGCCCAGAAGAGATCGCCTTTGCCGAAGATAAAATTCGCGGCATTGAAGAAATGGCGATCAAACTACAGCAAGATCATCCTGACATTATGGAAACCAGCTATCAGCCTCCAGCCGATTGGCTAATTGAAAGCCTAGGGAAAGATGACAATCCTATTAAATCTACTGAAACCCAAGCTCAAATTGCACAATAATTGTTCTTTAAGTGCCCTTCTAGCCCTTCGGCATATCCCTATTTAATTCAATGCAGGTATACTAGCCGGTATGAATATTAAAAGATGCCAGGAGCATGACGCCTAGTGAGTAAGCCTCGGAATAAAAAACCTCAAGATCCACACGCCGCCCGTGAAGCTAAGAATTATGAAAATCCGGTTCCAAGCCGCGAGTTTATTCTTGAAACCTTAGTTGCTTTAGCCACTCCTTCTACCTATGAGGAAGTTTGCGCTGCGCTGCATGTTGATGACGAGGATCGTACTGAAGGAGTACGCCGTCGGTTAATTGCTATGGCCCGTGATGCCCAAATAGACAGCAACCGCGGTCGTCAAACCTATTTCCCACTTGATCCTAAAAAGGTCACTACCGGTATATTGCAGGGCCACAAAGATGGCTACGGCTTTTTACTGCGTGAAGACGGCGATGATGTTTACATCTCGAACAACCAAATGCGCAAAGCCTTTCATGGCGATAAAGCGATGGTTCGCATTACCGGAACCGATCGTCGTGGCCGTTTAGAAGGTCAGATCGCAAAGGTGCTTGAACATAATACGACGCAAATTGTCGGTCGTTATTTTGAGCAGTCTGGTGGTTTTGGTGTTGTTCGCCCAGATAGTAAGCGTGTCAGTCACGAAATCGTGATTGCCGAAAAAGATCGCAACGGTGCTAAGCACGATCAGTTTGTGAACGTTGATATTATTCAACAGCCTCGCCCGGGTGAAATGATCACCGGTCGAGTTGCTGAAGTATTAGGTAACAATCTCGCGCCAGGTATGGAAATTGAAGTCGCTATTCGTAGCCACGATATTCCTAATACGTGGACAAAAGAGTTATTAGAAGAACTTAAATCGATTCCTGAAGAAGTCATCGAAAAAGACAAGAAAAAGCGTGTCGATTTGCGCGACCTGCCGTTTGTTACTATCGATGGTGAAGACGCACGCGATTTTGATGACGCGGTGTATGTTGAAAGAAACAAACGCACCAACGGCTGGCGCTTATTTGTTGCCATTGCCGATGTATCGCATTACGTGCCAGTGGGCAGTGAATTAGATAAAGAAGCGACCAAGCGCGCGACCTCGGTTTACTTCCCCGCTAACGTTATTCCGATGCTGCCAGAAGTCATTTCTAATGGCTTATGCTCGCTGAACCCTGAAGTTGACCGTTTAGTAATGGTTTGCGAAGTGACGATCAGTGAAAAAGGCAAGATGTCGGGCTACAAGTTCTACGAAGCCGTTATCCACAGCCACGCACGCTTAACCTACAACCTTGTATGGGAAATGCTGCAAAAGCCGATGACGGATGAAGGCAAGCAATGGCGTAAACAATATCGCCCTGTTGTGCCTCATTTAGAAACTATGTACGGCTTGTACAAAATGCTGCGTAAAGGCCGCACTAAACGTGGCGCCATCGATTTTGAAACCGTAGAAACGAAAATCGAATTCGATAGCCAGCGTAAAATTAGCCAAATTGTTCCAACGTCACGCAACGATGCCCACATGATCATCGAAGAGTGCATGTTGATGGCGAACGTATGCGCCGCTGACTTTTTAAGCCGTTATAAAGTGCCGGGTTTATTCCGTGTGCATAACGGCCCAAGCGATCAGAAGTTGGATAACTTAAGAGAATTCTTAGGCGAAATGGGCTTGACCATGGCCGGTGGTGATCCATCCCCTAGCCATTATCAAGAACTGTTGAAGCAAATTGCCGATCGTCCTGATGCTCAGCTTATTCAAACGGTGATGTTGCGTTCTTTGAGCCAAGCGGTTTATCAGCCTGAAAATGAAGGTCACTTTGGTTTGGCATTTGATGCGTACGCGCACTTCACTTCGCCGATTCGTCGTTACCCAGATTTATTGGTGCATCGCGCTATTCGTTCTGTGATTCGCAGTACTCGCGAATGCAAACACGTTCGTCGTGTTGAAGGGGCAGGTCGCTTAGCGAAAAAGGTTATCTTCCCTTACGATACGCCCGCCATGGAGACCTTAGGTCAACATTGCTCGATGGCCGAACGTCGCGCCGATGATGCGACTCGTGATGTCGTCGACTTCCTGAAATGCGAATATATGGAGCAGCATGTAGGCGATGTATTTGAAGGTACCATTACCGCGGTTACCGGTTTTGGCTTGTTCGTTTCGCTGAATGATGTGTTTGTTGAAGGTTTGGTGCACATCTCCAACCTGAATAACGACTTCTACCAGTTTGATCAGGTGAAGCATCGTTTAGTGGGCGAACGCACTCGCAAAACGTTCCGCTTAGGCGATACGCTTTGGATTCAAGTAATGGGGGTTTCTTTAGATGATCGTAAGATCGACTTTGGTTTGGCTGCTGATCCAGGTGATCAAAGTGCTGCCAATTCTGATCAGAAACCTAGAAGACGCAAGGTCGCTGAAAAAGAATCAAATACCGAGGACGATAAGAAGAAACGTCGCGGCCCTCGTCGTAATAATCGCAAAAAAACGACCAATACCGGTAAGTCTTCCGACAGCGCGAAAACAAAGAAAAGCTCTGCGAAAAAGACCGATGCGAGCAAAAGCGACAGCCCAGCCAAGAAGAAAAAACGTCCAATGTCAAAGCGCCAAAAGTTGAATGGTGCTCAAGCTAAATCGAAGAGTCAAAGCGCAGAATCTGCAAAAACACGCAAGCCAAAGAAACCAGGTTCTGCGAAAAAGAAAGCCAAAAAATCAAATGCCAAAGCGCATAACGATTAATGTTCCCCAGCCCTTAACCTTTTTAGTTTAAGGGCTGAATCTAACGCATTAATCTCCATAGGAAATAGAATGAAACTTGAGATCGTTTACGGTATTCATGCCGTAATGACACTATTGCAACGCAGCCCAGAAAAAGTCACTGAGTTATGGGTAATGAAAACCCGTGATGATAAGCGCATGCAAGAAATTATTGAGCTGGCCGAGGCTCAAGAAATTCCGATTATGGAAACTAACAAAGGCTTATTAAGTCAGAAAGCCGATGGCAACCATCAGGGCGTAATTGCTATGCGCTATCCACAACGTGGGTATAGCGAGAAAAACTTAGAAGAAGAGCTGGATAAAATCGAAGGCACACCCTTGCTTCTTATTTTAGACGGCGTAACCGACCCACATAATTTAGGCGCGTGTTTACGTACCGCCGATGCCGCTGGTGTCCATATGGTGATCGCCCCTAAAGATAACTCAGCCCCTTTAAATGCGGTCGCGAGTAAGATTGCTTGTGGTGCGGCTGAAGCTGTTCCGTACATTCAGGTAACCAATCTTTCTCGCACGCTTAAAGATTTACAACAACGTGGCATCTGGATTACAGGCACCGCAGGCGAAGCGACTCAGTCAGTTTACCAAGCCGACATGAAAGGCCCTCTTGCATTAGTGATGGGCGCAGAAGGCAAAGGCATGCGCCGTTTGACTCGCCAACATTGTGATTTTTTAATTAATATTCCAATGGCCGGTGAAGTCAGCTCTCTGAACGTATCGGTTGCTACAGGTGTGTGCTTGTTTGAAGCGGTACGCCAACGTTTAACGAACTAGATCGAAGGATTAACAATGGATTGGTGGCAGGATTTAGTAACACAAAATTATGACTGGCTTTGGGAAGCAGGCTTAACCAGCCTGATCACCTTGATCGCTTCCCTTTCATGGCACTATCTTCATAAAAAAATCGATTCGTTTATCGTAAAAAGTAAAAACCGCTGGGACGATATCGCATTACATGCTTTTGGTACTCCAGTGAACTGGTTAATTGTGATTATTGGCGCCTCTTGGTTTGCCGATATTACAGCACGCCATTTTGCGGCGGATATTATTGAAAGCATTCCTGTTGCTCGCCAATTAGCCGTACTGGTTATTATTGCTTGGGGAACCTGGCGCTTAATTACCGGCATCGAAGAAAAGCAGCTTGATAAAGGCCATGATCCTACGACTGTTCAGCTCGTTGGTAAGGTGACCAAGCTGACCGTTGTTATTCTAATCATCATGCCAATTTTTCAAATTCTCGGCATTTCAATTTCCGGTATGCTGGCGTTTGGTGGTATGGGTGGTTTAATTGTCGGCATGGCGGCTAAGGATTTATTAGCGAACTTTTTTGGTTCGATTATTATTTATTTGGATAAGCCATTTGTGGTGGGTGATTGGATTCGCTCACCCGACCGCAGTATTGAGGGTACGGTTGAGAAAATTGGTTTCCGCTTAA
>OJEO01000283.1_pt1 | contig 21741 bp, 19 predicted proteins | sample 1593621 | NCBI WGS metagenome assembly OJEO01 (sample SAMN05416875, study PRJEB24817) | seawater metagenome | isolation source: Sea water | place: Canada:Atlantic | collected 2013-11
CGGCAGCGTCAGATGTGTATAAGAGACAGTTTTTATATGATTTTCCTTCAGAAAAAAGCCGGGCGATCATTTTTCGGCTTTTCAGTTTTTCGTTTTTAGGAAATTTTTGGCTCATAGCGTAAAGATATAAAAAGACCTCACAAGTTATGTAAACTGTGAGGCCTGTTCTTTAAAAGAGGTTTCAGAAAAATTATTCTACTCCCCACGTATTGTTTTCCAAATTGATATCGGCCATAAAGTTTGAAGCATCAATTTTCATGCTTTTTACTTTTTTGCCGTCCGTGATTTCAAATTGGTAGGTAGGATACGCCCACGCCCAATCTGGTAATACACGATATTTCATATTTGGATATGGGTTTGGTTTTTCTGCACGCGCCATTTGCAACGGGATGTAGAAGTACTCTTCTGTTCCGTCTTCGTAGGTTACAAACAAATCGATAGGCATAGGCATTAAACCAATGCGCTCTAAGGTAATTGTAGTTGTATTATCAAGTGTTTCCACGCCTTTAATTCCGTAATCCACGGTGTTGGTGGTTTGGGCAAAATCGGTTAAGTACCAATCCAGTTCAAAACCGGAAACTTTTTCGGCTACGCGAATAAAATCGTTTGGCGTTGGGTGCTTAAAAGACCAATCGTCGTAATATTTTTTAAGTGTTTTAGCTAAATTCTCTTCACCAATTACATATCCCAATTGCGCTAAAAACACAGCACCTTTGCTGTATGCATTAATGCCATAAGAACGATTGGTAGCATACCGATCTGCGTGGGTTGTTAGCGGCTGCTCTTTTCCACTTGTGGCCATAAATCGATAGCCTCGGTATGAACCACTGAAAGGGTTTGGTTTCTGCTCGTCCATTACTTCATTCATAGCTGCTGCTGAAATATAACTGGTAAACCCTTCGTCCATCCATTCGTTTTTACTTTCGTTGGTAGCCAATAAAAACTGAAACCACGTATGAGCCATTTCATGTGCGGTAACACCTACTAAACTTCCAAACTTGCGTTCGCCGGTTATCAAAGTGCTCATAGCATATTCCATACCGCCATCGCCACCTTGGATTACAGAGTATTGCTTATAAGGATATGGTCCAATTTTTTCGTTGAAATACTTTAATAATTCAGCAGTTTTAGGTTGCAGATTCTTCCAGTTTTCTTGAATTTCAGGATTGTCCTTGTATAAAAAGTGAAGCGTTACTCCATTTTCACCTTCATACTTGTCATGGATATATTCGTCATCTGCTGCCCAAGTAAAGTCGTGTACTTTAGGAGCTTTAAAATGCCAAGTGTATTTGCCATTTACTGGCTTCATGTTTTTTAAGCCTTTTGGTCCGTAGCCGTGACCAACTTCTTCAGGATTTTGTACATACCCGGTTCCGCCAAGTGTGTAAGCGGCATCGATGGTTATTTTCACATCAAAATCACCCCATACACTGTGAAACTCACGTCCTATATACGGATCGGCATGCCAGCCTTGAAAATCGTATTCGGCCATTTTTGGGTACCATTGCGCCATAGATAGAGCAACACCCTCGGCATTGTTTCGGCCAGAACGACGAATTTGTACCGGAACTTGTGCGTCCCATTCCATGTTGAAGGTCGTGCTTTCTCCCGGTTGAATGGGTTTATTTAATTCAACTTCCAACACAGTACCAACCACTTCATAGTTTAAAGTCTGTCCGTCTTGTGTTAACAAGGTTGGTTTTATATAGCCTATTTCTGAAGGCGATAATTTTGAAATACGATCGCCCACACGGCTATCCGGATCTGCGATGGTTCGTGAACGCACGTCCATTTCACTTCCGGGTTGAAACGCGTTGAAATATAAATGGTAAAACACTCTATCCAAAACATCGGGCGAGTTGTTGGTGTAAACCAGTTCTTGTTTTCCTTTGTATTGATAGGTTTCAACATCCATATCGATTTCCATCTTGTAATCGACTTTTTGCTGCCAATATGATGTACTGTTTTGGGCTGCAACTGAAGCAACCATAAAAAAGATAAGTATGTTTCCGAAGATATATTTCATAAGCGTAGTGTTAGATTTATTAAATAAAGAAAAAAACCTTTAGACTTGTCTGTTCAAGCGAAGTCGAGAACTAGAAGGTTTCGACTGCGCTCAACCTGACATGATTTATTTTAAACGAGACCTTTTATCGGCCATAATCATAGCGTTGTACATGTTCACCATTTTACCAGAGGTTGAAATGTTTCCGAAGTTATCAGTATTCGAATCATCACCACCTAATACAACAGGACTTTTGGTCGTAAGGCCACTATCCATAATAATTTGTTTTACTTCTTTTGCTGAAAGGTTAGGATAGTACGAACGTAGTGTCGCTGCTACGCCAGCTACTTCTGGTGCAGCCATAGACGTTCCTTGTAAAAACTCGTAGGTGTTTAACGGCGTGGTTGACCAAATTTTTACGCCTGGCGCAAATACATCCACATTTGTTTTTCCGTAGTTGGAGAAAGTTGCAACCAATTCGCCACCATAGGTGTAATTTAAAGCACCAACAGTCAATACATTGTCTGCATATTCAGCACCGGTTTTGGTTTGATCGTTTGGATAAACTTCCGTTCCATCTAAATCCAAACCTTCGTTTCCGGCAGCATTTACGATCAATACATCTTTTGAAGCAGCATATTTAATGGCATCGCGTACCCACTCTGGGTGTGTACTGTAATATTTTCCGAAGCTAGTGTTCAATACTTTTGCACCATTATCCACCGCATAACGAATGGCAAGGGCAATATCTTTATCGTACTCATCACCATCTGGAACGGCACGAACCGTCATAATCTCAACGTTGTTCGCAACCCCGTCAACACCAATTTTATTATTACGCTCCCCAGCGATAATACCAGCAACGTGTGTACCGTGTTTTACGTGTTCTTTTTTGGCTTCTGGTCCATCTACTTGATTGTTTCCGTAGTTGGTGTCTGTAATGTCATCAGGGTTGTCACCCAATACACCACGGAAATCTTTTTCAAGGTTGAAATGCGTGTCCAATCTTCCGCCAAAGTACTCCACACCACTTTCCAATTGCTCTACTACTTTAGGAACCGAATCTTCATAACTCAACATTTGTGTAAGCATCCCGATTTGTTGTTGCTCGGTTGCTGTAGGATTGGAAATTCCTGCTAAATCTTTAGCCGTATAATCTTCTTTTCCTAATTTTTTAACCATTGCTTCGTGAGCTGGTTTTACTTGCGATATTATTTGCTCATACCGGGTTTTTTGAGCGACAGCATCTTGCTTTTCTTTTTCATACTCAGCTTTTGCCTTGTTATACATAGCAAACGACGGTCTATCTGCAGCACTAATAGAAGACTCTGACTTACCTTCAAACTTTGGTCCTAACTTACGCACGATACGGGCGTATTCCATATTTTCGCCCACAACATCGCCGAGAAAGTTCCAACCGTGGATATCATCTACATAACCGTTGTTGTCATCGTCAATTCCGTTTCCAGCGATTTCATCTTCGTTGGTCCAAAGCACGTTTTTTAAATCTTCGTGTTCAATATCAACACCACTATCTATTACTCCTACAATGACTGTTTCTCCTTTCTTTCTTTTTGAAAGAATTTCATTGTATGTTTTGTTAACACTCATCCCTGGGATAGTATCGGCAATAAGATCTGCCGCAGCCCAAGACTTGTATTGCTCATCGGTTAAGGGAGTCGTTTTTAAAGGTAAGGTATCAATGTTTTCAATTGGAGTTGATACAATTGGGGCCGTGCTACTTCCGCAACCAGCCAAAACCACTGCAGAAGCAGCAGCCATAAGGGATGTTTTTAAAATATTCATGTTCTGTAATTTAATTAAATAGTTCATTAAAAGTAAAAACCTGATCTAAGCGAACGCCTTTTTCAGTGTGTTTTACGGTAATTATTTGGTTATGAGCATCGTGCTCTAAAAAAAGATAGTAGTTGTTATCTGCTGCTTTATTAAGAAATTTTTCTTTCTCTGGCAGCGTCAATAATGGTCGAGTATCATAGCCCATCACATACGGTAATGGTAAATGACCGGCTGTTGGCAATAAATCTGCCATAAAAACCAGCTTTTTCCCTTTGTAATCTATATGTGGTATCATTTGTTTATCGGTATGACCATCTGCAAATAACATGCCGAAGTCCATTTCGTTTGCCTTTGCAAAATCTCCTGAAGGTTTATCCACAAAATGCAAGTGGCCGCTTTCTTCAATAGGAAGAATATTTTCCTTTAAAAATGAAGCTTTTTCACGTGCGTTGGGGTGTACGGCCCAATCCCAATGATCTTTGTTGCTCCAAAATTTAGCATTTTTAAAAACAGGTTCGTAGCCGCTTCGGTCTTTATTCCATTGTATGGCACCGCCGCAATGATCAAAATGAAGGTGTGTTAAAAAAACATCGGTAATATCATCACGGTGAAAACCGTATTGTTTTAATGATTTGTCGATACTGTGGTCGCCCCATTGATAGTAATACCCAAAGAATTTTTCACTTTGTTTATTACCCATTCCAGTATCGATGAGCGTTAAGCGATCTCCGTTTTCAATAAGCAGGCAACGGGCCGCCATATCGATCATATTGTTACTGTCTGCGGGGTTGGTTCGGTTCCAAAGGGATTTTGGTACTACTCCAAACATAGCACCGCCATCCAGTTTAAAATTTCCAGATTCAATGGGGTACAACTTCATATAATGAATTTTAAAGTGTGCAAAATACTAAAAGGTAAGGAGTCCCTTGGGTGCAGACTGAAATATTTGTACTATTTTTAACAAAAAGTTAGCTTTTAAGAAATTTCAAAAGCCCTTTATTTACAAAAAGGAAGTTTATGGTTGAACTGGCAGGGATTATTGTTTTAGGAATTTTAGCACAATGGGTTGCATGGAAATTTAAAATTCCAGCCATATTACCATTAATACTTATCGGTCTCTTTGTTGGCCCTATTTCAACATTACTTTCAGAAGATGGGCAACAATGGATACAACCTATCTACAATGGAGAAAAAGGACTTTTTCCGGGAGAAAACCTCTTTTACTTTGTTTCCTTGGCCATTGGGATCATTCTTTTTGAAGGTGGCCTTACCCTTCGGCGAGGCGAAATCACGAAAGTGGGCGGTGTTATCGGGAAACTGATCAGTTTGGGCTCAACCGTAACCTTTATAGGCGCTGGTGTAGCTGCTCATTATGTTTTCGGGCTCGATTGGCGTATGTCCTTTCTATTTTCTGCCTTAATCATCGTTACCGGCCCTACGGTAATCACACCGATTTTACGGAACATTCCACTAAAAAAGCACGTTTCCGCAGTATTAAAGTGGGAGGGTATTTTAATAGATCCTATTGGTGCCTTGGTAGCTGTTTTGGTCTTTGAATTTATAAGTGTAGAGGGTGATGCCGGCTATACCAAACAGGCTTTAATAGAGTTCGGTAAAATTATATTAATAGGTTTTTCCTTCGGAATTTCAGCAGGATACGCCCTTTATTTTTCCATTAAAAAGAAATTTATACCACATTACCTTTTAAATGTTGTTTCGCTTTCTATCGTACTCTTGATTTTTGTACTGAGCGATCAATTTGCACACGAATCCGGTTTATTGGCTGTGGTTGTGATGGGAATGTTTTTGGGTAATAGCGATTTGCCAAGCTTAAAGGAATTATTGTATTTCAAGGAATCGTTGAGTGTATTATTGATTTCAATCCTTTTTATACTCCTCGCCGCGAATATTAGTATTGAAGATTTATTATTGGTTTATAATTGGAAAACCGCTTTCTTATTAATCATTATAATTTTTGTGCTACGACCGCTTGCAGTCTTTTTAAGTACGGCCGGCTCCAGTTTAAAAACCAACGAAAAACTGTTTATCAGTTGGGTGGGGCCTCGTGGTATTGTTGCTGCTGGTATTGCCTCACTTTTTGGTACCAAACTGGTAAACGAAGGCGTCCCGGGTGCCGAATACATTACGCCTTTGGTATTTGCCGTGGTATTGATTACGGTATTATTAAATGCAGCTTCCGCTAGGTTATTTGCTTCGGCAGTTGGGGTTTTCTTAAAAACTTCGGAAGGAATAATGATTGTAGGAGCATCAAAAGTATCTAGGTTAATTGGTACTTATCTTCAAAAAAACAATCGTCACGTAGTCTTGGTCGATACCAACCGATTGAACATTGAAAAAGCAAAAGAATTGGGTCTTGAGGCTATTAACGGAAACATCTATTCCGACGACCTTACCGATAATATCGAGTTGAATGACGTAGGTTATCTTTTGGCCATGACAGGTAATGATGAAATTAACAAACAAGCTATTTCAAGATACGGAAATATTTTTGGAGAAAATGGCTCGTTCCGATTGATGAATTCGGAAGAACGGAAAGTAAAAAACACCCTTTCTTCAAAAGAACTTTTTTCTACCACCCACGATTATGTAAGGTTTACTGAAGTAGCGCGCGATTTCCCTTCCATACAAGAACTGCCCATTGAAACACAATCCAAATTTTTGAAATTATTGGGGTATATTGAAGAAGAGGAAAATGCGGTAGCTTTGTTTGTTAAAAACGATAAAAACCATATAGACCTAATTGAAAACCCACAGGAAATGGAAATAGGCGAAGGAAGTCAATTGGTCTATCTTGGTAAACCGATCGATTTTGAGGACGTGGTAAATGCCACCAAAGAAGAAGAGGATAAGATTCAAGACCAAAACTCATAATAAACTGGGTATGTTTTCGTTTTTAAATAAAGCTTCTTCACAATGAAAAAAGGACTATTCCTGAAACCACTTGCACTATTTTCAATTATACTTTTTTTATCGTGCGAAGACGATCCCGAAATTTCATGTGTAACCTGTAATTCTCCTGAAACCACTGCTTTTGAAGTATGTCGCGACCAAAATGGCAATGCTGTAGTAAACGGTGAAAACACCGATACAAATTATGATGTGTATGTTGCAGGCTTGGAAGAGTCTGGAGCTACTTGTGGGGGTGGATAATAATTAGATGTAAAGAACCACGACGTTAGAATTTTTAGCCCTAAGTCGTGTTCAAAATACTTCCAATGTTCTTGTTAGGTATGGAATCAATCTTCCTTTTAGAGTAGGCGGATTAGGTGTTATTAATCATTCAACTTCAACACAGCCATAAACGCTTCCTGTGGTATTTCAACATTACCAACGGCACGCATACGCTTTTTACCCTTTTTCTGCTTTTCCAGTAGTTTACGCTTACGCGAAATATCACCTCCGTAACATTTAGCGGTCACATCTTTTCGAAGTGCTTTTACCGTTTCCCTAGAAATAATTTTAGAGCCAATCGCTGCTTGTATCGGGATATCGAATTGTTGTCTTGGGATAAGTTCTTTCAACTTTTCACACATACGTTTACCAATATCATAAGCATTATCACGGTGCAAGAGTGCAGAAAGAGCATCCACGGTATTTCCGTTCAATAACACATCTACTTTTACCAAATGCGATTCGCGCATTCCAATAGGCGCATAATCAAACGATGCATACCCTTTTGAAACAGTCTTTAAACGATCGTAAAAATCAAATACTATTTCGGCCAAAGGCATATCGAACGAAAGCTCCACGCGCTCTGTGGTCAAATATGTTTGGTTTACAATTTCCCCGCGTTTTTCGATACAGAGTGACATAACAGACCCTACAAATTCCGATTTCGTGATAATCGTCGCTTTTATATAAGGTTCCTCTACCCGATTTAAACTAGAGGGCTCAGGAAGATCCGATGGGTTATTAACCATAACCAGCTCATCCGGATTTTTGTTTGTGTAGGCGTAATAGGATACGTTGGGAACGGTTGTTATAACCGTCATATCAAATTCACGTTCCAATCGCTCTTGGATAATCTCGAGGTGCAACATCCCCAAAAACCCACATCGGAATCCAAAACCAAGTGCTGCCGAGCTTTCCGGTTGAAAAACCAAGGAAGCATCGTTCAATTGCAGTTTTTCCATAGAGTTTCGAAGTTCTTCATACTCTTCGGTATCAACAGGGTAAATTCCTGCAAAAACCATGGGTTTTACATCTTCAAACCCTCCAATCATATTAGTGGTTGGGCTTTTAGCATCGGTAATGGTATCACCTACTTTTACTTCGCGGGCGTCTTTAATACCGGTAATCAAATAGCCAACATCCCCTGTTTTTATTACTTGTTTGGGTAGTTGTTTTAATTTTAGGGTCCCTACTTCATTGGCTTCATAATCTTTATCGGTAGCCATGAACTTTATATGCTGTCCTTTTTTTATTTCGCCGTTCAACACCCTAAAATAGGTTTCAACCCCACGAAACGGATTGTAAACCGAATCGAAAATCAAGGCTTGAAGCGATTCATCTGGGTTTCCTTTGGGTGCTGGAACACGCTTGATGATAGCTTCTAAAATTTCGTCAATCCCTAATCCGGTTTTGGCACTAGCAGGGATAATTTCTTCTGGGTCGCATCCTAAAAGATCCACAATATCATCGGTCACTTCTTCAGGATTTGCCGAAGGAAGATCTACTTTGTTTAATACAGGAATGATTTCCAAATCATTTTCCAGGGCTAGATACAGGTTTGAAATGGTCTGTGCCTGAATGCTTTGTGCGGCATCAACAACTAACAAAGCTCCTTCACAGGCAGCAATACTCCGGGAAACCTCGTAAGAGAAATCAACGTGGCCGGGAGTGTCGATTAAATTCAAGGTGTATTTTTCGCCTTCATACTCATAATCCATTTGTACGGCGTGGCTTTTAATGGTAATGCCCCGCTCTCGCTCCAAGTCCATACTGTCTAGCAATTGCTCTTGTTTTTCACGAGAGGTTACTGTAGCAGTAGAATCGAGCAAACGATCGGCCAAGGTGCTCTTACCGTGGTCAATATGAGCTATAATACAAAAATTGCGAATGTTCTTCATAGTGTTCTTCTTCCGTAGCAAATTAACTGCAAATATAGCTTAAATTGAAAGGAATGAAAGGGTTTGTGGTATTTCATCGAAAAAATTGTTTAGATTTTTTGTTTATTTTGATATTAATGACATATTTGTATTAGCAGCGTATTTAATTGAAGCATGCTTCATCTCCCCTAAATTCGCGATAAAAAAGAATAACAAACCAAACTCTAACCATGAAGAGACTGTCGCTCCTAGTCTTGCTGTTTTCTGTTACCTCACTTTTTGCGCAAGAATTTTCAATTTCCGGGGATGTTGTTGATGCCAAAAACAATCCACTTTCTTTTGTAAATGTGCTTGTTTTTGAAGAAGAAGCCTCTGAACCATTTAAGGGAACCACAACAAATAAAGATGGAAGTTATATTTTAAAAGATTTAAAATCTAGCACGTATCGTTTTACCTATAGCTATATGGGGTTTGAAACGAAAAGTAAAATCATTCATGTTTCTTCTGAAAAAAATATAGGAAGCATTACACTTAAAAAAAATATGGAGTCCCTTGATGAAACTGTGGTGACTGCCAAAAAGCCAACGATTGAAAAAACAGCCGGAAAACTGGTTTTTAATGTGGAAAATACCTCGCTTTCGGTAGGAAGTACGTTCGATTTATTGAAAAAAACACCTGGTGTAGTTGTAATTGGCGATAATATTCAAGTTAAATTTCAAAGTCCGGAAATATATATTAATGGCAAACGTGTGTACCTAAGTTCATCTGAAGTGGTTTCCTTACTTGAAAACACCGATGCCTCAAATATTAAATCGGTTGAGGTTATTACCAGCCCTTCGGCTAAGTACGATGGCGCCACGGGAACGGTATTGAACATTAATACATCCCGTGCGATTTCCATTGGGTATAAAGGATCTGTAAATGGTAATTACAAACAAGGAACCTACCCAAAATACCGATTGGGGACTTCACATTTTTATAAAAATGACTGGCTCAACTTTTATGGAAGCTATGGTTTTAACACCCGTAAAAACTTAAAGGAAGACGAAAACTTTACAAGGTTTTTTAATCCGGATGGTAGTACCAATTCCATTTGGAATTCCGATTTTAGAAAAATTACCCGTACCAACGCCCATCAAGCAAATTTAATTGCAGATTTTACCTTGGACGAAAAACAGACCGTTAGTTTGGCAACCACCTTTTCTACAAACCCAAACGAAACTTATGATAACACTGGTTTTACGGTAATACGAAACCCTCAAAAATCTATCGACAGCACATTTACTACGTTAAGTGATCGCCAATCGGATACTCACACGTTGTCAATTACCGGGGATTATAAAATTTTGCTTGATGCTGAAAATTCCAATATCACAGTTTCGGCTAATTATACCGATTATAATAACGAACGGTTACAAAATGTGGCTACTACTTATAATGATCCTACTGGAGATTTACTTCGTCAAAACAGTTTTTCAACCAATGCTGATCAGGGCACGAATATTTTTACGGGTCAAGCAGATGTAACCCACTCGTTTTGGAAAGGAAGTTTAGAGGCTGGTATAAAATACAGTAATATAGATAGTAACAGTAAGCTCTATTTTTTTGATACCGATATGGGCGGTATGCAGTTTAATGCACCTTTGTCTGACGATTTTAATTATCGTGAAAAGGTGTATGCCGAATATATAAATTTTGACCAAACGTTTGGCGATTTTAGCTTTGTGGCGGGTTTACGAGGTGAGTATACCGATGTGGAAGGCCGGTCAAGAACCTTGGGCGAAACCAATACCGACGATTATTTTAAACTGTTCCCAAGGGTTTCAGGACAATACAATTTTAATGAAAAACATAGCGCCGGCTTTGCATACACCAAAAGCATTTCAAGGCCTAACTATCAAAACCTGAATCCATTCCGCTATTTTATAAATGAAAACAATTTCAATGAAGGGAATCCACGCTTGGTGCCAGCTATTTCAGATAAAATTGCTTTTAATTATTCGTATAATAGTGTTTGGAGTTTTGAAGCGTATTATGAAACCATAGACAACTCATTAAGCCTTTTAACTTTTCAAGATAATGAAAACAGAAACCTGAGAAATAGTAACGCCAACCTATTGCGTGATTTTCAGTATAGCTTCGACATTCAATATACCCCACGAAATTTACCAAATTGGCTCTATTTTTATGTGATAACTTCTACGTATTATCTGGAAAACGAATTCTTGGCAGTAGAGAGTACACCGAGAACCTATAAAAATCATACGGCAGGATTCTATGGTTTTATATATTCCAATTTTACGCTTTCAAAAGACCGTTCTTGGACGGCAGACCTATCGTCACAATATTTGTCTAATTTTATTCAAGGTTCCACATCTTTTAAAAACGGCTACTTTTTAAATATTTCGTTCCGAAAATCATTTTGGAACAATCGTGCTAGCATTACAGCAGGTGTTGACGACATTTTCAATACAGCAACCAATTATAAGCAGATAAATAAGTATTATAACCAAGATAATTATTTTTCCGCTCAAGTAGAAAGCAGATTGTTTACTGTAGGTTTTAAATATAACTTCGGAAATGCGCGTTTACGAGACAATAATAGGTCAACATCTACGGATGAAAAAGAGCGCATCAATTAAAAGAAAATAGACTTCTATACTTCAAAATTGGTTCCTAGCGTATTTTCCGTAATTTTGCAGGTATAAATTATTAAAATTTCCGTGAAAAGCATGGCTTCATGTTGAGCGGAGTCGAAGTATGGCAAAAATAGGAAACATAGATGTAGGCGATTTTCCGCTGTTACTCGCACCGATGGAAGATGTAAGCGACCCACCTTTTCGTGCGCTTTGTAAAGAACAAGGAGCCGATGTAGTGTATACCGAGTTTATTTCCTCGGAAGGGTTAATTCGCGATGCTGCCAAAAGCACCATGAAACTTGACATTTATGAAAAAGAACGTCCCGTAGGCATTCAGATTTTTGGTGCCAACCTCGATTCTATGCTAAAAAGTGTGGAAATTGTGGAAGCTAGCGGCCCCGATATTATTGATATCAACTTTGGTTGCCCCGTAAAAAAGGTAGTAAGCAAAGGTGCTGGAGCCGGTATTTTAAAAGATATCGATTTAATGGTTTCACTTACGGAAGCCATGGTAAAACATACCAAACTGCCCGTAACCGTAAAAACCCGCTTGGGTTGGGACGAAAATAGTATTATGATTAAAGAGGTAGCTGAACGCTTACAAGATGTGGGGTGTAAAGCTATTTCTATCCACGGTCGTACGCGAGCCCAGATGTATAAGGGCAATGCCGATTGGGTTCCAATAGCCGAAGTTAAAAACAATCCACGAATGCACATTCCCGTTTTTGGAAACGGCGATGTAGATACCCCAGAACGAGCGATGGAGATGCGTGACAAATATGGACTTGATGGGGCGATGATTGGTCGTGCCAGTATTGGGTACCCTTGGTTTTTTAAAGAAGTAAAACACTATTTTAAAACAGGTAAACATGCATTACCACCCACGATGGAAGAACGCGTGGAAGCTGCTCGCCGCCATTTACAAATGGCCATCGATTGGAAAGGTGAAAAATTAGGTGTTTTTGAAACCCGTCGCCATTATACCAATTACTTTAAAGGCATTCCAGATTTTAAGCCGTACCGAATGAAAATGGTAACTAGCGACGATAGCGTAGATGTTTTTGCTGCCTTCGATGAGGTGTTACAAAAATTTGGTGATCACCAATTTGTTTAAGTAAGTAGTTTTTTCCTTACCCTACTAGATGCAATTTTTGAAGCGATCAGTCCTAAAACGGTAATCGTTACAAAAACAATCACCACATTAATAACCTTAAACTTTACAGGATACGGCAATGTTTGTGTGATATTGATAAGCTCAAATTGTAATTGTGCCCAGACCATTAAAACGCCTAATCCAATGCCCAATAAACCACCAAATGTGGTCATAAGTGTGCCTTGTAAAAAGAAAATTTTCCGGATGTCTTTTAAAGTAGCACCCATATTATAGAGTGTTTTGATGTCTTTTCGTTTATCGAGAACCATCATAATAATAGATCCAACAACATTAAAAAGAGCAATAATAAGCACTAAGGTAAAGATAAGGTATACCGCAATGTTTTCGGTATTCAACATTTTGTACAAAGCGTCATTTTGCTGAATTCGGTTTTTTATAAGCACTTCATCTGAAAAAATAGGTCGAATCTCTTTGCGAATAGCTTCTTCTGATACACCGGGTTTTAATTTCAATTCGATGGAGGAAACGGTAGTACTGTCCAATTTCAGTAAATCGCGAGCAAAATCAATATCACTAAATACATATTTGCTGTTTAGTTCTTCATTTACGTCATAAATCCCTGAAACTACAGCATTTCGTTTGGTAAACGCATTGGCCACATCGGTGGCTAAAATTTGACCAGTTCCAGGGCGCGGTACATAAATATCCAATAAATCGGTATAATCGTTTACGCCCAAAGAAAGCTTATGAGCAATGTTAAAACCAACAACCACTTCCTGTTGGCCAGGTGTAAACCAATTGCTTAAAAATAAAATGCTGTCGGTTGGATTAACAGCATTATAATTTTTGTCAACGCCTTTTATGTAGGCAATATGATTTCTTCCTTTATATTGAAGAAAAACGCGTTCCTCAATAACTTTTGAAAAATGTTCAATTTCTGGAAGTGCGTTTAATTTTTTTTCAGTGGCTTCAGAAAACGTGATGGTTTTTCCACTTTCGGGGAAAATTTTTAAATCACTGTCAAAAACATTGGTAAACTGAAGACTGAAATCCTTTAATCCTGAAAAGCCAGAAAGCACGATAAACAATGACATAGCACCGACTATCACTCCAACAGCTGCAATTCCGGTAATAATATTAATGGCGTTGTTGCTACTTTTTGAAAATAAATACCGCTTAGCGATGTAGAGCGGAAATCTCAATATTACGATTTTTTTCTTTTCGGTAATAAATCCGGGTTTTCGATAGGGTTCTCTTTTTCTTTTACTGCTTTTTCTATGTTTTGAATATATTCCATAGAATCATCATTGTAAAAAGAAAGATCGGGCATTTTCCGTAATTGGTGTTTGGTTAACTGTGCTATTTGGTGCTTAATTTTTGGAGTAAGTTGTTTTAACTCTTTAATAATAGCCTCTGCTTTATCCGAAGGAAAAACACTCACATACACCTTTGCAATGGAAAGATCTACCGTTACCGAAACTTTTGAAACGGTCAAAATCGTACTTAACTGCCCCGATTCGCGAAGCAATTCTTGTAAAACCTTAGCAAGGTCGTTTTGTAACACCCCTGCGATTTTCTTTTGTCTGTTACTTTCTGTCGTACTCATTTTGCAAAAATAGGACAATTAATGCTAACAACCGTTTATTTTAAGGAATCTGGGCTAAAGTGAAACTAAAAACATGATAAATTAGCGTTTTTTTGATTTATGGTATACGCTTTCTTCAGAAAGAAATATAAACCTACCCATAAAGATTTAGTAATTTTGAAAATAGAAAAATAATTACAGATGGATAAAATTGAACATATAGGTATTGCCGTAAAAAATATTACTGAAGCAAATAAAATTTATAAAAGTTTACTAGGGTATGAACATTACAAAACCGAAAATGTAGAACGGGAAGGGGTTACCACGTCTTTTTTTAGTTGTGGCGATAGTAAAATTGAATTGCTAGAAGCTACAAGACCAGATAGTCCCATTGCAAAATTTATTGAAAAAAAGGGAGAGGGAATCCATCACATCGCTTTTTCCGTAAGTAATATAAAGGATGAAATTAAACGTCTAAAAAAAGAAGGCTTCAGAATAATTAATGAAGAGCCAAAAAAAGGAGCTGATAATAAATTAGTGGCTTTTTTGCACCCAAAATCAACCAGTGGCGTTTTAATTGAGCTTTGCCAAGAAATAGAATGAACCATTTAAATTTGCAATAATTGCAAAAAATGTTTGCAGTCATTGTAAAGTGTTTTACATTTGCAGCTAGTCCGGTCCCATAGCTCAGCTGGTTAGAGCACCTGACTCATAATCAGGGGGTCCATGGTTCGAGCCCATGTGGGACCACTTTTTTGGCTTAAAAAGCTTAGTTCTTTTTTTAATGGTAATATTTTATAAAATTTAAAGCAATTTAAAGGTAAGAAGTTAGTTTATAAATGTTTGAAAACTTAACGATTACTTGATTTTTAATAAAAAAATAGTACTTTAGCCTCCAGATTATGCGTCCCCAGATCGTTTTCATACTCTCCACAGCACTAAGTTTATGCAGCACTGTATTAAGCTTTGGGCAATCTATGTCAGAAACCAAAGGACCGCCACCACCTAAAGGAGGAGGAACAAGAGGTCCACAGTTGCCAATAGACGATAATATTTATATTCTACTACTACTTGGTTTGTTATTAGGTATTTATTATATCGTTAAAAAATATCGATCTAGTGATAGCCCTGTGTAATTCGGGTTACGTACTTTCCTATTACATCAAATTCCAAATTAACCGTACTTCCAGTTTTTAAATCTTTAAAATTAGTGTGTTGAAAAGTGTAAGGGATAATAGCTACGCTAAATTCATTTTCTTTTGAATCCACAACAGTCAAACTAACGCCATTAATTGTAATTGACCCTTTTTCAATAGTAATATTTCCTTTTTCTTCTTCATACTTAAAAGTAAATAACCAGCTTCCTTTTTCTTCAGAAATTGATTTACAAACACCAACTTGATCTACATGACCTTGAACTATGTGGCCATCTAAACGATCACCTAATTTCATAGCGCGTTCTAAATTTACAGCGTCTTCTTTAACAAGATTTCCGAGATTGGTTTTTTGTAACGTTTCATCGATAGCCGTAACAATATAACTATTGGTTTTCACTTCAACCACAGTAAGACATACCCCGTTATGTGAAACACTTTGGTCTATTTTTAGTTCCGAAGCTAAATCACTTACTACTTCTATATGAAGGTTATTACCCTCTTTGGTGAGTGTTTTTATTTTCCCAACCTGTTCAATAATTCCTGTAAACATCCTTAAATTAATTACATTTGTAGTGCAAAAATAGAAATTAAAAACCGCATTCAAGGGTATGGCGAAGAAGGAAAAAATAATTGTAGGAATTTCAATAGGCGATCTTAACGGAATAGGCAGCGAAATTGTACTGAAGACATTTCAAGATTCTCGAATGTTGGAATTTTGTACTCCGGTAATTTTTGCATCAGTTAAATTAATGTCTTTTTTCAAAAAAGAATATAAATTAGACATTAATCTTCACGGAATCGATTCGCTTGATAAAATAGCGCATAAAAAAGTAAATGTATTGAATGTTTGGCAAGAACATGTAGACATTAATTTTGGAAAAGAGGATAAAAAAATAGGAGAGTATGCTATAAAATCTCTTACAGCAGCTGTTTCAGCATTAAAAGATAAAAAAGTGAATGTGTTGGTAACGGCACCTATAAATAAATCGAATATACAATCTGAAACTTTTAATTTCCCTGGGCATACAGATTACCTTGCTAAAGAATTGAAGGGTGATAGCTTAATGCTCATGATTTCTGAAACCTTACGAGTTGGTTTACTTACCGATCACGTGGCGGTGAAAGATGTAGTGAAAAACATTACTTCTGAAGTAATAGAAAAGAAAATTAATACCATTCATGATTCTTTAATAAAGGATTTTGGGATAAGAAAGCCTAAAATAGCTGTTTTGGGCATCAACCCACATAATGGTGATAATGGTGTAATTGGTAATGAAGATGATACGGTTTTAAAGCCCAGTTTAGAAATTCTTCGGAAAAATGACAAATTAGTATACGGCCCATACGCAGCCGATAGTTTTTTTGGCTCAGGAAATTATAAAAATTTCGATGCTATTATTGCTTCGTATCACGACCAAGGTTTGGTTCCTTTTAAAACGCTTGCTTTTGGAAAAGGGGTTAATTACACAGCTGGCCTTAATCGGGTGAGAACATCCCCAGACCACGGCACGGCGTACGATGTAGCTGGAAAAAATGAAGCAGATTTCGAGTCCTTTAAAGAAGCAGTTTTTAGTGCGATTAGCATTTATAAAAAACGAAAACAGTACAAGAAAATATCAAAAAATCCATTAAAAACGAGTCCTAAAAGATCCTTTTCAAAAAAGAAACGATAAAATAATTTGCTATTCAAATAATTTTTTATCTTTGCACCCGCCTTACAAGTAAGGTGGAAATGAGAAATTGGTGTGATAATGAAGGAATTGAAAGAATTTACGATCCCTTTTATAGGGCTTAAAATAGGCGAGCACCGGTTTGAGTTTACAATTGAAAAACCGTTCTTTGAGCATTTTGAGTATAATGAATTTAATGATGCAGCTATACAATTGGATGTATTGTTGGTTAAAAAAGCAACACTGTTAGAGTTTACACTAACTTTTAAAGGTACCGTAAACGTAAATTGTGATGTTAGTAATGAACCATACAACCAAAAAATAGAAGATGATTATAGGTTTGTTGTAAAATTTGGTGAAGACCACAATGAGGAAGACGAAGATTTATTAGTCTTACCTCACGGAAGTTACGAAGTAAATATACAACAGTTTATATATGAATCTATCGTATTAGCGATGCCAACAAAAAAGATACACCCTGGTGTTGAAGATGGTACATTAAAAAGCGATATACTTGACAAACTTGAAGAGCTTCGGCCTAAAGGAAAAAACGAAAATCCAGACGAGAAAGAAATTGATCCTCGTTGGAACGAATTAAAAAAACTATTAACGGATAAATAATATAGAGCAATGGCACATCCTAAAAGAAAAATCTCGAAAACAAGAAGAGATAAAAGAAGAACACATTATAAAGCTACTGCCCCTCAAATAGCTACAGATCCTACAACAGGAGAGGCTCACCTATACCACAGAGCTCACTGGCACGAAGGTAAATTATACTATCGTGGACAAATTGTAATCGACGCTGTTGAAGAGGTTGAAGCATAAAACGTTCATACTATAAAACAAGTAGCTCTCACATACCAGTGGGAGTTTTTTGTTTTTAACATTGTAAACGTTAAAAACAACTTATTTTACCCCCCGCTTTGATGAATTTTTAGTAATTTTCACTCCCTTTAAAAGGTTTTGAAGCCTTTTTTGGTGAATTTAATTCAAATCTATGAACAAAATCACAGCAGCAGTTACCGCTGTCGGTGGCTATGTGCCGGACTACGTCCTTACCAACCAGATTCTTGAAACCATGGTTGAGACGAATGACGAATGGATAACATCCCGTACTGGAATTAAAGAACGTAGAATTTTAAAAGATAAAGACAAAGGAACTTCCTTTCTTGCTATTAAAGCAGCTGAGGATCTTCTTAAAAAAAGCAATACCGATCCCAAAGATATCGATATGGTGATTATGGCAACAGCCACACCCGATATGCCGGTAGCAGCAACAGGCGTTTACGTAGCCACCCAAATAGGTGCCGTAAACGCTTTTTCGTATGATTTGGTGGCTGCGTGTTCAAGCTTTTTATATGGGATGTCAACTGCCGCTCGGTATATTGAGTCAGGCCGCTATAAAAAAGTATTATTGATAGGGGCAGATAAAATGTCTTCTATTATCGATTATGAAGATCGAACGACCTGCATCATTTTTGGAGATGGAGCAGGTGCTATGCTTTTTGAGCCCAATGAAGAAGGCTACGGGCTTCAAGATGAAATTTTACGTAGTGATGGCATAGGAAGGCAAAGCTTGAAAATTGAAGCTGGTGGTTCCATTTTACCGGCTTCGGTCGAAACGGTTGCAAATAAAAAACATTATGTTTTTCAAGATGGAAAAACAGTTTTTAAATTTGCAGTTTCCAATATGGCTGATGTAAGTGAAAAAATAATGAACCGTAATAACCTTACCGGTGAAGATGTAAACTGGTTAGTGCCGCATCAAGCAAATAAGCGAATAATCGATGCCACTTCAAAGCGGATGAATCTTCCTTCAGAAAAAGTGATGATGAACATCCACAAATATGGAAACACGACATCGGCAACCTTACCGTTATGTATTTACGATTACGAAAAACAATTAAAAAAAGGAGATAATTTAGTATTTGCTTCCTTTGGAGGAGGCTTTACATGGGGTGCCATTTATTTGAAATGGGCCTACGATGCAAAATAAAAAACGAAAGATTAAACCAACTGTGATATGAAGTTAAAAGAAATTCAAAATTTAATCAAGTTTGTGGCAAAATCCGGAGCCAGTGAAGTAAAACTTGAAATGGACGATGTTAAAATTACCATTAAAACCGGAACAGAGGATGGTAAAGACAAAACGACGTATATTCAGCAAGTACCAACCATGGCGGCACAGCCACAACAAATGGCTCCTTCGGCCGCTCCACAACAAACGGAAGCTCCAGCTCCAACTGCCGAAAGTAAAGAAACAGCTGCCGATGACGATTCAAAATACATTACTGTAAAATCTCCAATAATTGGAACTTTTTACCGCAAGCCATCTCCAGACAAACCCGTTTTTATAGAAGTAGGAGATACCGTAAAAGAAGGAGATGTACTTTGTGTAATTGAAGCGATGAAACTTTTCAACGAAATTGAAAGTGAAGTTTCAGGAAAAATAGTAAAAGTATTGGTAGATGACGCTTCTCCAGTTGAGTTTGACCAACCACTTTTCTTAGTAGATCCTTCATAAATAACCTCTAAAATTTCGAATCGAAGTCTGAATTTTTTTAGAATTTAGGATTTGGAATTTGTTAATTTCAGAAAGTTATGTTTAAAAAGATATTGATTGCCAATAGGGGAGAGATAGCACTTCGTATTATCCGAACCTGCCGCGAAATGGGTATTAAAACCGTTGCGGTTTATAGTAAAGCAGATGAAGAGAGCTTACACGTACGCTTTGCAGATGAAGCTGTATGTATTGGTCCTGCGCCAAGTAGTGAAAGTTATTTGAAAATTTCAAATATCATTGCTGCAGCTGAAATTACCAATGCAGATGCCATTCACCCTGGATACGGATTTTTATCTGAAAACTCCAAGTTCTCCAAAATTTGTGAAGAGCATGAGTTTAAGTTTATAGGTGCTTCCCCTGATATGATTGACAGGATGGGGAACAAAGCAAGAGCCAAAGCTACGATGCGAGAAGCTGGTGTTCCTTGTGTTCCTGGAAGTGAAGGTGTAATTCCAGACTTTAAAGCTTGTAAAAAAATTGCCAAAGAAACCGGATATCCAGTGATGCTGAAAGCAAGTGCTGGTGGTGGTGGAAAAGGAATGCGTGCCGTTTGGAAAGAAGAAGACCTTCAAGGTGCTTGGGAGTCTGCGCGTCAAGAAAGTAAAGCTGCTTTTGGTAATGACGATATGTATATGGAAAAACTCATAGAAGAGCCACGCCATATCGAAATACAGATTGTTGGCGATAGCAATGGGAAAGCGTGTCATTTAAGTGAACGTGATTGCTCAGTGCAGCGTCGTCACCAAAAATTAACCGAAGAAACCCCAAGTCCGTTTATGACTAAAAAGTTACGGGACGATATGGGGAAAGCTGCGGTAAAAGCTGCTGAATTTATTAAATACGAAGGTGCCGGTACGGTAGAATTTTTGGTAGATAAACACCGTAACTTCTACTTTATGGAAATGAATACTCGTATTCAAGTAGAGCACCCCATTACCGAACAAGTAGTAGATTACGATTTGATTCGGGAGCAAATTTTAGTTGCGGCAGGTGTTTCTATTTCAGGTAAAAATTACATACCAAAATTACATGCCATTGAATGTAGAATCAATGCGGAAGACCCATACAATAACTTTAGACCTTCCCCAGGAAGAATAGAAGTATTGCACGCTCCGGGAGGGCATGGTGTAAGGCTTGACACACACGTGTATGCTGGTTACGTTATTCCACCAAACTACGATTCTATGATTGCCAAACTGATAACTACTGCTCAAACCAGAGAAGAAGCTATTAGTAAAATGAAACGTGCCTTGGACGAGTTTGTTATTGAAGGCGTAAAAACCACCATTCCATTTCATAGACAATTGATGGACGATCCGGCGTATGTAAGCGGAAACTACACCACAGCGTTTATGGACACTTTTGTAATGAACGAACCAGAAGAGGAAGAGTAAAATAAGTTGCAGTAGCCAGTATTCAGTTGGCAGAAAAACTGAAGAATATATTTAGCACCAATTTCAAAGAAATCACTTTTATTTTTTTGAATTGGTGCTTTTTTATTGAAATTTACTGAATGTGTACCCTGAGCGGAGCCGAAGGGTTAAATACTAATCTATATGAACTTATCCTATTGGGAATATAAAACCTGGCTTCAAAACATCGATTATGCCATTGTCGGCAGCGGATTGGTCGGTCTTAATTGTGCCTTGGCCCTTAAAAACAAGCATCCAAAAGCAAACATCACAGTGTTTGAAAAAGGAATGTTACCCAGTGGAGCTAGTACTAAAAATGCCGGTTTTGCCTGTTTTGGAAGCCTTTCTGAGATACTAGACGATCTTTCAACTCATTCTGAAGCAGAAGTTACCAAACTTGTAAAAGAACGCGTAGAAGGCTTGCAATTGCTTCGGAAAAATATTGGGGATGAACAACTTAAATTTAAACAATTCGGCGGATATGAATTATTTACGGAAGAAGATACCGAACTCTTTCAAGCGTGTCAATCCCAATTACAAAATATCAACGAATTATTGAAGCCAATTTTTAATGACGACGTGTTTTCAATTACGGAAAATACATTTCAGTTTAAAAAAATTCAGTCGCAGCTTATCTTCAACAAATTTGAAGGGCAAATAGATACCGGAAAAATGATGCACGCCTTGCTTCAGGAAGTATACAAAAAAGAAATTACCGTTTTAAATC
>OJEO01000284.1_pt1 | contig 21680 bp, 18 predicted proteins | sample 1593621 | NCBI WGS metagenome assembly OJEO01 (sample SAMN05416875, study PRJEB24817) | seawater metagenome | isolation source: Sea water | place: Canada:Atlantic | collected 2013-11
CGAGATGTAGAGAGGTCTCGTGGGCTCGGAGATGTGTATAAGAGACAGATTGTAACAGAATTTATTCACTAAAAGCCTTATAAGAATTATACTTTGTTAAAATAGTCTGATTTAATATTTTTATTATCTCCGTCTTTAAATAGGTTGTAACTAAACCATTCGTGAATTGAATATGCACCTGTTTCTCCTTGTTTATTTACCGCGATATACCCCACTTGAAAGTTCTTAAAATCTTTACCGGGCTTGTTTACAATTCTACCAATTGCGATTTCGCAGGCTTCTTGTGGAGATTTCCCTTGACGCATTAATTCAACGATTAAAAAACTTCCTACCGTTTTTAAAACTTCTTCACCTAAACCAGTTGCTGATGCGCCACCAATTTCATTGTCTACAAACAAACCACCACCAATAATAGGTGAGTCTCCTACTCTACCTGCCATTTTATAAGCCAATCCACTTGTAGTACAAGCACCCGAAATATTTCCATTTTTATCAATTGCCAGCATCCCAATCGTATCGTGATTTTCTATATTGATAATTGGCTTATATTCTGATTTTATCTTCCACGCTTCCCAAGCTTTTTTAGCAGCTGCTGTTAGTAAATTTTCTCTTTTAAACCCGTTAGAAACGGCAAATTTTTCTGCTCCTTCTGCCACTAGCATTACATGAGGCGTGTCTTCCATTACTTTTCTTGCTACAGAAATTACGTGCATAATATTCTTAACACCTAAAACAGCCCCATAATCACCTTTATCATTCATGATACAGGCGTCTAAGGTTACGTCTCCCTCTCTATCTGGTAATCCTCCTTTGCCAACAGACTGCCCTTCTTCATTTGCTTCTTCAATTCTACAACCCTGTTCTACAGCATCTAATGCCGAACCTCCATTTTGTAAAACTTTTGCAGCGGTTTCAACTGCCAAAGGCGTGTCCCAAGTTGCAATTACTAATGGTGTGGTAGGTTTTGACGTTACTATGGATGCTTCTTTTTTTTCTAATGTTTCATCACAACTCGTAAAGGCTGATGAAACAGCAACCAAACCTAAACCAGTAACAGATGCTTTTTTAATAAAGTTTCTTCTTTTCATATTTTATTATTATTAAAAGGAATGAAGTAATTTTGAATTAAAAAAAAAGTTTCATCCCTAGCAATGACATCCATTTTTAATTTATTTGAATCTCATCAATAAACAACCAAGTTCTTCCATTGTGTTTAAAACCTAAATGCCATTCCGGTAATTTACCTGTTTTTTTTGCAATTACTTTTATAAACCTTGCTATACCCAATTTTGATATATGAACAGTTTCAACTTTTACTTCATCAGTATTTTTCGGAATTTTAAATTTCCAATTTGACTCTTTTCTAAAATTTAACCCATCTAAAGAAGTAAATATATCAACTTCTTTTGGAAGAAAAATCCAACTTCTTTGATCCTTTAAAAAGGATACTTTTAAGTTATATATTAAAGTTTCTTTACCTAGATCTACAGTTGCATTTAAATCTACATCAAAATATCCTTGCCAAGTACCGGTTCTAAAATCTTCTGCTCCCAAGACACCATCAATTAGCGCATTGTCTCCGCCAGCGTTGTACTGATTTGCGTATTTTGTCTGCAAACCAATTTTTAAGTTCGGGTCTATCTTATAGAAATCTGTTTTAATAACTGTACTTTTTTTATTATTTTTCTCAGCATATACTCTTAAACTTGCTTTTTCTGAAATGATAAAAGATTGTTTATATTTCTGAAAATCAACACCCAAAGAGTAATAAATACTTGCCTCTTCATCTGCGTTTCCTAAACTCACTTCTGTACTTCCTTTAAATGCAATTTTTCCTTTTGAAATAAATGGAGCAGCAACTATTAAGTGCTCATCAATAGAAGTCTTAGGAATATTTTTATCTGCCGCTCCCCAGTTTGTTTGCGTATCCGTCATCTCAAAAACCAAACTACCTCCGTTTATAATATCTGTATGATTGATAAATGAAAACGCATAATTTTCACCATTCAATTTTACAGATTGTATGTATTTATTCTCTTCGGATTGATTATTCGCTTGAACAGTAAACGATTTTCCATTTTCTAGATTGATAGTAGCTTTCTCAAATAACGGCGCACCAATGATGTATTGATTTGAACCAGGTGTCACCGGATAAAATCCTAAAGAAGAAAATATATACCAAGCACTCATTTGTCCGCAATCTTCGTTTCCTGAAATTCCGTCTGGCGTATTTGTATACAATTCTGTTAATATTTGACGTACTTTCTCTTGCGTCTTACAGGGTTTATTTATAAAGTTATACAAATATGCCATGTGATGACTCGGTTCATTTCCGTGCGCATATTGCCCAATTAAACCTGTAATATCTACTTGATGACTACCTGAAGTTTTGTCTTCTGCAGAAAACAAATTATCTAACTGATTTTCTAAATGTTGCTTACCTCCTAACAACCTTATAAATCCTGAAATATCTTGCGGAACATAAAAACTGTATTGCCAAGAATTTGCTTCTGTATAGTTAAAATTCACTTCATACGGATCAAACGGTGCAAACCAAGTATTTCTGAACCTTCCTCTCATAAATTGGCTATTAGGATCGAAAACATTTTTATACGATTGCGCTCTTTCTATATAGGTTTTATAATCCTCTTCTTTCCCTAAATCTTTTGCCATTTGAGCAATAGTCCAATCATCATAAGCATATTCTAAAGTTTTAGAAACCGATTCAGATTCTTTTTCAACCGGAATAAATCCGAAATTCTTATAAGAGTCCAAACCTAACTTATCTCTCGTTGCAGAATGTTTCATTGCTTTAAAAGCTTTTTCCACATTGTACTTCCGAATTCCTTTTAAATAAGCATCTGCAATTACAGGAACCGCATGATACCCGATCATACAACCGGTATAATTTGCCGATAAATCCCAAATTGGCATGATGCCACCTTCCTCATATTTTGCTAAAAAAGTGTTGATAAAATCGTTAGTTTTCTCTTGTTCTATAATGGTGTATAGCGGATGTGCAGCTCTATAAGTGTCCCAAAGTGAGAATACGGTATAATAGTCGAAATCTTTTGTTTCGTGAATTTTCATATCCATTCCTCGATACCTTCCATCTACATCTTGATATAAATTTGGTGCAATAGAAACGTGATACAGCGAAGTATAAAAATTGACTTTATTGTCTTTATTTTTATCCTTAATAACAATTTTTTCTAATTGCTGTTCCCAAAAATTTTGGGCTGTTTTCTTTAATTGCTCAAAAGTTTGATTCCCTATTTCAGCTTCTAAATTCTTTTTTGCCCCTTCAATATCTACTGCAGAAATTCCTATTTTAATAAATATAGGTTCGTTATTTGGGTTACTAAAATGCAGTGCTATTTTCTGTGCGCCTTTCATTCCTTTTTTTGAAGGCGACTGCAAAACATCTTTAAAAGAATGAGACGTTTTGATGCTAAAAAATAAACGTTGGTCACTTGCCCAAGCTTCAGAAAAGCGATACCCAACAATTTCTGTATCTGAAATTTTAGTAATTTTTGCATCTAACACTTTATCTCTGTGTAATAAATCTAAAATTACAAACTGATTATCCGCAGTAGGAAAATTATATTTATGTATTCCACTCCTTTTAGATACTGTTAACTCAACATCAATATTTGTATCCTCTAAATGCACTTTATAAAAACCTGGCTCCGCTACTTCATTCGTATGAGAAAATTTACTTTTGTAGCCTTCCTTTCCATCGGCTCCATTATTAAAAACTTGCTTATTGGTAGGCATTAATAAAATATCACCATAATCAGAAACACCAGTTCCACTTAAATGTGTATGTGAAAATCCATAGATTTCATTATCAGAATAATGATAACCAGAACAACCATCCCAGCCATCTAAACGAGTATCTGGAGAAAGTTGCATCATTCCAAAAGGCATGGTAGCTCCCGGGTATGTATGACCATGACCACCAGTTCCAATAAACGGATTTACATAAGAAATTAGGTTTTTAGCTTTTTGAGCATTAGAAACCTCTGTCTTTTCAGTACATGAAATAATAACTAAAATGATTAAAAAAAGTAACGTAAGTGCATGTTTTTTCATCAGTTATATAAGTATAAAATTTTGTCTAAATTAGCAAGATAACGATAATCAATTAAACGGAAAATGAGCACTTTTAGACGAATAACGCAAATTATATTATACATGACTTTAATTGCACTACTAACAGCGTGTTTTAAAGAAAAAAAAGCAAATACTGCTCCTAGTATTATTCCTATTCCTAGTGAACAAGTTATAACAAAAGGTGTTTTTGTATTAAGTAGTGCCACAAAATTAACCTATGATGACAGTTTAAAAAGTGTTGCTAATTTTTTTAAAAGTTATGTTGAAAACGGGAGTAATATTCAATTAAATACGTCTTCTAAAAACAGTATTCAATTTAAAATAGATGCCTCTATTTCTAATAATGAAGCATATCAATTAAAAATTACTAAGGATAAAATTTTAATTTCCGCGAAATCCCAAAAAGGGGCTTTTTATGCTTTTCAATCTTTAAGACAGTTATTACCTGTTGATTTTGAAAAATCAAAAGCATTTAATGAAACTCATATTGCTATTCAATGTTTAGAAATTAAAGATGCTCCCCAATTTAAATATCGCGGAATGCATTTAGATGTTGGTCGTCATTTTTTCTCTGTAGACTTTATTAAAAAATACATTAATTTAATGGCAATGCTAAAAATGAATACTTTTCATTGGCATCTAACAGAAGATCAAGGTTGGCGAATTGAAATTAAAAAATATCCAAAACTCCAAGAAATAGCTGCTTTTAGAAATGAAACATTAATTGGTCATCACAATAATCTACCTCATCAATTTGACGGTAAAAAATATGGAGGATATTATACTCAAGAAGAAATTAAAGATGTGGTAAAATATGCTTCAGAAAGGCAAATAACTATCATTCCTGAAATTGAAATGCCAGGTCACTCTCAGGCTGCTATCGCTGCTTATTCAGAATTGGGATGTTCCGGAAAACAAATTGAAGTAGCTACAAAATGGGGTGTTTTTAACGAAGTATATTGCCCTAAAGAAAGTACCTTTAAATTTCTAGAAGATGTAATAGACGAAGTTGTGGCTTTATTTCCAGGAAAATATATTCATATAGGTGGAGATGAGGCTCCAAAAACCAACTGGAAAAATTGTGATTATTGCCAAAAACTTATCAGAAAAGAGGGGCTAAAAGACGAACATGGATTGCAAAGTTATTTTATTGCTAGAATGGAAAAATATATCAATTCAAAAGGTAAACAAATTATTGGTTGGGATGAAATCTTAGAAGGTGGTTTGGCACCTAATGCAACTGTAATGTCTTGGCGAGGAACTAGCGGAGCTATTCAAGCAGCTAAAGAAGGGCATGATGTTATTTTAACTCCTGGTTCTCACTGTTATTTTGACCATTACCAGTCAGACAATGAAAATGAGCCTTTGGCCATTGGTGGATTTCTTCCTTTAGAAAAAGTATATGCTTTTGATCCGATACCGGAAGAACTCAATGAACAAGAAGCCATATATGTGTTAGGTGCACAAGGAAATGTATGGACAGAATATATGCAAACTGAAAAACAGGTAGAATACATGGCTTTCCCTAGAGTTGTTGCACTAAGTGAAGTGCTGTGGTCTTCTCCTGAAAATAAAAATTATACAGATTTTATTAATAGATTAGAGCAGTATCAAAAAAGATTAGACCAATTAGATGTAAATTACGCCAATCATATGTATTCCGTAAAGGGTGAATTAAAAAATACAGAAGGTAATTTAACTTATCAATTAAATGCGACCTCTTCAACCTACCCTATTTACTATTCTATAGATGATACAGAACCTTCAAAATTATATTCAAATCCAATTGCTGTGGATTCATTCATGAATATCAAAGCTATTATTCGTGATTCAGATGATAAAAATTTAGGAAGTATTTTTGAACAGAAAATAAATTTACATAAAGGAGTTGGTGCAAAAATTACGATCGATAAAGAACCACATCCTGCATACAATGCTGGTGGAAAAACAGCATTGATTAACGGGATTTCAGGAAACAACAAACGTTATGGAGATAAAGAATGGTTAGGTTTTTCAGGGGAGGATGTAGAGATTACTATTGAATTTGAAGCACCAACAAACATCAATACCATTACTACCCGATTTTTTAATGCTAACGGACAATGGATTTATCCGCCAAAGGAAATTAATTTACAATTAAAATTAGAAGATGGAAGAGCTATTTCAACAAGCAAAAAAACAGAAAACAATGATTCTTTATTAGTTGATTTTAGTGTAAACATCTCACAATTCTATCCAGAAGATAAAAATTTAAAAGCAACCGAATTAAAGATTACAATTCCTAGTTACGGAATTATCCCAGAAGGAAAGCAAGGTACTGGAAACAAACCATGGACATTTATTGATGAAATCACAATAAAATAAATATGATTTTAGAAATTTGTGCCAACTCCTATCAATCTGCAATGAATGCTCAAAAAGCTGGAGCTCACAGAATAGAGTTATGTACTGAGTTATCCGTTGGCGGCATCACACCTTCCTTCGGATTACTTAAAAAAGTCATGGCAGCATTAACAATTCCTGTTCATGTATTAATTCGTCCTAGAAGCGGAAATTTTACGTATTCTGATTCGGAATTTAAAATTATGAAAGAGGATATTCAACAATGCAAAGACTTAGGTTGTGCTGGAATTGTTTCTGGAGTATTACATGCAAATAATACTATAGATATTAAAAGAACAAAAGAATTAATTGAACTTTCTAAACCCATGTCTTTTACCTTTCACCGGGCTTTTGATGCGGTGCCAAAACCAAAAGAGTCGTTGCTTAAATTAATAAATCTAGGCGTTGATAGACTGTTAACCTCAGGTCAAAAAGATAAAGCTGAAGATGGAATTGAATTATTAATTGAACTTCAACAGATAGCACAAAACAAACTCATCATCATGCCTGGAAGTGGCATAAATCAAATGAATAGTAGTCTTTTTAAAAATGCTAGATTTACAGAGATTCACTCTTCAGCTTCAAGAGAGATCTCAGAAAACACACATTCTTATTTTGGAAATACTCCGCAAACAGTTTCTGATATAGACACTATCAAAAATATTTTAGATACGATAGCCTAAGTTATTTTTTTGAGATAAACATAGATTCTAAGAAACCCAACCCATAGCCTAAGAACTGCGTAAGTGCGGTTATGATGCTCAAAAAACCAACTAATGGATTAAAATTATTCCGCAAAAAAGCATCTAAACCAATTAATAAGAAATAAAAAGTATATAACAGAATTGGGATATAAACTCCAAAAAATGAGAGTAAAATAGAAAGGTCTAAACCAAGTATAAAAATACTTGGAAACCAATAGGTAAGTTTCGCGGTGGTTGGATATTTTTTATTGAGTTTGGGTCTTGCAGTGCCAAATGCAAAAGTCTGTTGAAAGAAACCTAAAAAAGAATTCCTGCGTTTATGATAGACATACGCTGCATCTATAAGCTGAGTTTCTAAACCTTGATCCCATAAACGAAAGCTTAAATCTATATCTTCACCAGCTCTCATATTTGAAAAGCCTTTGGTGATATCAAAAGCTTTTTGAGAAAGCCCCATATTAAAACTTCTTGGTTGAAATTTCCCAACACTTTTTTTATTCCCTCTAATGCCACCAGTAGTTAAAAAAGAAGTCATGGAATAATTGATAGCTTTTTGTAATACTGAAAAACTAGGATGTGCCGCATCCGGACCTCCAAAAGCATCTGTATACTTTTTTTCTAGTTGTTTCGTAATTTCTGCTAGATAGTTATAAGGAAGGATTACGTCTGAATCTAAGATAATAAAGTAATTTCCTGTGGCTTTGGTCATTCCATAATTTCTACTTGATCCAGGACCTGTATTTTCTGTCTCAAAATATTGAATAGACAATTCTGAGGTATATTTATTATAATCAAATCACTTTTTTCAGAAGATCCATCTTCTACAATGCAAACTTCAAAGGGTTCATCATATTCTTGAGCGCTTATACTCACTAATAATTCGTCTATTTCTTCAGGACGATTGTAAACAGGGATGATAATGGAAAAAAATGGTTTCACGGGCTTTGTTATGTAACAGAAAAGTTAATTTCCTGTCCGTTGATTTTAAATAAAACTGAATCGTATTTTTTTTCTGTAAAAACTTCTGCATCTTCGACCGATATGTTATAATCAATCTTAGTAATCGCTTTTTTTACAGTATTAGAAAAATCAGATTCAATTATATGTTCATCTGATTCAAGTGTTAGTATTTGATTTTCTTTAAAAAAAGAAAGTGTAGTTCCTTTTTTACTTTTTAAATTCGTACCACTCACAATAATGGTCTCAAGCATAATAAACCCTCCTAACTCGGCAATTTTTAAATATAAATCGCCATAATCTGATACAGCAAATTTCTTAATTCCGTATGCTACAATGTCTGCTTCAATTTTAAGATCAACCTCTGTTCTCTCCATCAACCTAAAACTTTCAGATGATTTAAATACTGTATCCATTTTCTTAAAAAAGCCCATGTGTTAAATTTAATTGTAAAAATAGCATAAAAATATGCAATAAAACTATAAAATACTTTGACTCTAATACAAGTTATTATTGACTTTGGAGACTGAAAATAGTGTTTTCGCGTGCATTGCAATATCTACTAAAGAAGTATTCCAAACTAAGGCTTGCTAATGCTTCAAAATTCTATTTAAAATACCTTTTATGATACTCTGAAACATTTAAATCATCTAAATTTAACATATCACTATTAGAATTTTTCCATAACAGCGTCACTTACACCCATATTAGAAAACCCTCCATCATGAAATAAATTTTGTAAGGTTACTTTCTTTGTCAGGTCTGAAAACATAGAAATAGTGTAATTCGCACATTCTAAAGCAGTTGCATTCCCTAAAGGACTCATTTTTTCTGAATATGCAATAAAACCATCAAATCCTTTAACTCCACTACCCGCAGTAGTTGGTGTTGGAGATTGAGAAATGGTATTTACGCGTACTTTATGATCTCTACCAAAGAAGTAGCCAAAACTGCGTGCAACAGACTCTAAATAGGCTTTATTATCTGCCATATCATTGTAATCTGGAAAGACTCTTTGCGCAGCCATATAGCTTAACGCGACGATACTTCCCCATTCATTCATAGCTTTCTTCTTGTATAGAATATTTAAAGTTTTATGAAAAGAAACCGCAGAAACATCCCATCCCTTTTTTGTGAAATCATAATTAGGGTCTGTATACGACTTTCCTTTTCTAACATTTACAGACATACCAATAGAATGTAATACAAAATCAATTTTACCACCTAAAACCTCCATTGCTTTTTCTACAAGATTCTCCAAGTCTTCTATTGAAGTTGCATCTGCCGAAATTATTTGAGAACCCGTTTTTGCTGCGAGAATTTCTAATGTTCCCATTCTAATTGAAGCTGGGGCATTGGTTAAAACAAACTCCGCACCTTCTTCATGTGCGCGTTCAGCTGTTTTCCAAGCAATAGAATGCTCGTTTAATGCACCAAATATAATTCCTTTTTTACCCTTTAGTAAGTTGTACAATATATTTATTTTTTTTGTAGTTGTTGGCTGTTGTTCGCCTTACTCTTATTTATTTCTTGTAAAAAAACTAACTCAACAGTTCTTTTGCATGTATCATTGCTGAGTCAGAAATATCTTTACCACTTAGCATTTCTGCAATTTCTTTAATACGTTCTTCGGTAGATAATTGCTTTAAATTCGTGGTTGTAACTCCGTTTATTTCTTCTTTATATACCTTATAATGATTGCCACCTTTTGCAGCAATTTGAGGTAAATGAGTAATTGCAATTACCTGCATGTTATTACCCATTTGTCCCATAATAGCTGCTATTTTATTAGAAACCTCTCCAGAAACTCCAGTATCTATTTCATCAAAAATAATGGTTGGTAGTTGCGTGTTTTCTGATAATACTTTCTTTACAGATAGCATGATTCTTGATAATTCGCCACCAGAAGCAACTTTTTTCAACTCCCCAAAATTACCACCTTTATTGGCAGAAAAGAGAAATTCTAGATGGTCTTTACCATTATTAAAATAAGTATTTGTAAGTGTTGCTTTTATAGAAAAACGTGCATTTTCCATTCCTAAATCCGTTAGCAAAAATTCTAATTGCTTGGTTAATTTAGGGATTGCAGATGTTCTTGCCTTTGATATTTTTTCTGCAACTGCATCTAATTTTTCAGAGATTGCTAAAATTTGCTCTTTTTTATTATTTAGCTCTCCTTCTGCAGACTCTACCTGCCTTACTTTATCAGATAACTCCTCAAAAACTAATAATAATTCCTGATTTGAGTTTACGTAATGTTTCTTTTGAAGATTATATAACAATTGCAACCTGTCATTAATTTCTTCTACTTCATTCGGATTAAAATCTACATTTTCGTTTGCAGTTTCTAACTCAGAAACAATATCATCCATCTCTATTTTTATAGAGGTAATTCTATCTGCTAATTCTTGGTATTCTTTAGAAAAAGATGCTATTTTAGAAATTTTAAATTCTAAGGTATTTAATACGTTTTGAAGCCCAATTTCTTCATGTATAGAAAGCTCTAGGCTTTCAGATAAATTGAGTTTTATGTCTTCTATATTATTTAACTTCTCTAACTTTTCCTCTAAACCTGATTGTTCATCTTCTTTAATATTTGCATCTTCAAGCTCTGTAAACAAATGTAAATTGTAATCATATTGCTTATTTGCTTCTTTTTGCGCTGTTTCTAGAGACAATAATTCCTTTTTTAAAGAACTTAATTGAATAAAACCTCTTTTATACGAAGCTATTCTATCTGTATTTTTAGCCAATGCATCTAAAATTTCAAATTGAAAACTTGCATCAGACAGTTGCATCGTTTGATGCTGAGAATGCACATCTATCAATTTTGATCTTAACTCGTTTAAAACATTTAAAGTAACCGGTGTATCATTTACAAAAGCCCTTGATTTACCTGAAGGAAGAATTTCTCTTCTAATAATTGTTTCAGCTTCATAGTCTAAATCTACTGAAATAAAAAAGTCTTGTAAACTGTAATTACTAATGGCAACTTTTGCTTCTACAATACATTTAGTAGACGTGTCTTTTAGTGAAGATAAATCTGCTCTATTTCCTAAAACTAGACCTAAAGCACCTAATAAAATAGATTTTCCAGCACCTGTTTCTCCTGTAATAATTGACAAACCTGAGGAAAAATCAATACTTAAGTGATTGATTAATGCGTAATTATTTATAGATAATTGTGTAAGCAAATTGACTAATTTTTAGAAGTTAAAATTAGTGAAATTTGTTGAATTTAATCTAACTTTCTCCATTTAGAATTATTGTTTGGAGAAATTTTTCTTAAAGATTGTATTAAGCGGTCTTTGTTTCTAGTCTTAGCATCTTCAGAATACATGCTTACAATTTCATCTGCTTTTGCATCAAAAAACAATCTAATTAAATAATTACCAACTGTTTTATTGTAGATACGCTCTAAAGTTAATAAACTTGTTTCAATAGTTTGTTGGGCAGAAGCTTTAGATTTTACAATGTTATCAAATCCTTTTCTATGATAATTATAAAGTAAGTCTCGATACACCTTCAATTTTGGAGATAATACGTTATCTATTAAAGCATATCTATTTTGTTTACCTACCACGTTTTGCCAAGAAGAAAGACCACTTTGTTGCGCTTGTAACATTACATTTTGTGCTTCTTTTAATTCGGTTTCTCCACCGTATTTAGAAAAGGTATCTGCGTCTATCCCTAAAATTATATTTGCATAAAAAACAATAGAGGATACCAAGTTGCTGTCAAAAGAATTTTTATTATAGATTAAAGGATCAAACTCATTGTATTTAAAATTGAATTCGTTGTCCTTAATATTCAATATTGGTGAAGCATAACTAGAATTATAAACAGGTCTTGTAGATTGCACTTGAAGCGTTGCAGTAAAGTTATTATTATCTCTAGAAGTTATAATAATTGTCATTGCACAATTAACACGTTCTTCTGGCTTTACTATTCTATTTGTCCACTTGGTTTGATTAATATATTCATTTAATGATTGTTGCAAAGTATTAAACACTTGTTTATTAGAGCCCGCAATTTGATCTGAATTTACCGTAACCAGACAGTTTAACTCTTGAGCATTCAGACTAAAAAATGAGAATACTAGTATAAAAAGTAATGTTAATTTATGCATCTTCAATTTTAGATATTATAGTGTCTTGATACAAGAACTTTAGGCAATCCAAGTTGTACTAACCTATTTGTCTTGTTTCTTAATTCGATTTACAATTTCATTCATAATGTCTTTCGCAACTGCTACTTTAGACTTTAGTTTGAACGATTTTTCATTAAATTCTTTATCAATAATAGTGATTTTATTTGTGTCTTTAGCAAAACCGGCACCTTTATCTTGCAGAGAGTTTAAAATAATAGCATCTAAATTTTTTCTTTTTAGTTTGCCTTTTGCATTTTCTATCTCATTGTTAGTTTCTAATGCAAAACCAACCAAATACTGATGTTTCTTTATTGCACCTAAAGAAGCTAAAATATCTTTAGTTGGTGATAACGATAATTCTAATGTTGTATCCGTCTTTTTTATTTTCTGCGAAGCACTATTTTTTGGTTTATAATCTGCAACTGCAGCAGAAAGTATCGCAATATCTACATCTTTAAAGTAGATATGGGAGGCATCATACATTTCTTCAGCAGAGACAACATCTACTCGATGCACTAGAGAGTGTTTTATTTGTTGATTGCTTGGTCCAGAAATCAAATATACTTCTGCACCTAAATTTGCAGCAGCACTTGCAATTGCAAATCCCATTTTTCCTGAAGAATGATTTCCTATGAAACGAACGGGGTCTATTGCTTCATAAGTTGGTCCGGCCGTAACTAACACTTTCTTACCTTTTAAAGGCAGTTTAGCGCGTATATCTTTCTCTATAAAAGAAACGATATCTTCTGGTTCTGCCATTCTGCCCTCGCCTATTAAACCACTTGCAAGCTCACCTGAAGTAGCAGGAATTAAAATATTATTAAAACGTTGTAATTTATTTAAACTTTCTATAGAAGAGGGATGCTTATACATATCCAAATCCATTGCAGGTGCAAAATAAACTAGACATTTAGCTGACAAATAAGTGGCAAGTAATAGATTATCGCAAGTTCCGTTTGCCATTTTAGACAAAGTATTTGCGGTAGCGGGTGCAATTAACATGTAATCTGCCCAAAGACCTAATTCTACGTGATTGTTCCAAAGTTCATTTTCATCTTCTTTAGAATAAAAAGTAGAATGAACCGGGTTTTTAGAAAGTGTAGAAAGTGTGAGAGGTGTTATAAAATTTTTAGACGCAGGAGTCATAATAACTTTGACTTCTGCGCCTAATTTTATAAACAAACGAACTAGACTAGCCGTTTTATATGCTGCAATTCCAGCAGTAATTCCTAAAAGAATTTTCTTTTCTTTTAAGACAGACATTACTCTGTTTCTGGAGTTCTGTGATATACTTTATCATTTAACCACTCTTCAACCGCCATAGCAGTTGGTTTTGGTAACCTTTCGTAAAATTTAGAAACTTCTATTTGTTCTTTATTCTCGAATACTTCTTCTAAAGAATCGTTATATGTTGCAAATTCATCCAACTTATCTACTAATTCTCTTTTTAAATCAGAATTAATTTGATTAGCTCTCTTTGCAATAATAGAAATAGCCTCATAGATATTCTCTGTTGGTGCTTCAATTTCATTCTTATTGTAAGTAATAGTACTTAACGGTGCTTTGGTATCTTTATAATCCATCTTAAATAATTATTTCTTTTGTAAATTAGCTACTAATGCTTCCTGCTTTGCTACTAAAGCATCAACTCTTATTTTTTCGTTTTGTAATGTTGCAAACATCTCATTTGCATCTTCTAAATACTTAGATTCTGGAAAAGTCTTTTTAAGTCTCTCATAATCTTCTGTTGCGTCTGCAATTCTTTCTAACTTTCTTCTATCATAACTTTTCAAAACAAAATCATGTCCTGCTTTAAAGCTATAATAAATTGCTTCTTCTTTATATTTAGTTCCTAAAAAGTCTTCCAATAAATTATCAAAAGCCTTGATTGCCGCCTTATAATTTCTTAAATCGTAATCTGCAGTTCTATAATATGTTTTTGCTATCTCGAAATATTTTTTTTCTAATTTTAATCTTATTTCTGAATAGTACGCATTCGCTTCGTCGATTTTATCTGAAGTTGGATATGTATTGATAAAACTTTGAAAAGCCTCTAAAGCCTTATTTGTGTCTGTTGGATCAATACTAAAACGAGGAGATGCTAATTTGTAACTATAAGCGGATAAAAACGCTGCTTCTTCTTTTTTAGAACTTTTTAAATAATCTTTTGTAAAACGATCAAAATTATAAGCTGCTATTCCGTAATTTTTTTCATTAAAATTAGATTGTGCAATCATAAATTTAATTCGCTCCATTTGAGGCTTACCTCTATAAATAGGTGTAATTTTATCGAATAAGCGCAAAGCTTTACTGTAATTCTGACTTTCGTACATTTTTACAGCCATTTTGTACTGCTCTTCCGAGGTACCTTTATTTAACACTTTTTGATATTCACCACATGAAGAGAGTAGTAAAGTAAACAGCATTAAATACGCTAAGTTTTTAATTTTTTGCATCGGGCAAAATTAGTGATTAATTATGGATTAATAAAACGTTTTTTAACACACTTACTAGTATACTGCAATAATCTATAAAAAAAGAGAACATTACTACCTATTTCGTACTAAAAATTTGTTAATCTTGCCCTAAAGCTCTATTTATTTTACTAAATATAATCAGAAATTAAACTTTAAAACTTAGTATCATCTGTGCACCTAAAAAAAGGTTCCTTTAAAACGTATTTACAAAATTTGCAATCTTTTGGTGTAATTCTTTAGAGGCCTTTACTAGTGGCAAACGCACTTGGTTGATGCCAAAACCTAATTCTTGTAAAACAGTTTTTATTCCTGCGGGGTTATTTTCTTCAAAAATAGCATCTATAATGGCCATCATTTTAAAATGAATTGCATAGCCCTCCTTGTTTTTGCCTTCTAATCCGCAATTTATTAAAGTAGAAAATTCTTTTGGATACGCTTGTCCAATAACCGAAATAACCCCAGCTCCTCCAGCCAACGTTATTCCTAAAGCCAAATCATCATCACCAGAAATAACTAAGAAATCTGTTGGTTTATTTTTTAACAACTCTAAGTATTGTTGCATATTATTTCCTGCCTCTTTGATGCCCACAATATTTGGAAAATCATTTGCCAAACGAATTGTAGTAACTGCACTCATGTTTTTTGCGGTTCTACCAGGAACATTGTACAAAATAATTGGTACATCACTTACCTCAGCTAATGCCTTAAAATGCTGATAAAAACCTTCTTGCGTTGGTTTGCTATAATAGGGTACTACAGATAAAATACCATCAATATTACTTAAATCTGTTGCCTGTATCTCTTTTTTAACCTCTAGGGTATTATTACCACCTATACCTAACACTAATGGCACTCTACCTGCATTCGTTTTTATAATAAGAGCTATAATTCGAAGTTTCTCTTCTTTAGATATTGTTGCGCTTTCTGCAGTTGTACCATTTATTACCAAATAGTTAATTCCATTATCTATATTGAAATTAACCAACTTTACCAGTGCATCAAAATCTACACTTAAATCTTCTTTAAAAGGGGTAATTAAGGCGACTCCCGTTCCTACAAATTTTTGCATTTTTATCTATTTAAAGGTACAAAACTACAATATTAAGATTGATTTATAAAACGGATATAGCGTCTAATAGCAAGAATAAACAACTTTATATGGAAAGTTTAATTTTATAGCTTTTTAAGAATTTGAAGGTATCTTTTTAATTCTGAAGTAAATCCTGTTATATTTTGTATTTTTTCTGAAATTTCTATCTCGTATAATTTAGAATTTACACCTGCAAAACCAACTTTAAATTGTGCTTTTGATTCTAAAATTGCACGTTCTAAATACAGATTATTTTTATTGAAATATCCAATTAACAAATCAAAGGGTTCTTCTAAGAAACATTTAAAGCTTTCTTCCGTAAATTGTCCTGTCCAGTTTACATTTTTTTTCGTGAAGTGCTTATAAGAAAATTCATCATTTTTATTATACTTTCGTAGGCTATAAATCCTAATATTTCTAGATTCTAAAATAATTTCAATCTCTTTTTGTAAATCCATTTCAGAAGAAATATCTTCAGTAGAAATAATAGCTATCGACTTTATTTTTTCTAAAGATGGTGTGCGCCTATTATCTGTCTGAGATAATAACTGATTTAACTTCTTTTTTAAAACAGTTTCCTTAAAGCCTTGAAACATCATTTATGATTAAAATTGAGAACATAAAAATAGTAATTATTCTTTAACTATTTCTAATAATATAAACTGATTTAATTGTTTTCCATATAACTGAAAATTATCATCTGAGACCAACACCAGAGACTGATTGCCATTTTCTAAAACGGGGCCCAAAGTAATGCCTTCTATATTGTCTATAATACCTTCGGTTAAATGCACTTTATAATCTTCAAAGTTTACAAGCAACCTTTTTGTTAGCGGCGTAAATTTGGATTTTATCAATCCACCAGAACCTAAAATATTGGTGGTTTCTAAAGTTATTTCTGCCTCAAAAACTCGGATGATATTACCATAAGCACCGTATCCATTTTGATAGGTTCTTTCAATAATAAAAAATTTATTTTCGGCATATTCTAAAATTGCAGTAACTCCGTTTAAATTTATATTTCCTTTAGCAACCTTACTAATTGGTTCTAATTGGTAGGCAAATTGTTTAGTTGCTTTTTTAGTTACTGTATTAAAATAAGTAATTCTAACGGGAGATTGTGTTTTAGTAAAACCCGGTTCAACTCCATCATTTTTTAGAGGAGCCTCCATAACAGCCCAAAACCCTTTTTTATCGATACTTTTAGAAGAGCCTTCTAAAACTCCATTGTGTTTTATGTTTTCTAAATTCTGCAGGCTTTTTGGTAGTACATACTCAGAAATAAATTTCCCAGAAAAATCTGTAGTAAATATTGTGGGTCTTCTTCCTTTTCGAATAGCACCTTCGCTAGAAAAATTGATTTGTTGCTTTTCTTCATCCACAAAAATAGATTCTAAATCCAGCGTATTTTCATTGTAAAAATTAGTATTTGAATCTTTTAATACAATAACCTCTTCAAAATTAATTCCCGCTATTCTTCTTTTTTCGATATCAATATTTCCTTTTAAAAATCTTGGCGTTTTTGTATCGTCTACAGCAAAATAATAAAAACCATTACTATAATCTAAACCAGAAAGACCACCAATTGGTTTATTTTTAAACGAAGTTGTATCTTTTAGAACATACTCACTTAAAAAATTTAATTGTATTTCTTTTTCTTTTTTGCAAGAAAATAGACTACTAATAAAAATCAAAAAAACAACTATTCCCTTCATGTATGTGATGTTTTCATAGCTTCTTAAAACTTCCTTCTGTTATCGTCAGACTTTGTATCTATCAATTTATTGTAAGGATCTATACCTACTTCTGTGGGTTTTTCATCTACAATTAAAGTAATCTTATTATGTATCTGTGTAATTTTATGTTTCTTAAAATACAATTGCTTTTCTTTCTTTTTTCCATCTATTTCTTCCTCAGAAAAGATACCCAAATCTATGTAATCTGCTAAAGGAACAGATAAAAGAGGTTTGCTCATCTTCTCTGTCTTATAACTTAAAGTATCGCCCACTTTTTCACCATAATACTTTTTTCCTTTTTCATCATTTCTATATTTAGAAACTTCAAATTCTATAGCTACCTCGTATTTTCCATTTTCTAAGGCAGTAGATTTCAAATCCACAATTCTATTTTTATAAAGTGTTATGGTTTCGAACATATCTTTAAGCACATAACTTAAAGAATCTGGAGTTACTTCTCTAATATAATTCACCATTTCAATTGAAGTCGTATACGGTGGTTCTTGAAACCTCACCTTTTCTACATACCTTTTTAAAGCTCCGTTCAATTTTTCTTCTCCAAGATAATCACTTAAAGCATAAAAAACTAAAGATCCTTTTTGATACCGAATATACCCTTGCCCATCATTATACATAAGCGGATTCTCTCTTTTAGACTCTAAAGTTCGCTGTAATAAATAACCATCTAATGCTTCCTTTAAAAAAGTACGCATTTTAGGCTTACCGTGCTGATGTTCTAAAACTTTTAAAGAAACATATTCAGACATACTTTCAGACAACATAGTGGCACCTAAAACGTCTGCACCAATTACTTGATGCGCCCACCATTGATGTGCAACTTCATGAACCGTTACTGCAAAAGGGTAATCTACACCATCTTCATTTTCATCATCTACATCTGCTATAAAACCAAAGCCCTCTGAAAAAGGAATGGTATTCGCAAAAGCTTGTGCAAAGGTACCAGCAGTTCTTGGAAACTCTATAATTCTTAATTGTTTGTGTGTATACGGACTAAAATTCTTCGCATTATAAGCCAGCGAAGCTTTCATTCCTTTTAACATTCTATCTAAATTATACACATGTGGTTTATGATAGTAAATTTCTAAACTAATGCCCTTCCACATTTCTTTTTTAACTTCATATTTAGCAGAATTAAAAGCATAAAAATTTAAAATTTTACTATCCATTTTATAATGAAAGTATTTACGACCGTCTTCAATCCATTCTTTTTGCAAATAACCGGGTGCAATTGCTATTTGATCTTCAGAAGTAGAAACCGTTGCCTCAAAATCAATCCAATCAGAATCTTTAGAAATATAGGTATTTCCTAAAGCGCTTGCATCTGAAGGATGTGGACGTAAATTATTTACTGGTAAATTATATTTCTTACGTGTTTTATCATCTGTTAATTCTCCACTAGCCGAATATCCTAAGGTAGGGAACATGGAGTTATTTATAAACGTTCCGTTCGCTATAATTGGCGATTTACGCTGAAACATTGTGTTCTCTTTACTCTTTACATGCACTGTTAACTGCAGAGAATCTCCTGGTTGTATACTTTCAACAAAAGAATAGATATCAAAATGAAAAACTGTGTCTTCTAAAACTAAGTTATTGGGCTTATTAAACTCAAAGGTGCTTTTTAAAGAATTATGGTTTAAGAAAATACTGTCTATTGCTTTATTTGTTTTATTTACCATTGTAAAAACAGCACTTGATTTGTAGGTTTTTTTCTTTGGAAAAATGGCCACATTTGCATTTACAGCTACAATTCTAGGTTGCTTATAATCTTCATATTTCTTATAGGTTTTCTCCCATTTCACCGCATTTAGCTCTGCTTGCTTAGAAGCTGAGTTCTTATCTTTAGATCTTGTTTCTAAAAAAATAGTACCTCCTAAAATTAAAAATGAAATTAAAACAACTACTAAACTCACTCTTTTAGGAACTGTAAAGCGTTGTTTTGCTATGTAAATTCTTTCTGCAAACGAATTTGGCAAACCTCTAACCCACATTAATAAACTTAAAATTAAGAGCAACGTACCTCCCAAAACCCAATAAAGCTTGTACCATAAATATCGAGACAAATCAGAACCATAACCATTCATGTCTGAATAACTATAACTCGGACCTTCATTATATTTTAAAACCGAATTCTCAATACCTATCAAAGATAAAAATGGAATCCCAATAGCAAGTATTAATAAAATAAAGAATCCTAAATATTGATTTTTAACCAATGTTTGAATAAAAATTGCAAGCAAAGCCCAAACTGCATAATTCAAGAATTTTAAACCAAACAGCTCTTTTAAGTAATGCCCAATTTCAAAATCGTAATAGCCCTTATATACTTGAAATACCATACCAGAAACCATAATTACAAGCAATAAAACAAGCTGCATTTTTAACAAGGCAATTAGTTTAGAAAATAATAATGTCCAATTTGGTATGGGTGTGCTATCTACTAAATGATTTATTTTAGCAGTTCTTGCCCTTTGTAATAGCATACCTGCATATAAAAAAGTACAAACATTTAATACGAGAACACTAAAAACATTTCCGCCAGCTAACATTTGCCATGTCACTGGAAGTGTGTTTGTTCCAAATATTTCTCCAGAGCTAAATAAAGTACCAACCAACATTAAAACCCCCACAATTAGGATACAAATAAATGGCAAACTCTTAAAAATATATTTAAAATCGATATGAGATAATTTCCACATCGTTTTTAAATTCTGACCAAAAGAAAAATCTTGCCTTACTTTTGGTAAGACTATTCTTGTTATTCCGCTAAAATTAGTTTTGAGAACTCTTTCTGACTTCAATTTTATAAAAGAAATAGAAATTGCATTCTGATTGAATTTAAAGTATTTAAAAACCAACCCAAATATTACAGATGAAACTACCAACCACAGCAATCTGTTGTAAATAATTAATTCTTTTATAGGAACTTGTAGTTCGTTCTGCTCAGAGACTGTCCAATACTTTGTATAATACGCCAATGCAGAAGAACCAAAAGGATCTAAAATAGCCAACAAACCTGCTTGTTCTGGTTCTGATAAGATACTAGACACAGCTCCTTGAGCAAATAATAAAATAATAACTGTAATAAAACCTGCGGCAATGTTTCTAGAAAAAGTAACCACTGCAAAAACTACTGCACCAAAAAATAATACGTTTGGTACTATATATATTAAATAGGACTGCAAATAACTCATCCCACTAAAATGGCCTACAATTTCTGAATTGGTTCCTGGAAAACGAAAACCAATAATCATTCCTACTGCAATCACCAAAACAATCGCAGAAACTACAGTAATACCACTAAAAAATTTTGCAAATAAATAATTGGCCTTTGTAAACGGATACGAATATAAAATGGTGTGCATTTCACTTTTAAAATCTCTGTAAATTGAAACACCAATAATAGACGGAAATAAAAAAAAAATTAAAGTAGTAAAGCCGTTAAATAAGCCCGTTACATTAATTGGTGAATTTACAATTCTAGAAGAGCCAGTGGTTCCTGTAAACCCATCAAAAATACCTGCAGTAGTTGCAGATATTAAAAATGACAGTACTAAAAATATGGCTGCATATATATAAAATACGGGTTTATTAAACCAGTATTTTAATTCTTTTTTAAATATTGTTAAAAACATAAGTATTGTGTAAAAGTTGAACAGTTAAATTGTGTAATGAAATGACTATGCAATAACCGGTTCATCTTGTTTTAAAGCGAAAAAATAAACATCGTCTAATTGTGGTTCTGAAGCAACAAAGTCATCAGAAGGTTTTGTATCTGAATGTACTCTAATATTTAAGGTATTGTCTGGATTGAAGTTTCGAGATAACACGTTATATATTTTCATATTTTCTTCTAAATCATCTTTTTCAATGATTTTTGTCCAAATGGTATTTTCTAATTCTCTAGTTGCTTCTTGTGGCGTCGAATGTTTTAAAATTTTACCGCCATTTAAAATTGCCATTTCATTACACAATTCCTTTACATCTTCTACTATACTGTCTCTTATACACATCTCCGAGCCCACGAGACCTCTCTACATCTCGTAT
>OJEO01000285.1_pt1 | contig 21657 bp, 21 predicted proteins | sample 1593621 | NCBI WGS metagenome assembly OJEO01 (sample SAMN05416875, study PRJEB24817) | seawater metagenome | isolation source: Sea water | place: Canada:Atlantic | collected 2013-11
ATTCAGAGGCGTTTGCCGATACTTGGTCAATAGACACAGCCATTTCGTTAATAGCGGCAGAAGCACCGGCAATTTCTTGGGCTTGGTGCTCAGAAGCTTCAGCAAGATGCATGGCTGTTGCTTGCGTTTCTTGGGCTGCAGAAGATACCTGTACTGCTGTTTCGTTAATCGCGAATACCAGCGAGCGCATTTGGTCGATTGCGTAGTTAATAGAGTCGGCAATGGCACCGGTAAAGTCTTCGGTTACTGTTGCCTGCGTGGTTAAGTCACCATCGGCAAGGTCAGCAATTTCATCTAGTAGACGTAAAATAGCGACTTGGTTTTGTTCGTTTTGATCGGCTGTTTCAGATAAATCCTTACGCGTATCTTGGTAAGACACAACACCCAAACCGATAATACCGGCTACCGCCATTAAAGCTGACAAATAAGCAACCAACTGTAGTAGACCTAAGTCTTCAGTATTGCTTTGAAAACCTGCAGTCAACGCCGACGTTTGATCAAGTAAGGACTGTGAGTCGGCAAAAATAGCATCCGATGCTTCACGCACTTGGAACAGTTCAGGAGAGGTTTCAAGAATTTCGTCAACCGAACCTGATACGAACTCAAACAGCTCAGCAATTTCGGCCAAAGCAAAGATAGCTTCTTCATCGGCTACTTGGCTAAGATTCATAGCCACGTTACCTTCGATCATGCCATTAAGAACTCGACCAAAAAGAGAAGCATCGCGACCGAAAGCATCCGCTGCCATTACGGCATCTTCACCACCACCCAATACTTTGTTAACCGAACGTACAATACGCTCTGCTAACCACGATTGACGCTGCGCTACTGCAACCTGATCAGCTGGGGCGCCGCTGTCCAGTAGAATTTCTACAATCTCGTCGTATTCAACCTGTAGCTGAGGAATGGTTTCAGCTAATGTTGCAGCAACTTCGTGCAAAGAAAGGATAATGTTTTGAGCTTGTACAATTTGGTCAGCGTTATTAGATACTTGGTTCCACAGTGACTGCACATCTGACATTGCGGCAAGATCAGCTCCTGGTAAGCCGGTAGCTGGATTACCGTCTTTCAAATAACTCCAACGTGTTTCAAAATTATTACGTGCATCTCGTAACAAAGAGAATGCCGCGGCTTTACCACCCGCAGCCTCTACCGAGTTCTTGGCGATTTCTTGAGACAATACTCTCAACTCACCGGAGTGACTGATGTATTCTTGATCTTGGTTGGCTTGGTTGTTCACAAACACTGTCACACCCAAAAACGCCAATATTGAAACAATCAGCAACACAGTAAAGAAACCTGCTCGTGGGTTTCCAAATACCGTGGACCAAACGCTTCCCGTTTCTTTACTCATTCCGACCTCTCCGTACTTATCTGCACGCTTGTTGTTCTTAATTTCAGCGCAATCCATTGACTGAATCGCAATAGTCTTTTATTTAACTTATTTAATTAATAAATAAGTTACTGCTTAAACTGCCACTTGCAGAAATTCATCTGCCTGAGACAAATCGGTAAAACTAAAAATGGGCCAACTGGCACCATCTCGCTCAAAACCACCACGCACATAAGGTGCATAATTAGCTTCTACAAGTATTTGCTGGTTCATTAAATGAGTGGGAAACTGCTGCATCCCTAATACCGCATCAACTAATAAACCATTTTGCTGATCACCTTCACCAATCACTAAAACTCGACGCGTTTTCCAACTGGCTTTAGACGGCACAGACAACAGTCCGGCCAAATCTAAAATAGGCACCAAGCGGCCTCGAATATTGGAAACACCCAACATCCAGTTACGCACACCCGGTACCTTGGTTACTCTAGGAGTTTGTAGAATTTCACCTACCTCTCCCATTGGTGCAACAAATTTTTGCCCTGCCAGCATAAAGCCGACGCCACGCCAGTAAGTAACCACTTCTGATTTTTGTGGTAATTCATTGGCATTGCTTCGGCTTTTTTTAGCGATATCAATTAACAGAGCGAATGGAGACATCATTTAACCTGCCATCACCATTGCAATTTCTTCCATCAAGCGAGCAGCTGCAACAGGCTTAACTAAATAACCTTTGGCACCCTGACGCTTTCCCCATACACGATCAGTTTCTTGATCTTTGGTGGTAACGATGATGATTGGAATATGCTTAGTGTCAGGGTCTTTGGCCAACTGGCGTGTCGCCTGAAATCCATTTAAACCTGGCATTACAATGTCCATCAATACCACATCAGGAAGTTCCTGACGCGCTAGGGCAACACCATCCGCACCATTTTCAGCATTCATCACTTCATGGCCATGCTGCTCTAACATTACTTTAAAAGCTTGAGTTTCTGTTGGAGAATCGTCAACTACTAGTACACGAGCCATTCTCAAATTACCTCTATATTAAATTCTATCTACACATTATTTTATAAAATAACTATTTCACAAAGTTACGAATTGCACCAAGCAACTCGTCTTTACTAAATGGCTTCGTTAAATATTGATCTGAACCGACAATACGACCTTTTGCTTTATCGAAAAGACCGTCTTTACTCGACAGCATAATGACCGGGGTATCTTTGAATTTAGAATTATTTTTAATAAGGGAACATGTTTGATAGCCATCTAAACGAGGCATCATGATGTCCACAAAGATAATATTCGGGTGTGTGTCAGCGATTTTCGCCAATGCATCAAAGCCATCAGTTGCAGTTATTACTTCACAACCGACCTTTTTCAGTAAGGTTTCGGCGGTACGACGAATAGTTTTACTATCGTCAATAACCATAACTTTCAGGTTATCAAAGTTATCGTCCATATAAGGGCCTTCAACCATCCACATTATTAATTATTGTTTGAATAGCGCCGTTTTTATTAATTTGTAACGCTGATTACAACCTTTGTAACACAGAATTATAGAGCTTAACAACGCATTCAGGCAAAACTTAGAACTGGTTGGAATAATTAATTCCACTGCAAGTCTTTATAGATAGGGTAAAATCATTTACCAACGATTTCTTTTTGTATTTTAGGAGCAGGCATGAGCATTAAATTTGGCATCGTAATGGACCCCATTGAAAATATTAATTTTCATAAAGATACTTCCTTAGCCCTTATGTTTGCAGCCCAACAGCACGGTTGCGAGCTGTTTTATATGGAACAGCAAGACCTTTCCATTCAAAACGGCATTGCATTTGGTCGTATGGCGGCCATTACTGTGGCGATGAATTCAGAAAAATGGTTCGAAAAAGAAGAGGCCATCGAGCGTCCTTTAAGTGATTTACACATCATTTTAATGCGCAAAGATCCGCCTTTTGACAGTGAATTCATCTACAGCACCTATATTTTAGAGCGAGCTGAACAAGCAGGTGTACTCGTTGCCAATAAGCCGCAAAGCTTACGTGACTGCAACGAAAAAGTATTTGCGACTGAATTTGCTGATTTAATGAGTCCAACAACCGTAACTCGCCGACCGGATTTGCTAAAAGCCTTTCATGCTGAACATGGTGATGTGATCTTTAAACCGCTAGATGGCATGGGAGGTTCATCTATTTTTCGCCTTAAACAAGATGATCCGAACGTTAGCGTGATTATCGAGACACTAACCAACCATGGTCAGCAACAAATCATGGCGCAACGCTTTATCCCTGAAATAACTCAAGGCGATAAGCGCATACTATTAATAGATGGCGAACCGGTTCCTTATACTCTTGCCCGCATTCCTGCCGACGGTGAAACTCGTGGTAACTTAGCCGCTGGCGGCTCAGGTGTGACCATGAAACTTACCGATAAAGAGCGTGCAATTGCTGAAAAGATTGGCCCAATCTTAAAAGAAAAATCTTTATATTTTGTAGGCCTCGATGTTATTGGCGATTACGTTACCGAAATCAACGTTACCAGCCCAACCTGCGTGCGTGAAATAAGTCGCGATTCTGGTATTGATGTCGCAGACCAGTTAATCACTTGTTTACTCCAGAAAGTCCGCTGTTAAACTAAGCGCGGTACATTTATGCTGGCGCAGAGCCTGCTGAAAGTACCGCACTTTTTTAATAATAACCGTAATTTGTGAGACCGCCCATGAGTAGCTCCGCTACCGTTACCAGCGCTGACCGCTTAACCTTTACCGGTTTTTTGGCAGTTTTACTGCACGCGGCACTTATTTTGGGTATTAGCTTTACCACCACTAATCAAAGTCAAACCGCACAAACCCTAGAAGTTACCCTAGCCAGTTATAAAAGTGATGAAGCGCCAGATAAAGCCGATTTTTTAGCCCAAGAAAATCAACAAGGCAGCGGCACCCTAGACGAAGCCAAAATGCTCACCACAGATGTAGACGCCGATTTTGATGCCAATAGCATTCAAAAAACATCACCTATGGAACAGCAAGCCAGTGCTCCACAAGTTAAGCCCGAACAAGCCGCATTAGTCACTACGCTTAACGAGAGCCGTGTAAAATCCCTCGTTACACCCAAGTCTAAAGCCACAGAATTGTTAGATATACCCGACGGCCCACAAAAATCTTTATTAGAACGCAGCCTAGAAATGGCAAGCCTAGAAGCTAAACTAGATACCATGCGTCAGGTTTACGCGAAAGCACCGCGAGTTCAACGTTTAACCGCTGCTTCTACGTTAAAAGCCAACGATGCTTACTACGTCAACAGCTGGCGTCGTAAAATTGAAAATATGGGCCGCATTAACTACCCTCGTGAAGCTGAAAACTGCATCAACGATTGCTCCCTACGTCTATTAGTTTCAATCAACCCCGACGGCACCATTAACAACTTACGCGTGCTAGAATCTTCTGGTAAAAAAGTTCTTGATGATGCCGCTATTCGCATCGTCAGACGCTCGGCACCTTTTGCACCTTTTACAGAAGAAATGAAACGCGATATTGATCTGCTAGAGATCATTCGTACTTGGCAATTTAAAGGCAATCGCTACATGACGGAAGGAAACTAATGGCTGACCAACACGCTTTCAGCAGTTTAAAAGACCATTTCTTAATTGCGATGCCTGCGCTTAAAGACTCTGTTTTTGATCACAGTGTCACCTACATTTGCAGTCATGATGGCAACGGAGCCATGGGCATTGTTATCAACAACCCCACCGAGCTCAATCTAAGCGAAGTGTTAGAACAGTTAGAAATCGAGGGCTCTTACGGCCACGACCACGTTGTGTTATTGGGTGGCCCTGTGCATCAAGACCATGGTTTTATTTTGCACCAAGATCAAGGCGACTGGCGCTCTACCTTATCGGTCACTGATAATATTCACGTGAGTACTTCAAAAGACATTTTGACCTCCCTCGCGCAAGGCACTGGCCCCCATCACTATAAAGTAGCTTTGGGTTATGCCGGTTGGGAAGCCGGGCAGTTAGAACAAGAATTACTCGATAATACTTGGCTTACTGTGGCCGCCAACAAAGATATTATTTTTAATACCCCAGAAAAAAACATGTACCAAGCAGCACTCAAATTACTGGGCATAGACGAAAGCTTTTTAAGCTCTGAGGCAGGTCACGCATAATGGCAAAAGTTTATGACCACTTTATGGCCTTTGATTTTGGTACACAGCGCATTGGCATTGCCGTTGGCCAGCACATTACCGGCAAAGCCACACCTATTGAACCCATAAAAGCCCGCGATGGCGTTCCTAACTGGGAAGCCTTGGGTAAAATCATTGAACAATGGCAGCCACAAGCTTTTGTCACTGGATTACCACTGAATATGGATGGCAGCCCAAGTGACCTCAGTCGCCGCGCCAATAAATTTGCCAATCGTCTCGAAGGTCGTTTTCACAAGCCTTCTTTTACCCACGACGAACGGCTCACCAGCTATGAAGCTAAAGGCATTATGATCGATAGAGGTGGCAACCGAAATTTCGGCGAAAACTCTGTTGATGGCATCGCCGCCCAACTCATTTTAGAAAGCTTTTTAACTCAATATGCAATTGAGCAAAGCGAATAAGGATTTACACCTATGTCGTCTACCGTTAATTCACTGCCCGATGCAGAAGCACTCTTTCAACAACTCAGTGCTAACGTTAAAGCCTACATCAGTGATAACAACCTTCAACAACCTTTATTAATTGGTATTCGCACCGGTGGCGCGTGGTTGGCTCAGCGCTTACAAGAAGAACTCGAACTACCTGAGCTTGGCATGATCGATATTAGCTTTTACCGTGACGACTTCGACGAGCGTGGGTTGCCCAAGCAGGCTCAAGGCTCCGAGCTGCCTGATTCGATTGAAGATCGCGACATTATCTTAGTTGACGATGTCTTAATGAGTGGCAGAACCATTCGTGCCGCCATGAATGAAATTTTTGATTATGGCCGCCCCAGTCGCATTAACTTAGCTATTTTACTCGACATTGGTGGGCGTCACCTGCCGATTCAAGCCGATATCGTGGGTGCTAAACTAGTATTAGCAGCCAATAAAAAAGCCAAATTGTCAGGGCCAAAACCCTTCTCATTCAGTCTTGAAAACCAATCATAACAGCTACTTAACCGAGCGATTAACCGAGCTATCACTATGACACGCCATACTGACCCAACTCAGGTGCAACTCACCGCAGACGGACGTTTAAAACACTTTTTAACTACCGAAGGTTTAAGTAAATCACTGCTAACCGAAATTTTAGACCTCGCTGATTCGTTTATTAGCACGCAAGAGCGCGCCGTTAAAAAAGTGCCGCTACTGCGAGGTAAAACTGTGGTGAACTTATTTTTTGAAAACTCCACCCGCACTCGCTCTACCTTTGAATTAGCCGCAAAACGACTAAGCGCCGATATTTTAAACTTAGACATTGCACGCTCAGCAACGTCTAAGGGCGAAACCTTGATGGATACCTTGTGGAACCTTGAAGCCATGTACAGCGATATGTTTGTGGTGCGTCACGCCGACAGTGGCGCAGCGCATTTTATTGCCGAGCAAGTCACTCCGGGAGTCGCCATTATCAACGCCGGCGACGGTCGTCACGCGCACCCAACTCAAGCCATGCTTGATATGCTAACGATTCGTCGTCACAAGGGTACCATCGAAGGGCAAACCGTTGCCATCGTTGGCGATATTTTGCACTCTCGCGTTGCCCGCTCTCAAATCCATGCACTTAAAACTTTAGGGGCAAAAGAAATTCGCGTGATTGGCCCAGCTACCTTAGTGCCAAAAGAAATGTCTGAATTAGGTGCAAAGATTTTTTACGATTTAGAGCAAGGCTTAGCTGATGCAGATGTGGTGATTATGCTACGTCTACAAAAAGAACGCATGTCAGACGCACTACTACCCAGTGAAGGTGAATATTTCAAACTTTACGGCTTAACCGAAGAAAAGCTCGCCATAGCCAAACCCGACGCCATTGTAATGCACCCTGGGCCCATTAACCGAGGCGTAGAAATTGACTCGGCAGTCGCCGATGGCAAACAATCTGTTATTTTAAACCAAGTAAGTTACGGCATTGCTGTGCGTATGGCTGTAATGGCCATGGCTATGAGTGGACAAGCCGCTGAACTCGCCGCTGAAAAAGCACAAGGAGCAAGGGTATGAGCACAATTACGTTAAACCATGTGAATTTGGTGAATTCAAGCTTAAACAAGAAAGATAAAGAAAATGCCTATAAAAGCGCTGATATCATCATTGAAAATGGCACCATTAGCCATATTGTTGCTGCGGGCGAAACTGAGTCTCTAGCTCAACACAATACCGATAGTATCGTCATCAATGCCCAAGGTGCCTTACTGCTGCCGGGCATTATTGACCTCAGTGCACACTTTCATAATGTCACCACAGAAACCGCCGCCGCCGCCAAAGGGGGTATCAGTTTATTGTGTGCTCAACCCAACAGCCACAAATCTATCACCGACACGCCGGCCGCCGTTAATCTAATTCAGCAAGCCTCTGACGATGCTGGCAACAGCCACTTACTGCCATTAGGCGCGTTAACGCAAGGGCTTAAAGGCGATCAGCTAGCCAACATGCATGGCTTAATGGCTTCTGGTTGTATTGCACTTTCTAATGCTCGCGCCCCGATCAAAAATGCTCTAGTACTGCGCCGCATTATGGAATACGCCGCTACTCACGATACTTTGATCATGCTAACGGCTGAAGACATTAACCTCAGTGCCGGTGGCAAAATGCATGAAGGGCCCACCGCCAACCGCCTTGGTTTAACAGGTATTGCAGAAGTAGCCGAAACAACGTCGCTAGCACAGCAATTATTACTGGTTGAACTGACCGGATGTCGTGCTCACTTTAGCCAAATAAGCTGCGGCCGCTCGGTCGAGATGATCCGTCAAGCACAAGTGCAAGGTTTAGCGGTAAGTGCTGACGTTGCCATTGCTAATCTATTATTTACCGATGCCGATGTGGATGGTTTTGATAGTACCTTTAATGTGCAGCCACCGCTGCGCAGTGAAACCGATCGTTTGGCATTACTGGCAGGTGTCAACGACGGTACATTGGCAATTTGTTCGAACCATCGCGCTCATGATATTGCTGCAAAAAAAGCACCTTTTGCTGCCGCCGAAGCTGGTATGAGTACATTGGATACTTGGCTGCCGATGATGCTGACCTTGGTAAAAAATAACGAGCTTAGCTTAGCGGCGTTGGTTAATGCTTGTTCGGTATTACCCGCCAATATTTTAGGCTTATCAACCGCCATAGAAGTGGGCCACCTAGCTAACGTCGTCTTGGTTAATGCCAACAGTGACGTATTATTTACCGCGGATACTCTTTTGTCTGCCGGCAAAAATAATCCTGTACTGAATATGCCTTTGGTAGGAGAAGTACAATTAACACTAAGTGACGGCTGTGAGGTCTATCGCGCTTAGCAGATACAAAGTGTTGGCCAGTCATTAAATGCTTATTAGCATTTAATGACTGCTTAAGTGCCTGCCGTAGCCAGCGTGATGGTTTTCCAGCGGGTTAAAAGAGCATCCGCTGGAATCGGTTTACAGTACAAGTATCCTTGCACATAATCACAACCTTGATCATGCAAAAACTGCTGATGGGCGAGCTCTTCAACACCTTCTGCTAATACCTCGATACCCAGCTGTTTAGCCATTGCAATAATCGCACTGACAATCGCTTTGTCACTGGCATCAGTGGTGATATCACGAATAAAAGACTGATCAATCTTTAATATATCAATTGGAAACTGCTTTAAGTAACTGAGCGAAGAATAGCCTGTGCCAAAATCATCAATGGCTAAAACAATGCCCAAATCACGCATGCTATTGAGCACTTTTAAGGTTTCATTAATATCATCGATTAAGATACTTTCGGTAAGTTCCAACGAAAATAGCTCTGCCGGATAGTTGTGTTTGTCTAATGAACGACTAATCACTTCGGTTAAATGTTTGCCATGACGAAACTGGAAAGCCGATACGTTTACCGCTACTTTTATCGCAGGAAAACCTTTTTCATGTAAGGTTTTCATTTCTTTGCAGGCGGTTTCAATAACCCAATCACCAATTTGTCCGATGAGGCCAGTATCTTCTGCCAGTGGAATAAATTCTGCCGGTGAAATCATCCCTTGCTCAGGATCAAGCCAGCGAATTAAAGCCTCTACGCCCACCAGCTCGCCTGTTCTTAGATCGATTTGCGGTTGATAGTAAAGCTGGAAATGATCTTGTTCTATGGCGTTACGCAATTTATTTTCAAGCAACAAACGTTGATGCGCTTGCTTGTTCATAGAAGAAGTGAAGAACTGAAAATTATTTTTACCTTCTTCTTTGGCGTGATACATCGCCATATCGGCATTGCGCAACAGCTCATCACGATTGTCAGCATCATCTGGGTATATGGCAATACCAATACTGCTACCAATCACTACTTGATGCCCTGACACAGTAATGGGCTGCGACAGTTTCTCTAAAATACTAGACGCTATATCCACAACTTTTCGGCTGTTTTTCATTCCTGCCAAGATAATCGTAAATTCGTCGCCCCCTTGTCTCGAGACGGTGTCTTCTCGGCGAACTTGCGATTGAAAAATACGGGCGACTTCTTTTAATAATTCATCACCATAATTATGACCTAAAGAGTCGTTTACTGTCTTAAAGTTATCTAAATCAAATACCATAACCGCAACAATTTCTTCAGGGTTACGCTGGGCATGCTCAATAGCTTGCTGTAAACGGTCGGACAATAATCGGCGGTTGGGTAAATTGGTTAATGGATCGTAAAAAGCCAGCTGTTCAATGGTTTGCTGAGCGTTATGCAAATCGGTATTGTCTTCTGAGGTTGATACGTAATGTGTAATCTCCCCTTCACTATTTTTAATCGGCGTAATGGTTTGCAAAGCCCAATACAAGCTACCATCTTTGCGCTGATTGCGTATTTGGCCACTCCAGCGTCGCCCTGTTCTTAATATGCGGCTGATTTCTCTATAAGTCTCATTTTCTGCATATTGACTGCGCAGTATTGCGGGAGTTTTATTAATAATTTCCTGCAATAAATAGCCAGTTAATACGGTAAAAGCGCGGTTAGCGTATTCAATTTTAAAATCGGTATCGGTAATCAAAATAGCGTGAGAATTTTGCTCCACTACTTGAGACAACTGCTGAATTTTTCGTTCGGCAAACTCTTGTTTCTGACGTTCTTTTAAACGCGCGAGAGCGGCACTAATATCAAGCCCTAGCAATTCCAACAGCGCTAACATTTTGTCGTCAAACGCATCTGGCAACGCAGAATAAATAGCAAAAATACCGACAACGTTATTGTTAACCGTTAAAGGCACCGCCGCCAATGCCTTATAGCCTTGTGTTTTTGCCGCCTCTTGCCAAGGTGTGAAACTTTCATCTGTTTGCGTATTATTAACACAACGTACTTGATTTCTGGCTGCCGCCTGAGCCACAGGACCAATAGCCGAATCGTCTAAGACAAGGTCTAATGTACTCAAAAACCCAGCTTCATCTCCAGCATGCGCTTGTGACTTAATGCGATTTTCTTGAACTAAGCCAATCCAAGCCATTTTAAAGCCACCGTGCTGTATCGCAATCTGACAAATATCATCAAACATCATTTTGCGAGAATCTGCCGCTGCAATGGCTTTATTGGTATAACTTAATACCGAATACAGCCGATTATAAAGATGCGAGCGCTCTTGAGCTTCATAGGCTTTGGTAATATTTCTACGGACATGCACCATAGCAAACGAATTATTACGATACCTTATGGGCGATAAAGTTACCTCGTACCATTGCTGGTTATGTGCAATGTATAACTCATGATTAGTGAGTGCCTCACCGGTACTAATACAACGACATATCTCACAATTTTCTTCTGCTACTGCTGGATCGTGTTGTAAGGCATGGCAGCGACTGCCAATGGCTTGTATTGGATAACCCGCAGCCGTGCGCACGGCTTCGTTGATTTGACGCACATAACCATAGCAATCAACCAAGGTTGTTTCGTCGGGCACAGCATCATAGGTATTGGCATCACGCGCTAGGCTTAAAAAAGGCTGGCGTAAACTCGACTCAATAAGCACAACGTATACTGCCCAATACGATAATAATTTCAATATATGACCAACAATGATCATAGTATCGGTAAATTCACTGTACTGAGATAAAGCAAAAGCAGACAAAGTTGAAAGTACTATAGCAATGTTAACCAGCACAAAAATGCTGCTTTCTATTCTGTCTCGTACTCGCCAAAACGACGCAAGAGCGACGATAAGCATAACAATGATAAAGTATTCAAAAAAGATTTTAGTATGGGTTAAACCCTTTATGTCCACATAAAGCACCGGTAACCAATTGTGGGTAATGCTCCAACCAACTACCAGCCCTACAAACCCCAGCGCAATGATAAAGTTGCGCTTTTGAAAGCGTTCATTAATAAAAAATGGTGCTGAAAATAATAATACCGCTTCAAAGAACTTAGCAGCACTGGCAAATTGTAAACTGGTATTGCCGGTATTATTGTCAACAAAGGGCATGCCGGGAAATGTCAGCAGGTGAGCCATATCTAAGCCGCCAATTAAAAAATATCCGCAACCTAAAACCCATAAAAATTGATTTTTAACCAGTGCATAGGTGTTCCGAGCCACAATCGCACTGATTATGGCAATGGTAACTGCAAACAACTCAACTAAAGTATGAAAGAGTAAAAAGTGGCTGCTGCCTAAAGGCAACAGCACCAGTACCAAGATAGTGGGGAGCCACCAATGCTGAGCATAAGCTTTCGCTAATGTTGTAAGTATTCGCTGTGATGACTGCAATGTAGGTGCTTCTCTTTAACGCTGGCGGTGGGTGACGTTAACGCAACTAATCCTGCAAGGTTAAACCTTTTGACGCTGCATCGAGTTGGTCACTGTCTGTTTCTGAGCCCAACTTAATCATTAAGCGTAGATCATTTGGCGAGTCTGCGTAAGAAATTGCATCTTCATAAGTAATTTCACCCGATTCGTACAAGGCATAAAGTGCTTGATCAAAGGTTTGCATGCCTTCGTCATTTTGGCGACTCATTAAAACTTTTAACTCGTGCACGTCGCCTTTGCGTATCAAATCAGACACCAGAGGCGTATTGATTAATACTTCAACCACGGCTCGGCGGCCCTTACCGTCTGGGGTAGGTATTAATTGCTGGGCAATAATAGCACGTAAATTTAGCGATAAATCCATCCAGATTTGCTGATGACGCTCTGGTGGGAAAAAGTGCAACACTCGGTCTAACGCTTGGTTGGCGTTGTTTGCGTGCAGGGTTGCCAGCGCTAAATGTCCGGTTTCGGCAAACGTGACCGCATGCGACATAACATCAGAACTTCGGACTTCACCAATCATAATCACATCGGGTGCTTGTCGTAGCGCGTTCTTCAATCCTACTTCGAAGCTTTCTGTATCTAAGCCAACTTCACGCTGGGTAACAATGCAGCCTTGATGCTGATGAATAAATTCAATCGGGTCTTCAATGCTTAAAATATGGCCTTTACTATTACCATTACGGTGGCCAATCATCGCCGCTAAAGAGGTCGATTTACCGGTTCCGGTTCCCCCTACAAACAAAATTAAGCCGCGCTTTGCCATCGCCAGTTCTTTTACGACATCTGGTAAACCAAGCTCGTCTACCGAAGGGATTTTCGTCTCGATACGACGCAAGACCATACCAATCACATTACGCTGATAAAATGCACTGGCACGAAAACGCCCAATACCTGTGGCATTAATGGCGAAGTTACATTCTTTATGCTGATCAAACTCCTGACGCTGTTTTTGATTCATTAAACCTAAAACAATATCTCGGCTTTGTTCTGCCGCTAGCGGGCTCTTGGTCAAGGGCATAATTCGCCCATGAACTTTTATTGACGCCGGAACACCTGCGGTTATGAATAAGTCAGAGGCATTTTTTTCTACCATGACCCGCAAGAATTTTTCCATCGACATAAGCAATCACTCCAAATGTATTAATGAAGAACGTATGAGCTGTGGATAACTAAGCGCTAATAAACGTTAAAAGTTTTCCGGCATTTTGGCTTTATCGCGTGCTACTTCACGAGTAATCAACCCTTTGCTGAGCATTGTTTGCAAGCACTGATCCATTGTTTGCATCCCTAATGCACCGCCGGTTTGAATGGCAGAATACATTTGCGCAATTTTTGATTCACGGATCAAGTTACGAATAGCTGGTGTACCAATCATGATTTCATGAGCGGCAATTCGACCACCGCCTGTTTTCTTCAGCAGGGTCTGAGAAATAACCCCTTGTAGCGATTCTGATAACATAGAACGCACCATAGATTTTTCTTCTGCAGGGAATACATCGACAATACGGTCAATGGTTTTTGCTGCTGAGCTGGTGTGTAGAGTACCAAATACTACGTGACCGGTTTCTGCTGCCGATAAGGCCAAACGGATAGTTTCTAAATCACGCATCTCACCGACCAGAATAACATCCGGGTCTTCACGCAGCGCCGAACGTAATGCCTCGTTAAAACCTAACGTATCACGGTGAACTTCACGCTGGTTGACTAGGCTTTTTTTAGATTCGTGAACAAATTCGATTGGGTCCTCTACAGTCAAAATATGGTCGTATTTGGTGTCGTTAATATAATCAACCATTGCTGCCAAGGTGGTCGATTTACCAGAACCGGTTGGCCCGGTAACCAATACCAAGCCACGCGGGGTCATTGCCAATTCTTTAAAAATTGGCCCCATTCCTAAATCGTCCATACTTAGTATTTTTGATGGAATAGTACGAAAAACCGCACCAGCACCGCGGTTATGGTTAAACGCGTTAACACGGAAACGCGCAACACCAGGCACTTCAAACGAGAAATCGGTTTCTAAAAACTCTTCAAAATCTTTGCGTTGTTTATCATTCATGATCTCGTAAACTAACGAGTGCACTTCTTTATGATTCAGCGCCGGCAGGTTAATTCGACGAACATCACCATCAACTCGAATCATAGGTGGCATTTCGGCGGATAAGTGTAAATCCGAAGCGCCTTGTTTAGCACTAAATGCCAGTAACTCAGTAATATCCATACATGTTCCTCAACCTAAACCGGGATTTCGCTTATACTCGTTAAAATAACCAAGACTAACCTTCTAATCCTAAAGCAGTTATCAAGAATGTCTACATTAGAGCAACGATATAACACGGTTAATACGCATATTTCCTCAGCTTGTGAACAGGCTCACCGTTCTACAGATGCGGTTAAGCTTCTAGCCGTTAGCAAAACAAAACCTGCGCACATGGTGGCTACCCTGTATCAGCTGGGACAGCGCGCATTTGGTGAAAATTACTTACAAGACGCGGTTGCAAAGATAACCGATCTAGCTGATTTAAAAGATATTGAATGGCACTTTATTGGCCCTATTCAGTCGAATAAAACCCGAGTCATTGCCGAGCACTTTCAATGGGTCGAAACCTTAGACAGAGAAAAAATCGCCCAACGCTTAAACGATCAACGTCCGTTAGAGCTGCCACCGCTAAAAGTATTGATCCAAGTAAATATAAGCCGCGAAGTACAAAAAAGCGGTATTGCTCCTGAAGACGTCGAAAATTTTGCCGTCTTCCTCGAACAACTACCTCAATTATCACTGCAAGGATTAATGTGCATTCCAGAAGCTACCACTAATGAAAGCATTTTGGCGGCTCAATTTGACGAAATGCAGCAACTTTTGCAGCAACTCGCTAACAATCATCCACAATGCACAGTATTATCCATGGGTATGTCAAGCGACCTAGCGCTGGCGATAAAGTATGGCAGCAGTCAGGTTAGGATTGGTACAGATATTTTTGGCAGCCGCGATTAGTTAAGAGGAATTTCCATGAGTCATATTTGTTTTATCGGTGGTGGCAATATGGCCACCAGCCTTATTGGTGGTCTTATTGCTCAAGGTCATCCTGCAGATTCTATTGTGGTCAGCGACCCTAATGAGTCCCAGCGTACCCAGCTAGAACAACAATTTTCAATTCGTACAACGGCTGAATGTGGCCCAGCATTAAAAGATGCCGACGTTGTTGTATTAGCGGTAAAACCACAAATAATGAAAGCTGTGGCGCTTTCTATTGCCACAGAAATGAACGCCGCAGGAACCGACAACAACCAGCAACAGTCCTTATTTGTTTCTATTGCGGCAGGTATCAACCTTAAATCGTTGCAATCTTGGCTAGGTACAACTCAAGCCATTGTGCGCTGCATGCCCAACACACCGTCTTTAATTCAACGAGGTGCCAGTGGTTTATTTGCCAACGAGTACACGTCTATCGTACAAAAAAACCTTGCCGAAACCGTATTAAAAGCCGCTGGCATCGTGCAATGGGTGCAAACTGAAGCTGAAATTGATGCTGTTACTGCCGTTTCTGGCAGTGGCCCTGCGTATTACTTTTTGCTAATGGAAGCCATGATCGACGCGGGTGTTGAATTAGGCCTTAGCCGCGAAACGGCAAGTGAACTTACCATTCAAACGGCCATTGGTGCCGCCCACATGGCGAAAGAAAGTGAGGTGGATGTTGCCGAGCTACGCCGTCGAGTTACCTCTCCGGGTGGCACTACTGAACAAGCGATTCATTCATTTGAAAATGCAGATTTACGCGGCATCGTAAAAGCGGCTTTAAACGCTGCTAATCGTCGCTCTGGTGAACTTGCCGAGCAGTTGGGTGAATAAGCGTTAACTAAAGCGTAATTATTTGTATAAATAGGCCGTTCTAACACCTAAAGGGGGTAGAAAATTATCCCCATCAGCTCTATCTTTGTAAGCATTAATCAACGTTGTTTTTTAGCACTATTTTTAGCACTATTTTTAGCACTATTTTTAGCACTATTTTTAGCACTATTTTAACAGCGTTTTTAACACTCTTTCATCGCGTTTTCGGAGAAGTATATGACCCCTCTTACCCAAGCGGGCCTGTTAGTCATCAACACCCTAGTAGGCTTGTACTTGCTGCTTGTTGTATTACGTTTTTTGCTACAGCTGGTTAGAGCAGATTTCTACAACCCTATTTCTCAGTTTATAGTGAAAGCAACAAACCCACCCCTAATTCCAATGCGCAAAATTATTCCTGGCTTTGGTGGCGTTGATGTCGCATCACTAATACTGGCTTTAATTGTACAAGCGATAGCCATTGCTCTCATTATGTTGATTCAAGGTTTTCAACCTCCTTTAGAAGTCATTATATGGGCGGCGATTGGCGTACTGAGTTTGTTATTAAAAATCTATTTCTGGGGGTTATTGATTACGGTTATCGCTTCTTGGATTGCGCCAAATTCTTACAATCCTGCGCTGATTTTAATCAATCAAATATTAGAACCAGCCATGAAACCTATTCGTAAAATCATGCCCGATATGGGCGGCATTGATTTATCACCCATCATGATGTTTTTAGCCATTCAAGTGTTAGAAGTGCTATTAGTGCGTGGCTTGGCCATTTCTACCAAGATGCCCGCTGGAATTATCATCGGCCTTTAATCGCCATTCTGTTTCTTAGGACAACGAGCAATCATGCCTCAGCACATTCCAGCCAATAGCGTGGGGGTTGTTACCCCCAAAATTCAGCGCTTTGATGAACCACTTACCCTGCGCAGCGGGCGAGTGCTAGATTCTTATGAATTAATTTACGAAACCTACGGCGAACTGAATGCCGATGCCAGCAACGCAGTCTTGATCTGTCACGCCCTTAGTGGCGATCATCATGCGGCGGGTTATCACAGTATCGACGATAAGCGTCCAGGTTGGTGGGACACCTGCATTGGGCCAGGCAAAACCATCGATACTAATCAATTCTTTGTTGTTTGCTTAAACAACCTTGGCGGCTGCTCTGGATCTACTGGACCAACCAGTATTAACCCAGAGACCAGTAAAACCTATGGGCCAGATTTCCCCATCGTGGCGGTACGTGATTGGGTGCGTAGCCAAAAACGCTTAGCCGACTTTTTAAGTATTCAGCAATGGGCGGCGGTTGTTGGCGGTTCTTTAGGAGGTATGCAGGTATTACGCTGGTCGATTCAATACCCAGAACGTTTACGCCATGCTTTAGTGATAGCTTCAGCGCCTAAGCTATCGGCGCAGAACATTGCTTTTAATGAAGTCGCGCGCCAAGCCATTAGCAAAGATCCTGATTTTCATGAAGGTCGCTATACAGATCATGGCGTTGTGCCTAAATCGGGTTTATCGCAAGCGCGTATGCTTGGGCATTTAACCTATATGTCTGGCGATGCGATGAAGAAAAAATTTGATCGCGACCTTAAAACCAGTGAATTGAGCTTTAGCTTTAATGCCGAGTTTGAAGTAGAAAGCTATTTGCACTATCAAGGGAAAAAGTTCAGCACCCAATTTGATGCCAATACTTATATGCTGATGACCAAAGCCCTCGATTACTTTGACCCCACCGTGGATCACGATGGCGACTTGGTAAAGTGCTTAAGCCAAGCAACCTGCAAATTCTTTGTCGCCTCTTTCACTACCGACTGGCGCTTTGCCCCTGATCGTTCAGAAGAAATTGTTAACGCCTTGATCGAAGCGAACAAAGACGTGAGCTACGCTTGCATTGAATCTGATCACGGTCACGATGCCTTTTTATTGCCCATTCCACGCTATTTAGATGTGTTTGGTGCTTATATGCAACGTGTCGCAACCGATATTCCTGCTGCGAGCAGTCCATCACATTCACCATCATATTCACCACTAGGAGCGCAATCATGAGCCAAGCATTAACTGATTTGCGCCCAGACCTATCCATTATTCAGCAGTGGGTACAGCCCAACAGCCAAGTATTAGACTTAGGCTGTGGCAAAGGCGAATTACTGAATTTTTTAAAAGCCGAAAAAGGCGTGCGTGGCTACGGCTTAGAGATTAATCCAGAAAAGATTACTCACTGCATTGCCAACGGTGTCAACGTAATCGAGCAAAACCTAGACGCAGGGCTCAGTAACTTTAAAGACAGCAGCATTGATACTGTAATTATGGCGCAAGCCTTACAAGCGGTTCAGCGTCCTGACGAACTGGTCGACGAAATGCTTCGTATAGGTAAACAAGCCATCGTTACTTTCCCTAATTTTGGCTATTGGCGAACACGACTGTACTTGCTGCTGAAAGGCCGCATGCCCATGTCTGAAGCGCTGCCTTATAACTGGTTCGACACACCCAATATTCACCTGTGTACTTTTAAAGACTTTGAAGAACTGTGCCACAGTAAAGGTATTCGTATTCTTAATCGCACAGTCGTTGACGATCAACACAACGAACACTGGCGTATGGGCCTTTGGCCCTCAATGTTAGGTGAAACCGCGATTTATCATATTAGCCGCTAGGAGGCTTTATTATGTTTATAACTCAAGCTAAAAACACAACTCGCAGAGCGCTGTCAGCTTTTGCCTTAATGCTATCAATGTTGTCCATTAGCCTTACGTCGATCAACGTCAGCGCCGAACAAAAGATCGTATTTGGTGAATACGAAGTGCATTACATGGGATTAAGCAGTAATTTCCTAACCCCAGAAGTGGCCAAGCTGTATGGCATTCCACGCTCTGGCTCCCTAGGATATTTAAGTATTTCTGTGTTACAAAAAACAGCCACCGACCCACTGCATGTTCCAATCGATGCCAAACTGACCGGCACCATGCGTAACCTCATTGGCCAAAGCAATGTATTGGAATTTCGGCGCGTACAAGAAGGCAAAGCTATTTACTTCATCAGCACCTTTCGCTTTGATGACGGCGACATGTATAACTTTGACCTAGACGTTACGCCAGATAACGCTAAGCAAAAAACCTTTGACGTAAAGTTTAGCCAGCGTTTCTACGCAGAAGGCTAGTCATTAGAAAACAGAGATCAGACTGCAAGGTCCAAGGTCAAAGCTCCAAGGTAAAGGGTGTAAGGTAAAGGATACAAGAATATGATTGAAAAACTGGTCTTAGCCAGTGGCAACTCCGGCAAACTGCGCGAATTTTCGCAACTGTTTGCCAATAAAGACATCAGCGTTGTTGCACAAAGCGAGTTTAATACCGTAGAAGCAGAAGAAACAGGGTTGAGTTTCGTTGAAAATGCGATTCTAAAAGCCCGTAACGCCTGTAAATTCTCTGGCTTACCGTCTTTAGCTGATGACTCTGGCTTAGAAGTTGACGCCCTTCAAGGTGCGCCCGGCATTTACAGTGCACGCTACGCCGGTCTGAATGCCAGTGACCACGATAACTGTGTAAAATTACTTGCGGCTCTAGAACATGTTCCTGCAGAGCAACGCAGTGCTCGCTTTCAATGTGTTTTGGTTTATATGCGCCACGAAAACGATCCCACTCCGCAAGTCTTTCAAGGCTGTTGGGAGGGTCAAATTTTAACCACAGCATCGGGTAGTGAAGGTTTTGGCTACGACCCAATATTTTTTGTTGAAAGCGAACAATGCAGCTCTGCTGAACTCAACCAAGAGCGCAAAAATGCCCTTAGCCATCGCGGTCAAGCCATCCAACAATTGCTGCTGCATTGGCGTCCATAAGCCGTCTAATTTCATCGCTTACAGCGCTAATTACATAGCTCTAAAACCCCTGATGCTGTAAGCTGCACCACCGCTAAAACATGTGAGATATCTATGAGCTTTGCCTCTTTGGGGCTTTCCCCTGCCATTCTTGAAGCTGTAGCCGAACAAGGCTATACCGTACCTTCACCGATCCAAGCTGCCGCTATCCCTGCAGTGCTTGAAGGTAAAGACATTATGGCAGCTGCACAAACCGGCACAGGTAAAACAGCCGGCTTTACGTTACCGATTTTAGAAATGCTATTAAAAGGTCCGCGGGTCAAGAGTAATCAAGTACGTGCACTGGTCTTAACACCAACTCGCGAACTCGCAGCTCAAGTTGCCGATAACGTAGACAAATATTCAAAAAACACCCATTTAACCTCTTGTGTTATTTTTGGTGGGGTTAAAGCTAACCCACAAATGATGCGCATGCGCCAAGGTGCCGATGTATTAGTGGCGACCCCTGGACGCTTATTAGACTTGTTTAATCAAGGTGCGATCAAGTTCGATCAGTTAGAAGTATTGGTATTAGATGAAGCCGATCGCATGCTGGATATGGGCTTTATTCATGACATTAAAAAGATTTTAAGAGTGCTGCCAAAGCAGCGTCAAAACCTATTATTCTCTGCTACCTTCTCTAATGACATTCGCGCATTAGCCAAAGGTTTGGTGAATAATCCCGTTGAAATTTCTGTCGCACCGCCTAACGTAACCACCAAGCTGGTTAAGCAGTGGATTTATCCTGTGGATAAAAAACAAAAGCCTTCGGCGCTGGCCAAGCTGATTGAAGATGGCAATTGGAAGCAAGCACTGGTTTTTAGCCGCACTAAGCATGGCGCTAACAAGCTTACTAAATTTTTAGATGCGCGCGGTATTACTGCCGCCGCTATTCATGGTAATAAAAGCCAAGGCGCTCGTACCCGTGCCCTAGCTGATTTTAAAGCCGGTGAAGTACGTATTTTAGTTGCTACCGATATTGCGGCCCGCGGTATTGATATCGACCAACTGCCACAAGTGGTCAACTTTGATCTGCCAAACGTACCCGAGGATTACGTCCACCGCATTGGCCGTACTGGTCGTGCTGGCTCTGAAGGTCTTGCGGTTTCTCTAGTATGCGCTGATGAAGTGAAAGAGTTGTTTGCCATTGAGCGAGTGATTGGCGAATTGCTGGAGCGTGAAATTTTACCAGGTTTCGAACCGGTTAGCCGTTTGCCTGAATCCAAGCTGAATGCTCGTGCACCTAGAGTTAACAAACCTAAACGCGCTAACCCTCGTAATGAGCAACGCAACGAACATCGCGACGGTCAACATGCGGCGAATAGCACCAAGCAGCATAAGCCTAAACAAGGTGGTGATAATAGCGCTAACACAAAAGCACCACGCCGCGGCCAACCTGCAGCAGCTAAGCCTAAGACTGGCGGCTCTGATAGCCCTTGGTCAAACAGCAATGGCCAACGTCATAAGCCAAACTCTTCTCGTTAAGAGTTACTGATCTTTAGCCAGTTAAGAATCCCTAGCAAATGCTGGGGATTTTTTTATTTACTAAAACGATAGGCATAAAAAAAGGCTAAACCTTGCGGTTTAACCTTTTTTCAAACTTGAACTGCTTACTCTCTAGTAATAAGAGACTAAGCCGTTACCTTTAATTTAGAAAGCCTAAATTATAAAGGAACGATGTTCTCAGCTTGTGGGCCTTTTTGACCTTGAGTTACAGTGAACTCAACTT
>OJEO01000291.1_pt1 | contig 21145 bp, 16 predicted proteins | sample 1593621 | NCBI WGS metagenome assembly OJEO01 (sample SAMN05416875, study PRJEB24817) | seawater metagenome | isolation source: Sea water | place: Canada:Atlantic | collected 2013-11
GTAAAGAGTTATCACTACTTGATGTTGGCGAAGGTAAGATCAAAATGCCAGACGGTTTTTTTGATGGTAAACGTTATGCGCGATCGACTTATAAAGCTGAATTGCTCGATGCCTTTGCTCCGGTAAAAGAAGTGAAAGAGCAAATTAAGAAGATAGCTAACAATATTAACAAAGCGAAAGCTTTTGCCATTGTTCAGTTAGGCATTTATCAAATTCGACAGCAAGTTATTGAGCAGAAAAAAGCGTTGAATTTATTAGACTTTGATGACCTCATTAACACTTTAGCCGATTGTCTTCAGTCTGACGATTCAACTGATGACAATTCACACCTACTAGCTAAACAACTACTTGCGCAATATCCAGTAGCCTTAATTGATGAGTTTCAAGATACTGATCCTAAGCAGTTTGGCATACTCCAATCGATCTATTATGGCGATAATGCTAAACAAGCTAATGCGGGTTTATTCCTGATTGGCGATCCTAAGCAGGCTATTTATGGCTTTCGTGGCGGTGATATTTTTGCCTACTTAAATGCGCGTAGCGGTTGTGATCATCATTGGTTGATGGATACTAATTGGCGTTCAACGCCGCAGATGATTGCAGGATATAACCAGCTTTTTACTTATAAACGCGATGAGTCTTTAATAGCAAGCAGTGTCAATCAACAAAACGAAAGTGTTTTTGGCTTTGGTATACCTTATTTACCTGTATTGGCCGGTAAAAAGACAAAAGGTTCTGCTCAAGGCCAACACGTTACCCTAGACAGTGATAAAGCACTGCAATTTATTCTTTTTACCAACAATGAAATACCTGATGGTACTAAGCCACAAAGCGATAAAATTAGTCAAGGCAGTCGTCCAATGCTGGCTAATTGGTGTGCTAATGAAATTCTAAGCTTACTGTCACCAAAGGTGGCATCAAAAGATCAAACAGGTGCAGCGACAACGGTAAAACCAAAAGACATTGCTATTTTAGTGAGGGATGGCGCAGAAGCGCGAGATATGAAACATGCGCTGCAACAAGCCGGTCTTGATAGCGTTTTCTTATCCGATAGGGCCAATCTATTTCATTCTCAACAAGCTAAGCAATTATTGGGTTTACTCAAAGGCGTACTGTTACCTGAAAATGAACGATTATTTGTTGCCGCTTTATCGTGCAGTTTATTGGGTTTTAATGCTAAAAAATTGCATCAATTACAGCAAGATGAAATGGCTTATCAAACGTTAAAGTTTGCTTTTGTTGATTATCGAACGCAATGGCAACGACAAGGTTTTATCACCATGGCGATAAACTTGATGCACAACTTGCTTGATGTTCCTCAAAATAATAAAGATCGTTGTTTAACCAATGTATTGCATTTATTTGAGATATTACAAGCGGCGAGTGTTCGATTAAGTCAAGGGCAAGAGCTTTTACATTGGTTTGAACAGCAATGCAATCTTGAAACCAATGATGTTGAAGCTGAGTTACGCCTAGAGAGTGATGGCGATCTGATACGTTTGATCACTCAACATGGCTCAAAAGGCCTTGAATATCCTTATGTTTTTATTCCTTTTGCCTGTCGCCATAAAGACCCGCTTAAGTTTGGTAACAAATCAGTGAGTTATCTTGAGTACCATAATGCGCAGGGTGAGTTGTGTTTAAGCCTAGATGGCTCAAAAGAAGCAAAAAAAGCCATGAGTAATGAAGCTTATGCTGAAAGTATTCGCTTGCTTTATGTGGCAATAACTAGAGCTGAGCGAAGATGTTATGTGTTGTGCTGCGCCTTTGACGCTTATCATTTATCACCCTTAGGTAAAACACTGCAATTTCAAGAACAAGAGAGCATTATTAAACCACTGCAGGTATTAAAAGCAAGTGCTGAGCACGCTATTGGTATTCGTGAGATATCGCTTGATTGCTCCCCTAGTATGGATGATGAGGTTGCGCTAAATCAGCAAGACTTAGCACTACTAGGTAATGAAACACAAGGCTTTGCCAATGCCACTGTCAGTAAGTTTATAGGTAAGATAGAGCGAGATTGGTGGTTAAGTTCGTTCACTGCCATCAGTCGCAATATTCGACATGCTGGCGTGTCAAACCCTGACCGAGATACTGACACGGCAGCCAGCCAAGTAGGGGCGTTAAATACTGGTGTTACACCTGATGGTACTGAGCATGATGATGGGGAACAAATTTGCTTTAAACTAGCTAAAGGCGCGCACACAGGTAATTTATTACATGATATCTTAGAGCAAACTGATTTTTCTGAGCCTGATTGGCAAGAAAGTTTGGAAAAACCATTATTAGCTTATGGTGAGCTAAGTGCTAGTAACGCCAGCGATAAAGGGACTGCATTTACTTCAGATGAGTTGATTCACTGGTTAGAGCAAATAATTCGCGCACCTTTTATTGCGAGTAATCATGCTGAGCGCGGTTGTTTAGCTGATATTGCCATCAATAGAACTCTGCGTGAAAGTGAATTCTATTTTCCTATGCAAGGCGAGGGCACGAACGCTTTAGCGAATTTGCTAACCGATCACCGAAATAGCGCACAGCGTATTACAAGTGATGGCACTAGTATGAATACCAACGTTGGTGTTAACTCAGGAAAAAGCAAAATATTAAACAACACCTTAAAATATCCAGTCATGTTGCCTAGCTATAAAAAGCTTTCAGGCATGATGCATGGTTTTATCGATTTAATTTTTGAGTACCAAGGTAAGTATTATCTGTGTGATTATAAATCTAGTCATCTAGGTGATAACTTTAAAGATTATCAATTTAACGCTTTACTCGATAATGTTGAGAAAAATTATTATGACTTACAATACCTAATTTATTCATTAGCATTACATCGTTATTTGAAACAAACCTTAGCTGATTATGATGTTAATGAGCATTTTGGTGGTGTGTATTATTTGTATTTACGTGGGATGACAACAAAGCCTGAGCATACAGGGGCAGGTGTTTATTATCGAAAAATCACAGAGCAAGAAATCAATAATTTAGAGACGCTTTTTTCAGCTGAAAAATGTAATGAGGAAGCGTAGCATGGTTGATAATAGTATGAACAAATCAGTGTACAGTCATTTTAATCAAGTAAAAGAAGTTATCCAAGGTGTTGAAGCTATTGATTATTTTTTTGCTAAAGAAATGCTCAGTGCGTTAACTGCTCCAGCAAATAGACAATTACTCACAGAAGTAGCCGATTTCGCCTCAGACACAAGGTCTGACATAAATCGTCAACATAATTTATACCATGTGTTTTTAGCCTTAAGTGCCAGCCTTAGAGCAGGTCATAGTTGTTTGCCATTAAGTGAGATCGCAGATCAACATTGGGGTAAAGGTTTTGCCACGACAAAAAAATATTCCCAACAAGATAGTGAGTCGCTTTCTCAGGAAAAAGCTCAGGAACATACTCAAGAGCTTAGTCACGCGGGTTTTATTTTTGCGCCACTACCACAGTTGCAGGCTATGCTAAGCGAGCTCAATCTCCAAGCATCGGACCAACAATTATTGGTTCTGCAAGATGATAAATTGTATTTACGCCGATATTATCAGTTTGAACATGATTTAGGCCAAGCTATAAATGCACGTTTACTGCAAAAGTGTCAGTATGATGATGACAGTATTACTCAGTGTATTGGCAGATTATTTCCCAATGATTCCGCTCAAGTTAAGGCGCAAGAAACTGAATCAATAGAAATTGATTGGCAAAAAATTGCAGTGGCAAACGCCATTAATAAAAACTTTAGTGTTATTGCTGGCGGCCCTGGTACAGGTAAAACCTATACGGTAACTAAACTGTTAGCAGCGTTAGTTATGTTAGAGCAAACGGGGTTAGAACAATCAGGTCTAGAACAATCGAGATTAGCAAAAGCAGGAATAGTTCACGCTGAAGAAGCACAGCAAAAGCAGCAGGGCACACCAGCGCTTAATATCGCATTAGTTGCGCCCACGGGGAAAGCAGCTCAGCGCTTGTCAGAATCAATTGTTAATGCCACCTCAGGTTTTAAAGGTTTGATAGATGACAAGGTGCTCGCTGAAATACCCACACAAGCACAAACACTTCATCGCTTGTTAGGTGTGTTGCCAAATTCACCAAACTTTAGACACCATGAAGATAACCGCTTGTCCTATGATATTGTGCTTATTGATGAAGTGTCTATGGTTGACTTACCTTTAATGACGCGAGTATTTCGTGCGTTAAAAGAGTCCGCTAAAGTGATTTTATTAGGTGATGCGGATCAACTACCCTCGGTCGCAGCAGGGAGTGTGTTAGCTGATATAGCGCCGCGGCCGCACGGTGGCTTTAGCCTTGAAAATGAACAATATTTAACGCAAGTATGTCAACTTTCGCCTGATCAACTGAGCGGACATTTTTTGGCAAATAAACATGGCAAACAAAATGCGAAACAAGTCAACGTTGGTAAGCCAGTCAGTATTGATTATTTGACCTTTTTACTTAAATCCAGACGCTTTGATGGTCAAGGTGGCATTGGTCTCATTGCAAATAGTGTTATAAAAGGCGATGTTAAACGCAGTTGGCAACTGCTTAGTGATTCTTTAACTCAGGAGACTGTGGGGCAGTTAACCCTTGCTCAAGGTGAGCTGTCTTCATGGCTAGCCCCATTAGTGAAGCAGTATTATCAACCCATTGAGTCTTGTTCTACCGTAAGTGAGGCTTTTGCATTATTAGCACAGTTTAGAGTGCTGTGTGCAACAAGACAGGGAGATTTTGGTGTTGAGCAGCTTAATGAAGTGATTAAAAGCTATTTAGGCAAAAACAACGCACCTTATCAGCAAAATCAACATGCACTTTATCATGGTCAGCCTATTATGATTAATGAAAATGACTACCGCCTAGGTTTATATAATGGTGATATTGGTATTATTTGGCGAGTGGTCGATCAAGAAGGCAAAGTACATTTAATGGCCTGTTTTGAAGACGTCTCGAGTGAACGTAAAAATCTTGATGATTCAGAGCCAACACAACCAGCTATCAGACAAATATTACCTTCTCGTTTGCCGCAATTTGAAAGTGTTTATGCCATGACTATCCACAAAACCCAAGGTAGTGAATTCTCTCATGTGGCGATGGTCATTTCGGCAACAGAAAGTGAACAACAGAGCTCACAACAAGGCCAGCAACAACGTGGCAGTAAATTATTGTCGAGAGAATTACTCTACACAGGTATTACGCGGGCTAAAAAACAGCTAACTATTGCTGCTAACCAAAGAGTTTGGCAACAAGGTGTTACCGGGCAAGTTAAACGCCATTCAGGTTTAGATTTAGACCAACGCTAATATCGCACGCATATGTGATAAAACTGATAAGATGGTGCTTTAAGACTGTCTTATTATTTTTCACCCTCTATTTTTAGAATAACTTAGGATTAAATTTCTCCATGCAATTGATTGATATAGATAAAGTACGTTATAGAAAACATTTGAATATTGTTATTGTCGGTTTTATCAGTTCATTATTAGTGCTGTCTTTGCTGTTTGGCACAATACTTATTAGTCTATTCTCAAGTGTTGGTGACGTTAATGAATTGGTAAAAGTAGCCAATGATGCCGTACAAGCTGAGCCAGACAGTAATTTTAGATTTAATCTCTTGGGCGTTGTTCTCGCATTGGTTACTAATGCAGCTATATTGTATCGCGTTAAACATAGTGCGTTTTTTACTGAAATTTATTATGTTTGGCAGGTAAAACAGCTACAAAATTTAGTTTTTCGTAAGCTTAAAAAAATTAAGCTTGCCGCTAAAAATGGTGAAGAAACAGCTTTGACCATATTATCTTTTTATTATCAAAGCCAATTACAGGTTTATAAGCTTGATGATAATACGATTACCTTATCAACCATTGAAAATCATCAACAGCAACTTAATGAGATGATTGAAGAAAGTGGCTTAAACATTAGTAGCGAGCAATTTAAAAAGGAAATGATTGCATCATATTAGCCATTCATTTTTCTGGCGTTTGTAATTCAGGCTGAAACCTGCATCTTTATCTCGGTTGGGCTATAGTAAACGTTCAACAACACACTCAATGGGGAAGAGGTATGATTGGTTATATTACACTAGGGACTAACGATTTTGAAAAGGCCGTTAAATTTTATGATGAACTGTTTAGTAGTATTGGCGCTGGTCGATTCTTAGAGTCAGAACAGTTTGTTGCATGGTCCACAGGGATGGAAACTGCAGGATTTGCCATCTCTAAACCTTTCGATGGCAAAGAGGCCACTGTAGGTAATGGCACTATGATTGCCATTATGGTTGATTCAAATGAGCAAGTGGATGCCTTTTACCAAAAAGCCTTGAACTTAGGGGCGACCTGTGACGGGGGTCCTGGTTTACGTGGTGAATTGAGTGGCTTTTATGCCGCTTACTTTCGGGACTTAGATGGTAACAAGCTTAATGCTTTTCATATGGAGATGCCTGAGAGCTAAGTTACTCATTATAATGTAGACAATAAAAAACCAGCACTCAAAAAGAGATGCTGGTTTTTTTAATTATTTCGGCTTCTACAATTAATTAAAAAAGGAAGTCTAAGTCAGTAACTGGCTTATCTAGCGCGGAAAATAATGCGACCTTTTGATAAGTCGTATGGCGTCAATTCAACAGTTACTTTATCGCCTGTTAAAATACGAATGTAATTTTTACGCATTTTACCAGAAATATGTGCAGTTACGACATGACCATTCTCTAGTTCAACTCGGAACATAGTGTTAGGTAAAGTATCTAAAACTGTACCTTGCATTTCAATATTTTCTTCTTTCGCCATGGGGCGCTAAACCTCTAATGTTGTGCAAATTTGCCACTAAATATCTATATATTAGTGATCTTGCTGGGCAGATAAAAAAGCTGCGCGAATGATGCCTAATTGCTTGGCTAATGTAAAGGCTTGTGACTATTTATTTAGCAATTTTAGCTTTATTAACACTAGCTTTGGTATTTATATGCCATTGACCATCAATAAAGCGCTCAAAGGGATAATATCGATCTTTATAATTCATTTTCTGGCATTCATCAATTTGATAACCGAGATATAAATAAGGTAATGACATTTTTTGGCAAAAGTTAAGCTGAGTGAGAATAGAGAATACCCCTAATCCATTGGATTTATAATCAGGGTGATAAAAAGTATACACGGCAGATAAGCCATTACTTAGAACATCAGTTACGGCCACGCAGACAAGCTTATCTTCTGCAAGACCATTTTCTTCATTTGCTGGTGCCCAAGTCTCAATGAAAAGTTGCGGGGTTAAATTACAACTTAAAAAACTTTCAAACTGTTGAAAAGAAGCAGGGTACATACTGCCATCTTGATGCAAAGTATTAATATAGTTTTCAAACAGTGGGTAATAGCTGTCTTTCAATTGGGAAGATTGTTTAATAATAAAATGACTATTGCGTTTGGTTGATCTTTTTTGACTTTTCGACGGAATAAAATCATTTGATAATACACGAATTGAATGGCAAGCATTGCAATTAGGGCAATTTGGACGGTAGTTTTGACCACCGCAACGACGAAACCCTTGCGACATTAACCAGCCATAACTTTCACTGTTATGTAAACGCTCATCAACAGCAATCAATAAACGCTCTTGTTGCTCAGGTAAATAATTACAGGGAAATGTTTTGGTTATACCTAGTTTATAAGAAGTATCACTCATTGATAATTTACCAATTGCCTACAACGCCTAATGTTAATTATAACTGAATTTGAGCTAATTTAAATTAGCGTTAATGTTCGTGGTTGCCAAAAATCATCTGGCATTATCTTAGCAAGGGCATTGTGTTGCTTATGCATGAAGATGTCACGACTTGTTTCCTTAGCGCCCATATCTTCAAGAAAGGGGTTAAGTAACTGACAGTCTATAAAGTCGATACCCGCAGTCGAGAGTAATTGTCCTAAGGCGATGAGGGCAAACTTTGACGCATTGCTTTGTGTATAAAACATTGACTCACCAGAAAAGAAACCGTTAATAGCAACACCGTACAAACCGCCGACTAATGCTTTATTGCTTTGTTCATCTGTGTGCCATATTTCAATAGAATGAGCGTAACCTTGTTGATGTAACTTTAAGTAAGCTTCCTCCATTTCAGGCAGTATCCAGGTACCATCCGTTCGAAATGGTGCATTGGCGCATAATTGAGTCACTTGGCGAAAGTCTTGATTCAAGGTTATATGAAATGGAGATTTGTTAATGGCTTTTCGTAAAGTACGATTTATCCTCAGGTGAGCAATGTCAATGATGGCTCGTGGATCGGGTGACCACCACATTAAAGGGTCGTTAATGCTGTACCATGGAAAAATACCCTGACTGTACGCTTCTATTAATCGCTCTGGTGATAAATCACCACCAAGTGCTAATAAACCATTTGGCTCTGTCAATGCGCCTTCAATGGGCGGAAAAGCTAAACTAGCATCATCAAGTTGATACAGGACTTGGTTCATAAGATCATCCATAGACATTTTGCATACTGTTGAACATATAGCATGCATAATTAACGTGCATAACTAAATAAACCACTTAAACAGTGAAGTCTAAGTGGTTTATTGATCAACTAAAGGGTTTTACGCTCTTTATTGTACGTCTAGCTTTTTGCATCTAAGAAACGCTCAGCATCTAATGCAGCCATACAACCAGCACCGGCTGATGTAATTGCTTGACGATAGATATGATCAGCAACATCACCTGCAGCAAAAACACCTTCAACACTGGTTTGTGTTGCATTACCTTGCGTACCACTTTGAATCGTTAAATAACCATCTTTCATATTAAGCTGATCTTTAAAGATATCAGTATTTGGTTTATGACCAATGGCAATAAATACACCAGCAACGTCGATTTCTTCAGTCGCATCAGACTTAGCATCTTTTAAACGTAGACCCGTAACGCCCATATTGTCACCTAATACTTCATCCAAAGTACGGTCGGTATGTAAAACAATATTACCGTTTGCTACTTTTTCATTAAGTCTGTCAGTTAAGATCTTTTCACTACGGAAAGTATCACGACGGTGAATCAAATGAACTTCACTAGCAATGTTGGAAAGGTATAAAGCTTCTTCAACAGCGGTGTTACCACCACCAACAACAGCAACTTTTTGGTTCTTATAGAAGAAACCATCACAGGTAGCACAGGCTGAAACACCACGGCCCATAAAGGCTTCTTCTGAAGGTAAACCTAAGTATTGTGCTGATGCACCAGTACAAATAATTAATGCATCACAGGTGTATTCACTACTGCCTGTTAATTTATATGGCTTAGAAGAAAAATCTACCGATTCGATATGATCAAAAATAATTTCAGTATCAAATTTTTCTGCGTGCTTTTGCATACGTTCCATTAATGCTGGACCCGTTAAATCGTCAGCATCGCCAGGCCAGTTTTCAACTTCCGTGGTAGTGGTTAATTGACCACCTTGCTGCATACCTGTGATCATCACTGGTTTTAAGTTTGCGCGGGCAGCATAAACTGCAGCAGTATAACCAGCAGGGCCTGAGCCTAAAATTAGTAGGGGACAGTGTCTTACGTCGCTCATGATTTCTCCAAGAAAATAGATTATTGATATTGTTACTTATCGTTATTAATTGGGATGATAAGGAAATAAAGCAAGGGGGTAAATAATTAGTTTGCTATATGATAAATAAAAAAAACGCACTTTTGCTTAACTGTAAGCAAATGTGCGCTTTAGCTTGCAATAAACTCCTCTAAAGAAAAGTTTATTGCGTAATGCTTTTAACTTTTAAACGTGGTATTAAGCGTTTAAAGCAACAGCAGGTTCAACATACTCATAACCTAAGTCATCGGCAACTGGCTTGTAAGTAATTTTACCAGCCGCTACGTTTAAACCAGCCATTAGATGTTCATCATCTAATAATGCTTGCTTAGCACCTTTGTTAGCAATAGTAACAGCAAATGGCATAGTTGCATTGGTTAATGCCATTGTTGACGTACGTGCAACACCACCTGGCATGTTAGCAACACAGTAATGAACAACACCATCAACTACATAAGTTGGGTCTTGGTGAGTTGTTGCTTTAGACGTTTCAAAACAACCACCTTGGTCAATTGCAACATCAACAATAACTGCACCTTGCTTCATCATTTTGATGTGTTCTTTTGTTACTAATTTAGGTGCTGCTGCACCAGGAATTAATACTGCACCAATAACTAAATCAGCTTCTACGATTAACGTATCCATCGCATCAGCAGTTGAGTAAACAGTTTTCAAACGACCGTCAAACTCAGTATCTAACTGACGTAAACGTGGTAAAGAACGGTCTAAAATAGTCACGTCTGCGCCCATGCCAACAGCCATGCGTGCAGCTTGAGTACCAACAACACCACCACCAACAACTAATACTTTAGCTGGAGCAACACCTGGAACACCACCTAATAAAGCACCTAAACCGCCTTGAGCTTTTTCTAATGCGTGAGCACCAGCTTGAATAGACATACGACCAGCAACTTCAGACATAGGCGCTAATAATGGTAAACCACCAGACGCTGCAGTAACTGTTTCATAAGCAATACATGTTGCGCCAGAAGCAACTAACAATTCAGTTTGTTGTGGATCTGGTGCTAAATGTAAGTAGGTGAATAAGATTTGGCCAGGACGAAGCATTTTACATTCGATTGGTTGTGGCTCTTTAACTTTGATAATCATTTCAGCTGTTGCAAAAATTTCTGAGGCACTATCAATTATCTTTGCGCCTGCAGTGATATATTGCTCGTTATCAAAACCAATTGATGCACCACCATTGTTTTCAACAATCACTTCATGACCATTGACGACTAACTCTTTAACACCTGCAGGTGTAAGGCCGATACGGTACTCATGGTTTTTAATTTCTTTAGGTACACCGATAATCATAATTTTCTCTCTTATATTTACTTATTGTATTTAGTGCAATTTCATATTAAAAATATATGAAGTGCTTTTGTTTTAGATACGACTAGTATATGAGTAAACTAGTAGAATAACCTGTCGTTATTCTGCAGGAAGCGATATATAATGCTAAAAAACACTAAATATTCAGAGTTAAATATATGAGCCTTAATAAAACCATTGATCGCATTGATAAAAACATTCTTGTTGAACTACAAAAAAATGGCCGATTATCTAATGTAGAATTATCTAAAAGGGTAGGTTTAAGCCCAACACCTTGTTTAGAAAGAGTAAAACGTTTGGAGAAAGAGAAGTACATCAGTGGGTATAAAGCCATTTTAAACCCACATAAGCTTGATGCTGCTCTATTAGTGTTTGTTGAAATAACACTAACGAAGACAAGTCCAGACGTTTTCAATGACTTTGCCGCGGCCGTAGATGATCTTGATGTCATTCAAGAATGTCACTTGGTTTCAGGTGATTTTGACTTCTTGCTTAAAACACGCGTAAAAGACATGCTTGCTTATAGAGAGTTGCTCGGTGATACCTTGTTAAGGTTACCCGCGGTAAGTGAAAGTAGAACGTATGTAGTAATGGATGAAATTAAATCAACCAACTTGCTTGCTATTAAACGTTAACAATAGCTAATCATAGGTTTATGACCGACGAGAGTAACTCATTTAATGAGCCTGTGATGCCAAAATTACATAGCTGTATAAAAAAACATGCACTAATGCTAATTTGTTGCTGCCAACTAAGCGCTAATTTGATACTTTAGCTTTCTAATACGTAATTTTACGTATTAATTTCCTATGGTACTTATAATTGTCTTCAGATCTTATAAAAAATTCCGATGTTTCGCTTGAAGCATTGACCAATAAACAGCTTACTGGTGTGCAACGCATACTTGAAGCTGGCTTATTATTTTTCACCGTGTTTGCCATGTTTATGATGCTGGCATTATTTAGTTTTGACCCCGCCGATCCCGGTTGGGCGCAAACAGGTTATCAAACACAAGTTCGCAACTTAGGTGGCGCAGTTGGTGCCTATCTCTCAGATTTATTGTTAAACCTTTTTGGGCTTATTGCCTATAGCTTACCTTTCGTTATCGCTATTGTAGGCTGGTTGTTGTTCCAACGTTTTCATGAATTGATGAAACTTGATTATTTGACCTTAGGGTTAAAATTAATTGGCTTCTTCATGTTCTATCTGGGCGTAACCTCGCTAGCCAGTATGAACTTTGACGATATTTTCTACTTCTCCGCGGGTGGTATTTTAGGGGATGTCCTAAGTGGCACTTTATTGCCATACTTTTCGTTTGTCGGATCCACCTTATTGTTTTTACTTTTTACCTGTGCAGGTTTTGTACTGTTAACCGGTTTTTCATGGCTTAAATTTATCGATAGTGTGGGTCGATACGCCATTGAGGGCTCACTATGGTTAGTTAACGCACCAAAACTGATTAAAACCCATTTTGGTACCAGTGAACAGGATCTTGATGATGAAGCGCTTGGTTTAGGTAAAAGCCGATTAACGAAAAATAAAGCGAAAGTAAAAGATGAAACCTTAAGCTCGGAGCCTGTATCTGCCAAACCAGCACATTCTTCTCAGCCATCAGAGTCAATGCCTTCAGATTCTTTACCTGCTGGAATGCATGCCCAAACAGCAATGATAGAGCTACCTAAATCGTTTAGTGCTCACGATGAACAAGAGTCAGATCACAATGCCATTGCTGAAAAAACTGAACCTTTTATTGATATTGCCGAACTGATGACTGAGCTTTCTGCTGGTAATGTGCAAGAGCATGTTAGTGAAAAAGAAATTACCGCTGCTTTTGCCGAGGTTGAAAAACCCAATGTTGGTGATGATTACCATTTCCCAGCAACAGTTGTAGAACAAAGTATTACCGATGACAACGGACAAGTGAATCTTGTGCCAGTAGAAGAGGGTATTGCTCAAGGCATGCCTTCTATCGATTTACTTGATCGACCTGATAAAGCTAAAAACCCGATTAATCAAGACGAACTAGATCAAGTGAGCCGCTTAGTTGAAGCGAAATTACTTGATTTTGGTGTACAAGCGCAAGTGGTGTCTGTTTACCCAGGTCCCGTTATAACACGTTTTGAATTAGACTTAGCGCCAGGTGTTAAAGTCAATAAAATTACTAGTTTAGCAAAAGATTTAGCACGTGCTTTATCGGCTATCAGTGTGCGTGTGGTTGAAGTTATTCCAGGTAAATCTGTGATTGGATTAGAGTTGCCGAATAAGCACCGTGAAATTGTCTACTTAAGTGAAGTGCTTGGATGTTCTGATTTTGAAGAATCTTCCTCTTCGCTTGCCATGGTGTTAGGTAAAGATATTGCGGGTGACCCTGTCGTTGTAGATTTAGGTAAAATGCCACATTTACTTGTTGCGGGTACCACTGGCTCGGGTAAATCTGTTGGTGTTAACACCATGATTATCAGCTTGCTGTATAAATCAACGCCTGAAGATGTGCGTATGATCATGATTGACCCTAAAATGCTTGAGCTTTCAGTGTATGAAGGCATTCCGCATTTATTAGCTGAAGTAGTTACCGATATGAAAGACGCCGCCAACGCCTTACGTTGGTGTGTTGGTGAAATGGAACGTCGTTATAAAGTGATGTCTGCGTTAGGTGTTCGTAACTTAAAAGGTTACAACAAAAATGTACTTGAAGCGATTGCCAGAGGTGAGCCAATTATTGACCCTTTATGGCAACCAACAGATAGCTTAGATCAAACACCTCCAACCTTAGAGAAATTACCAAGCATTGTTGTTATCGTCGATGAGTTTGCCGATATGATGATGATTGTTGGTAAAAAAGTAGAAGAACTTATTGCCCGTATTGCGCAAAAAGCTCGTGCAGCCGGTATTCATCTAATCCTTGCAACACAACGACCTTCAGTTGATGTGATCACCGGCTTGATTAAAGCCAATATTCCAACACGTATGGCGTTTCAGGTATCGTCAGGCTTAAACTCACGTACGATTTTAGATCAACAAGGCGCAGAGCAGTTACTCGGTATGGGTGACATGCTTTATTTACCCCCAGGAACGGGCGTTCCAACGCGTGTTCATGGTGCCTTTGTTGATGACCACGAAGTACATGCAGTAGTTAAAGATTGGAAGTCTCGTGGAGAGCCTAACTACATTGAAGAAATATTGTCTGGTGAACACGACCAAGATATTTTGTTACCGGGTGAGCAGCCAGAGGGTAGTGAGGGTGAAGAAGTTGACGCGCTTTATGATGAAGCGGTGAATTTTGTTACTGAAAAACGTCGAGTATCGATTTCGAGTGTGCAAAGGCAATTTAGAATAGGTTATAACCGTTCAGCGAGAATAGTTGAACAAATGGAAATGCAAGGTGTCGTATCAACACCGGGCAATAATGGCGCACGTGAAGTATTAGCGCCACCACATGTGCGAGATTTTTAAGCTATTAACCTATCCAAAGTGTTTAATTTAACCCAAGATTTATTTCAAGGTAATGTTATCGCTTATTATTTTCATTGTGTCAGCTAAACGCTGACACAATTCATCATTTAAAAGTAAATAGTAGAAGTAAAGCTATGCAACTCAATTTTATAAAAAAATCATTTTTTCGACCATTGGCTTTAACCAGTGTATTACTACCAGCGTTGACACTTTCAGGCACAGTAGCCTATGCTGCCCAAACACCTGCAGAACCGATGACAGCAACCACTGCTTTGGTGTCGCCATCAAATGAAGCGAAAGAACACTTAATGGCTAAACTGAGTAAGTTAGCCTTTTTTAGTGCAGAATTCAGTCAAAACATTCTTGATGCTCAAGGTGAAATATTACAACAAGGCTCAGGAACAATTGCTATTAGTAAGCCTAACCTAGTTAATTGGAAAACTATCACACCTGATGAAACCTTGATTGTAAGTGATGGCAATACCTTGTGGTTTTATGACCCTTTTATTGAACAAGCGAGCGCTTATAGCTTAGCGAAGTCAATTCACAATACACCTATTTTATTGCTAACCAGCGATGAGCCGCAACTTTGGCAGCAATACAATGTTATTGAGCAAAAAGGTGTAGTTGAAAATGGTTTACGTTTTGTCGTAATGCCAAAAGATAAAAACAGCCAAATTAAAAAACTAACCTTGAGTTTTACTGATACTGAAAAGAATGATGTACAGCTAAGTGAGTTTACTTTTCAAGATGCTACCGGACAAATCAGCCAAATAAGCTTAAGTAAATTTAACAGTAAAACCGAACCAGCCGATACCTTATTTAACTTTAGCTTGCCTGAAGGTGTAAGACTTGAAGACAAACGATAATTCACCATCAGCAACAGGTCGTAACCTAAACAGCAGTGAAGGACAACAAGACTCGCTGTTTGACCTTACGCCCGATAATGACGACTTAACCGCTGCAAGTAATACCTCAGCGGGAGCTCATTCGGTTGCAGGAAGCTTTATGCCGCTTGCGGCTAAAATGCGTCCGAGAACCTTAGCCGATTATGTTGGGCAACAGCATATTTTGACTGGAGACTCGCCCTTAGCTCAATCTATCGAGCAAGGTCATTGTCATTCGCTTATCTTTTGGGGCCCGCCCGGTAGTGGTAAAACGACTTTAGCTGAAATTATTGCACAGCATGCAAATGCCGAAATAGAACGTGTTTCAGCGGTTACCTCAGGCATTAAAGAAATTCGTAGCGCTATTGATAAAGCAAAGTTACGTGCACAAGGCGAGGGCACGAATAAACGTAGAACCGTACTGTTTGTGGATGAAGTGCACCGTTTTAATAAGTCTCAGCAAGATGCATTTTTACCGCACATTGAAGATGGCACCATTATATTTATTGGCGCAACTACCGAAAACCCTGCGTTTGAATTAAACCAAGCGTTATTATCACGTGCTCGTTTGTATACATTAAAAAAACTAACACGTGATGATTTAGCTCAAGTACTGCAACGCGCAATCGCATTATGTGAAACAGAGCAGCAGCTGAATATCAACTTAAGTGCGGATGCTAAACAAAGTTTGCTCAATCGCAGTGATGGTGATGCCAGACGGCTGCTTAACCTATTAGAAAACTGTCTTGATAGCACGCCCACTAGACATGAAAACAAATCAGCGACTCAGCAAGGGACAAATGGCGATGTTAAAACAATTACTGTTGAACTAATCGCCCAAGTTGCGGGCAGCAAGATTGCTCTTTACGATAAAGGCGGTGATGCTTTTTATGATTTAATTAGTGCTTTTCATAAATCAGTACGTGGCTCTAGTCCAGATGCTGCACTTTATTGGTATGCAAGAATTCTTACCGCAGGTGGTGATGCGCTTTATGTCGCAAGACGATTACTTGCTATTGCCAGTGAAGATATTGGCAATGCCGATCCGCGGGCAATGCAACTCGCTATAAATGCATGGGATACTTTTCATCGTGTTGGTCCAAGTGAAGGTGAGCGCGCTATTGCACAAGCTACGGTATACATGGCGCTAGCACCTAAAAGTAATGCAGTATATCAAGCGTTTACAAAAGCTAAAATACTCGCGCAACAAACGTGTGATTTAGATGTTCCACTGCATTTGAAAAATGCCACCAGTAGTATTACTAAAGAGCTTGGCCACGGTAGTGAGTATCGTTATGCTCATGACGAGATAAACGCCTATGCCGCAGGTGAAAATTATTTTCCTGAAGCGTTAGCAAAAGGCGATAGCTCGCATACCCGTTTGTATCAGCCGACCGAACGTGGCTTAGAAAAAAAATTAAAAGAAAAGCTCGATTACTTAAACCAGCTTGATAGGAATAGCCATGACCAACGCTATTAGTAATTTTACTTTATACGCATTTGTCGCCCTTGGCGGTGCTTGTGGGGCAAGTTTACGCTTCTATATTTCGCAATTAGTGCTAAATTGGCTCGGAAAAGGTTTCCCTTTTGCCACATTGATGGTTAATATCATCGGCTCATTTACTATGGGTTTGCTATATCAACTCATTGAGCATGAAATTCTCAATGTTAGTGTGCATAGAACCTTAATAGGAATAGGATTTTTAGGTGCATTTACCACCTTTTCTACATTTTCCTTAGACTCCTTGTTACTATTACAGCAAGGCGACGTGTTAAAGGCGGCGATAAATATTTTATTGAATGTTTCGCTGTGTATTGCTGCTGCAGCGTTAGGAATGTATATGGTAACAGTTTTAGCAAAATAGCTGCTACTGATTTATTAGCAGCATTTATCCGTAAAAAATTTAAATAACTTTATTAACAAGAATGTGAATAATTATGCTTGATGCAAAACTACTTAGAACTGATTTAGATAATATCGCTCAACAACTTGGCAAACGTAACTTTGTATTAGATACCGATACGTTAAATGCGTTAGAAGAACAACGTAAAGCGATCCAAGTGAAAACTCAAGAACTTCAAAATGAACGTAATACCCGTTCAAAGTCTATTGGCCAAGCGAAAGCACGTGGCGAAGACATTGCACCATTGCTTGCTCAAGTAAGTCAGCTTGGTAACGATCTTGATGCTGCTAAAGCAGAGCAAGATGAAGTTTTAGCTAAAATAGATGCAATCGCGAGTGCTATTCCTAATCTTCTTGATGAATCTGTACCAGAAGGTAAAGATGAAGATGACAACGTTGAATTAAAGCGTTGGGGCACACCACGTGAGTTTGATTTTGAAGTAAAAGATCATGTAGATTTAGGTTTTTCAGTAGATAAAGGCCTAGATTTTGAAAGTGGCGCTAAACTAGCGGGTACTCGTTTTGCCGTAATGCGCGGAAAAATTGCCAGATTACACCGTGCTATCGCTCAGTTCATGCTTGATACGCATACAGAAGAGCATGGTTACCAAGAAATGTACGTACCTTACCTAGTTAATGCTGCGTCATTATATGGAACAGGTCAATTGCCAAAGTTTGGTGAAGACTTATTTCACACTGACTTATCAAATAAAAAATTCTCATTGATCCCTACATCAGAAGTGCCGCTAACCAACTTAGTCCGCGATGAAATTGTAGATGAAGACGATTTGCCAATTAAAATGACTGCACATACACCATGTTTCAGAAGTGAAGCTGGCTCTGGTGGTCGTGATATTCGTGGACTTATTCGCCAACATCAATTTGATAAAGTTGAAATGGTACAAATTGTTAAGCCTGAGAACTCAATGACTGCACTTGACGAACTAACGCGTCACGCTGAAGTTATTCTTGAGAAGCTAGAATTACCTTACCGTACCGTGCAGTTATGTAGTGGTGATGTTGGTTTTAGTGCAACCAAAACGTTCGATTTAGAAGTTTGGTTACCTGCACAAGATACGTACCGAGAAATTTCTTCATGTTCAAATATGGGCGCTTTCCAAGCACGCCGTATGCAAGCACGCTTTAGAAATAATGAAACCAACAAACCAGAATTGTTACATACACTTAATGGTTCAGGTTTAGCAGTAGGGCGTACTTTAGTTGCTATTTTAGAAAACTACCAGCAAGCTGATGGAAGCATTAATATTCCAACAGTATTACAACCTTATATGGGTGGTTTAACTAATATCGGTTAATCATTTGCAGTTACTGAATAGCTTCGTAGAAGCTGTCGGTTAGCTGTATGATAAGTAGTTAGAGAAAAGCGCGATTTAGGTAACTAGGTTGCGCTTTTTTATTGCTGAATGACAAATCCCGTTTGTTATAAAGAAATTTTTTTCATAGCAAATAATTCTTAATAAATAATTACAGGATACTGTTTTTATATACAGCTAAATTAAATTCCTCCTTTCTACAAGAAAGCGGGAATAATTCCTTCTTTCACACATCAACCAGTTGTTAAGTGATTTTTAAGTCATTGATCTACAGATAACAATCGAGTAATCTTTAAATAATTATAAATTATGGACGATTTATCCTCACTTGTAGAAAGAAGGAATTTTTCCTCATAATAAACTGTTATACGTTTTATCAAATATGGAGAAATAATGAAGTATATTTTAATTTTAGTAGCATTAATTTTATCTGGATGTGGAGCTACACCTTATCAATCTAGTGGGCTTTCAGGGGGGTATAAAGATTTTTCGCTGACAGAAGAAAATACTTACCAAGTTAAGTTCTCCGGTAATGGAGATTTAAAGCCTGATGTGGCACTTGATTACGCTATGTTGAGAAGTGCTGTAATAACAAAAGAAAAAGGGTTTAAATTTTTTGAAATTTTAAAGCACGATTCAAAAATAAGCCGAACTAATGTAGGTACTGGCGCTGCTGTAATATATAGCTATAAACCAAACGTTTGGATGAATATAAAACTTGTTGCTGAAAACTCATTAATGACGAACCGAACACATGAAGCAGAATTATTAATCAAAAAGTTAACCCAAAAATATAATATCAAGGAGTATTAAACGTATAACAAGGCACTCAAACGGAAAATTTACAGTTGGTGTTTTTCGTTCCTCAAACATTTTAGCCAACTATAATTTTCCGCTTAATGCGGCGTTGAGGCTGTATAATTTCTCCAAAAGGAACATTTTCAATGTTCCTTTTAATATTTTAGGGTTGTTCGTTTTTTAACCTTGTACCGTGATCTTGTTTGTGATCTAATAGATATTATTCACCGACAGTAAAATGTTATGGCGAACTACAAACCCGATTTATCCTGCCAAAGTAAGTTCATTCCCATTGATTTTTCACAACAGATTGTGCCTGGTACTTTTGAATATGCACTTGCTCATATTATCGAGAATCATCTTGATTTATCAGGGTTTGATGAGTGGTTTATTAATGATAAAGGCGGCGCAGCCGCCTATCCACCGTCAGTGATGTTAAAAATCATCTTGTTTGCTTACTCACGAGGAATGATTTCCAGCCGTCGTATTGCTAATGCCTGTGAAACCAATATTACCTTCATGAGTTTATCGGGAGATGCGCAACCTCATTACACTTCAATCGCCTCGTTCGTTGCGCGTATGAAAGACCAAATAGAAACACTGTTTACCCAAGTGCTGATGATTTGCGATAAAGAAGGTTTGATTGGCCGTAACATGTTTTCAATTGATGGCTGTAAGATTAAGTCAAATGCCAGTAAAGAGTGGAGTGGCACCATTGAAGAGTTGACCCGTAAAGAAGCGAAGTTACGCAGAGCCAGCCAACGAATATTAGCTAGACACCAAGCCCAAGACGGCTTGAGTGAAGACGAGGTTGAACACGACCTTAAGCAGAAAGCTAAACTAGACAGTAGCGCAACAAAAATAGGAGTATTCCTAGCTAACAATCAAGATAAAATCGGCAGTCGAGGGAAACCTGTTAAAAGCAATATCACCGATCCAGACAGTGCCAAAATGACCACATCAAAAGGGACTATTCAAGGCTACAACGGCATTGCTATTAACGATGATAAACACCAAATTATTCTACAGGCTCAAACTTGGGGAAGTGTGGGAGAGCAACAAACGCTAAAACCAGCCATTGAACAGCTCAATAAACAATTAAAAAACCTCGGTACATCAGAGTCATTCCATAAGGCCAAGTTCACCGCAGATAGTGGTTTTCACAGTGAAGATAATCTGAAATACCTATCAACCACAGGTCTAGACAGTTATGTTGCCGATACACAATTTAGAAGTCGCAACCCACTTTTTCAAAACAGTGAAACTTATCATACAGAGCAAGAAAAACGGCGATTAAAACGCAGTAAAGGTAGGGCTAGGTTATTTGGCCGGGAAGATTTTCATTTTAATCATGCGAAGAAAACCTGTATTTGCCCTGCGGGCAAAGCAATGTGGTTACAAAGCCCGAACATCGAAACAGGCGGAAAAAACTACAGCCGATTTACGGGGTATTTAAAAGACTGCCGAGTATGTCCATTACAAAAAGAATGCATGAGAAAGCCACCAAAAGCTACAGGTAGACAAGTGCAGTTTCTCCAATCACAAAAGACCATCAGCTACAGTGATAAAATGAAAGCAAAAATAGACAGTCCAGTGGGTCGACGGCAATACAGTAAACGCCTTGGTGCGATAGAGCCAGTATTTGGTAATATTACCGTGAACAAAGGCATGAATAAGTTTACGTTGCGTGGACAAGAAAAAGTGAATACTCAGTGGCAGATGTATTGTTTAGTTCATAATATAGAAAAGTTAAGAAATAGCCTACATTAAGGTTAAAACCCGTGAGTTTCCCTTCTAAAGTAACCTCAAAATCCTAAAGCAAAGAGAAAACCTTCAATATCTGTCTCTTATACACATCTGACGCTGCCGACGACTCCT
>OJEO01000292.1_pt1 | contig 21117 bp, 18 predicted proteins | sample 1593621 | NCBI WGS metagenome assembly OJEO01 (sample SAMN05416875, study PRJEB24817) | seawater metagenome | isolation source: Sea water | place: Canada:Atlantic | collected 2013-11
CTACACGTAAGGAGTCGTCGGCAGCGTCAGATGTGTATAAGAGACAGGATCAAGGCATAACCGAAAAAGGATTAAAAACGGCCATTGAAGAACTACGAAAAGGTGATCGGGTAACATCTCAAAGTGCCGAAGACACCTACAACTCTTTAAACAAATATGCGCGAAACCTCAACCAGTTAGCCAAAGACGGGAAATTAGACCCCGTAATTGGTCGGGATGAGGAAATTAGACGAATCCTTCAAATCTTATCGCGCCGGACAAAAAATAACCCGATGTTAGTTGGGGAACCCGGTACTGGTAAAACCGCTATTGCCGAAGGATTAGCACACCGAATTGTAGATGGGGATGTTCCTGATAACTTAAAGAGTAAACAAATTTTCTCTTTAGATATGGGTGCCCTCATTGCAGGTGCTAAGTTTAAAGGAGAGTTTGAAGAACGCCTTAAAGCAGTTATTAAAGAAGTAACTACCAGCGATGGAGACATTGTTCTCTTTATCGACGAAATCCACACCCTAGTTGGTGCTGGCGGTGGACAAGGCGCCATGGATGCGGCTAACATTTTAAAACCAGCCCTAGCACGAGGCGAATTGCGGGCCATTGGAGCTACAACTTTAGATGAATATCAAAAGTATTTTGAAAAGGATAAAGCTTTGGAGCGCCGTTTTCAAAAAGTAGTTGTGGATGAGCCAGATACTGAAAGTGCCATTTCTATTCTTCGTGGTATAAAAGAAAAATACGAAACACACCATAAAGTGCGTATTAAAGATGAAGCGATTATTGCTGCGGTAGAACTTTCAGAACGGTATATCACCAATCGGTTTTTACCCGATAAGGCTATCGACTTAATGGATGAAGCTGCTTCTAAAATTCGGATGGAAATAAACTCTAAACCAGAAGAATTAGATGTTTTAGATCGAAAAGTCATGCAATTGGAAATTGAAATTGAAGCCATTAAGCGTGAAAAAGACGAAACAAAACTAAAAACACTACGAGCAGATTTAGCCAATTTAAAAGAAGAACGAAACGAACTAAATGCCAAATGGCAAAGTGAAAAAGAAGTAGTTGACAACGTTCAAAATCTTAAAAAAGAAATTGAAGATTTAAAACTGGAAGCCGAGCGTGCCGAGCGTGAGGGTGATTTCGGAAAAGTAGCTGAATTACGCTATGGAAAGATAAAAGACACCCAAGAAGCGCTAAACAAACTCGAAACTGAGTTAGCAGAAAACCAAAGTGCTAGTTCTTTGATAAAAGAAGAGGTCACGAACGAAGATATTGCGGAAGTTGTTGCAAAATGGACGGGCATCCCAGTGACTAAGATGCTACAAAGCGATCGTGAAAAATTGTTGAAATTAGAAGACCAATTACACAAACGAGTAGTGGGCCAAGAAGAAGCAATTGTAGCGGTAAGTGATGCTATAAGACGAAGCCGTGCCGGATTACAGGACGAGAAAAAACCAATTGGTTCCTTCTTATTTTTAGGCACAACCGGAGTAGGTAAAACCGAATTGGCCAAAGCATTGGCAGAGTATTTATTTGATAATGAAAACGCCATGACCCGTATCGATATGAGTGAATATCAAGAGCGCCACAGTGTGAGCCGTTTGGTAGGAGCCCCTCCAGGATATGTAGGATATGATGAAGGGGGTCAATTAACTGAAGCTGTACGTCGCAAACCGTATTCTGTTGTCCTACTTGATGAGATTGAAAAAGCACATCCAGATACGTTCAACATTTTGTTGCAAGTTTTAGATGAAGGAAGACTTACTGACAATAAAGGTAGGGTGGCAGATTTCAAAAACACGATTATTATCATGACGAGCAATATGGGAAGTCATATTATTCAAGAGAAATTTGAAAATGTAAAAGATCCGGACACCGCAATGGAAGGTGCTAAAGTTGAAGTATTAGGATTGTTAAAACAACAGGTTCGACCTGAGTTTTTAAACCGAATTGACGATATTATTATGTTTACGCCATTAACACGCGAGGATATAAAACAAATTGTCGGACTTCAGTTAAAAGGCGTTTCCAAGATGTTGGCAAAACAGAATATTACTATTGATGCTACGGAAGAAGCCATTGCCTACTTAGCCGAAAAGGGATTCGATCCACAATTTGGAGCAAGACCTGTTAAGCGAGTGATTCAACGAGAAGTTTTAAATGAGCTTTCCAAAGAAATTCTCTCTGGAAAAGTAACAACAGATAGCATTATCTTAATTGATAGTTTTGAAGACGGACTCGTTTTCCGAAATCAAACCGATTTAGTGGAAGATAATTGAACTAGGCTGGAGCTTGCCTAATTTTTGAGATGTTTCAAAAAAAAAGCTCCGTTTTATGATTGGTTAGTTAGTTGGAAGCACCCTAGTATTAAGTTACTAGGGTGCTTTTTCTTTATAGAACCATAATGTTTAATAAAGTAAAGAAGGTTCTATATAAAAAACGGTTCAGTAAGTTCTTTTAAAATTAGTTGAGATTTAGTGTGTCATTAAATTTTCAAGATTAGGTTGAAATATTTAAATATTAATAAACCACTCTTCAAACTTTTTACCAAAAAATGGCAACGGTTTCTTTTTTTCATTCATGGCATGGATCAATCCCATGATCCACATATAGATAAGCAACAGCGTTCCCAAAACACTCACAATCCATCCTAAAATAGGGATTAAACCAATGACTCCCAATGCAATCCCAGTGGCGGCCAATCCAATAGATTGGCGAATGTGGTACGCACCTAATTCGGTTTTTTTATCATTATTCATTACATATGCGATAATAAGGCCGATAATTGTTAAGTATGAAATCACTGCAATCGTTTTTCCATCGTCGGCATCCATCACTTTTTCAGTGTTTGTTGTTGTGTTTGTCTGTGTATTTTCCATAATTATAGTTAGTTTAAAATTTAAAAAATGATAACCGCCCTGTCTTTTTTACCTCACGAATTATAATTAGGCTCCTCTTCCCTCTTATAACCCTTTAAGTCCCTTACACCTTTTGAGAGACAAGGCGTGTTATCGTTTTTTCCATATTTATTCAGTATTTATTGTATTGATAATTTTCATTTTTAGGTTTTATTTGCAGGGAAGGCTTTGTGTCAATGAATTAATTTCTCCCGAACGTTTCGCCATAAACTCAGGAGAATGAAAATAGGTTATATAGTCTATCAATTCTGAAAAATATTCTTCTTTCTGATCATTCCACTCTTCTTCATTCAACTTAAAAGCAATTTTTAGAATCGTGTCCAAATCTAACTCACCAGAGTCTGGATCATTCATCCATCTTTCATGAAGTTCTTTTAATATAAAAGGGAACGTTCCTGCTATTTTAGAATAAGGATTACCAAATTCTTCCGATGTTTTTTGTAATACATAAAAAGCTTTACCAAGTTCTTCAGAATTATAGCCGCTCCTCATTAAATATGCGTACTTTTTTTTCAAAATTAATCGGCCATAATATTCTTTATCAGTGTTAAACTCGTCTGGACAATAAATTTGGGTACCTGCAGAGAGTACCAATAATGCTTGCATTCCCAGCAAGTTCTTTGTTAATTTACAGTTACCTGCTTTATCTACCTCTTGTTGGTTTGCAAGCAATTTAGAATGATGCGTTTTCATTAAAACAAGACATCTAATTTCCACTGGCAGATCGTCAAGTTCGTTTAGGTCTCCAAAAAATCTTTGCATCCCTTCTTCCAGTGCTTTTCTATCTAAATCTTCCTTTGCAGAACCAGTAGCGTCACCCCGTTCATTTTTGGCATCTTCAACAATGTCAAAAACATTTATTTGTGCATAAGATGTCATTGACAAACTAAAAAACAACAACCCGATTAATATGTATAGTGCTTTCATGATTTATTTGGTTTAAACAAGTTCTACATTCCACTATATTCGGCTTTATTTATTGTAAAAGGTTGTTCTTTTAACGCTGTACATATCATATGTATATTATCCCTTTTGCCTTTATTAGAAGTATATTCCATTTCCATCATCAAAGAGTTTTTACCAAATGGAATCGTAGCTGTGTTCATATTCTTTTGCATTTTTTCAAGGTTAGCGAACATACCCACAAAGCTTACGGGTGCCTCATCGGTAATATAAATTTTGCTGGTGCCTTCGTCTTGTTTTATTAGATAGCCTTTACAGTTATAGCCTAAAATGGTCTTGCTTGGTAGCGGTGTAATGTTGGCTGTATTTGCAGTGTTGTTTTCTCCTTTTTGTGTCTTTTCTATCATCTCCTGCATTTTTTCTTCTAAAGGAATTCGCATTTTCATCGCCATTTTTTGACCATTATTATCCATAAAAGTTACCATTGCTTGATTTTCCAAATCGTACACGATCACACTATTGGTTTTTTGGTTTGGTATGGCATTTCCAAAATAACTGGCGTTTGGTTTTATAAAGTATTGCAAGGTCATGTCGTCATTTTTACGAGAAGTCATTTTCATATCCATTACATACTCAAATTGGTATGTATCAGGGATACCCTCCAAGCCACCACCAAAAAGGGAAATGGCTCTTTTCTCTGCTTTCTCTTTTTGTTCCTCGGTGAGTTCCTTAGATTCCGATTCTGATTTTTTATCATTCTCATCATCACCATTTATAACAACATCGATGGTTTTATCGGTTTTTTTGGACACTTCCCGATCTGTTTTATTAAGAACTGTTCGTTCCACGGCATTTTCGGCACGTTTTTTTAGTTTTTTAAAGAATTGTGCATTGCTAGTATTACAAATTGCTATTGTAAAAAATACAGCGAGGAGGGTTTTAATACATTTCATAATTTAAATTTTTAAGGGTTACTTTATTTTGATTATTTAAAACTACTAGCTACTTTGTTTTTTTGACTATTATGTATCTAACAAAGGCTTGTACTTATGTAATGCACATATAAAAAATGTTTAACTGTGATTTAAAAAAGTTGGTAAAAAAACATTCGTTATAGTAGAGTTACATTTTCTGTTGTAAACTTATACAAGCTGTTCATGAGTTTTGGTAGGTAAAGACTTGAAACCATAAGGGGTTTTTCACCCTTTTTTATGTAGGAAAAGTAGGCAGTTTAAGAAATAGCCGTGCTGAGAATTAAATTAACCACAAAAAAAGTCCGCCTACATTTCTGTAAGCGGACTTTCAAATTTTATAGATTTAACCCTGTTTTTACCAGTTGTCAATCTCTTTTTTAATGTCTTCTTTTGCTTTGCCAGTTTTTTCTTGAATTTTACCGACCATCTCGTCGTACTTTCCTTCAGAGTACGCTTCTTCATCACTCATTTCAACGCCATACTTTTGTTTAACGTTTCCTTTGATTTGGTTCCATTTTCCTTTTAATTGATCTGAATTCATAATAATTTGTTTTTTCGTTTATACTATAAAGATACATTTCAGATAAACGACTTTTACATAACGTATTTATAAAGTTTACAGAGACATCGTTATTTTATTGCCAAAGTTTCTTAAAAAGTGTTATTTTAATCAAACAGACTTGAATATTGAAACGTGAAACGAGGAGTTTTAGGTTTAAAAGAAATTATTCAGAAAAAAATTAAACACATGAGAAAGCTATTTTTACTTTGTATCATTCCTACCGTATTGTTCTCCTGCGTTGATATGAAGCAGCCTAAACCAAATACCGATATACCTGAAATAACAACCTATTATTTAATCCGTCACGCTGAAAAAGATCGAAGTAATCCAGATAATAAAAATCCAGATTTAAATGAAAAAGGGATTGCTCGTGCCGCTTTGTGGTCCAACGTATTTCAAAAAATAAAATTTGATGAAATTTATTCAACTGAATTGAATCGTACGCAACAGACCGTTTCGGCTATATCGCTACAAAGCGATGTAAAGCTAACACCCTACGCTGCAGACAATCTTTATAGTGAAGATTTTAAAATGCGAACCCAAGGAAAAACGGTTTTAGTAGCTGGGCATAGTAATACCACTCCTCAGTTTGTAAATAAAATTATTGGGGAGGATCGCTATCCTAATATGGACGATAATGATAATGGCACGTTATACATAGTAACGGTGGTTGGCAACAAAACAAAAGTGCAGGTACTAACTATTAATTAAGCAGTTTTACCTCAATATTTTCAGTTTCAATTTTGGAAAGTAACGGTAATTTATCCTGTTCAAAAAGATCATCAAGTTCTGATAATGGTGTAGTTAAGTCTTCAGTTTTATAATTATTGTAATCTACAAACCGAATGCCCTTCACAACACGGGAGTTATAGGCTTCGCGAAACCGGATACCGCCGCCATTAACTTCGTAGCTATATGCTAAATAATCTACTGTAAATTCTTTTTGATGGATCCAGTACATAAACTCATCATCGTGGTCCGTCCCACCGCCTTCTTTAGCAAAAGTTACTTTTACTTCGTAATACGGTTGGTTTTTAATGGTATCCTTCCCTATAAGTTCTTTTTGAACTGCTGGTGCATTTAATCCATATGGCAGTTGTGCAAAATAAAGAACTGAATTTACACTATTACTTAGTTTGAGTGCCGTTGTATCTGCCAATTCCAATTCTATATCGTTTACAGAACGAATAAACCCTTGATTGGTTAATTCATCTCTAATAATACCAATAGAGTCGTTTGTTATTCGTTCTAACAAAAATGCGCCTTCTAAACGTTTGCTTTTATAGGTTTTATCTCTAAAGGTAAATGAAACTTCTGCGTGATCACAATTTCCGTTGCAAGCTTTTTCAATCGCTTTATCAACAATAGATTGTGCTGTTATGTTTCCTTCAGAATTAGTTGCATCTTTTGTTTCAGTTTTTGAATCGTTACAAGACGCTATTGTGATGAGTAGTAAAAAAAAGGCTAAATTTTTCATCGGTATATTTTATATATCAAAAGTACGCAATCGTATTTAAAAACTTATGATACTTTTAAAAGGTTGATACTTTTAAACTTCTTATTTTTGTTTTCTATGGCACTTCAAAAAAATGTAAGTATAAAAAACCGAAAAGCTCGGTTTGAATATGAAATTTTAGACACCTACGTTGCAGGAATTGTTTTGGCAGGTTCCGAAATTAAAGCAATACGGGAAGGGAAAGCTTCTATTGCAGAAAGTTTTTGCGAATTTCAGAACAACGAATTGTTTGTTATTAATATGACGGTTCAGGAATACTCACATGCAACCAACTTTAATCACAATCCTCAAAGTGAACGCAAGTTACTTTTAAACCGAAACGAGCTAAAAAAGTTAGAAAAAGAAGTGAAAAATACGGGATTGACCATCATTCCGCTAAAATTATTCACTAACGATCGTGGTTTGGCAAAATTACATATAGCATTATGTAAGGGTAAAAAACAATACGACAAACGAGAAGCCATTAAAAAACGTGAAACGAAGCGAGATTTAAGCCGAATTAAAAAGGCGTTTAATAATTAGATTTAAGACTGCTTCGCTTTTAGATGTGAGATTCTAGCTGTTAGACTTGAAAAAAGGTAAACAAAACCAATACCTTATAATTTAATTTCAAAGTCAGTCCAAAACCGTAACAAACTACATTCTTTCTCGTCTTACAAGAAAACCATCTGTTTATGACAAGAATTGTACTCGCCATTGCCCTACTTTCAACAATCCTATCGCAAGCTCAAATAGTCGGGAAAGTAACAGACACAAACGATAATCCGCTTCCTTTTGTAAACATATATGTAAAAGATTCTTATAAAGGAACCACCACAAACGATTCTGGCAATTATCGGTTGGATGTTTCAGAAGAAAATGAATACCAAATTATTTTTCAGTTTTTAGGGTACAAAACCCTTACTAAAACAATTACTGCTTCCTCATTTCCATACGTTTTAAATGTAACATTAAAAGAAGAATCTGTTAGTCTTGATGAAGTAGTTGTATCTAATAACGAAGATCCTGCATACCGAATTATCCGTGAAACCATTGCAAACCGTAAAATAAACCTTGAAAAAATTGAGGAGTATACTGCCGATTTTTATTCCCGTGGCATTTGGCGCGTTGAAGATCTGCCTGAAAAAGTTCTCGGACAAGAAATAGGCGATTTTGATGGAGCACTCGATTCTACCCGTACTGGAATTATTTACCTTTCGGAAACAATTAGTGAAATTGCTTTTCAAAAACCCGATGATTTTAAGGAAAAAATAATTGCTAGTAAAGTAAGTGGAAATGACAATGGGTTTAGTTTTAACAGCGCGCAAGATGCTAATTTTTCGTTTTATGAAAACACGATTGATATTAATGCCTCCATTGTTTCCCCTATTGCAGATAATGCCTTAAATTATTATACCTATAAACTTGACGGAGTTTTTTACGAAGACAGCAAACTCATTAATAAAATAAAAGTCACCCCCAAACGCCCCAAAGACCGAGTTTGGGAAGGTTTTATTTATATTGTGGAAGATGATTGGCAACTGTACGGAACCGAACTCAACACCAATGGTTCGGCTATTCAAGTACCAATGGTTACCAAGTTACTGTTTAAGCAAAACTTCAAGTTTGATTCTAAAACCGACAGTTGGGTAAAACGTTCGCAAACCATCGATTTTGGTTTTAAATTTTTAGGTTTTCAAGGCGATGGACAGTTTATTGCCGTGTATAGCAATTACGATTTTCAACCTCAATTTTCTGAAAAATCATTCACCAACGAAGTGCTGTCTTTTGCCGAAGAAGCCAATAAAAAAGATAGCCTTTTCTGGAAAGGAACACGCCCGGTACCGTTAACCGATGAAGAATTGAAAGATTATATTAAGAAAGACAGTATACAAGAACTTCGGAAATCGAAAAAATATTTAGACTCGGTAGATGCGGTTTCAAATAAAGTAAAGCCATTGGATATAATTACCGGCTATTCCTATAAAAACAGTTATGATAAATGGAGCGTAAGCTACGATGGAATTTTCCCAGGTATTAATTTTAATACGGTACAAGGATGGAATGCCAGTGCCGGACTTCGATATTTTAAGTGGTATGATGAAAACCGGACGGAATGGCTTTCCATTTTCGGAGATGCAAATTATGGGATTTCAGAAGATAGACTGCGTTTTACAGGCGGAATTACCAAAAACTTTAATCGCACCAATAGACTGCGGCTATCTCTTTTCGGCGGAAGTAAAGTGCAGCAGTTTAATGCTAGCGAACCTATTTCGCCTATTGTTAACACGGTTTCGTCCCTCTTTTTTGAACGAAATTATATGAAGGTGTACGAATTAAACTATGCGCAAGCGGCATATAGTCAGGAGCTTTTTAATGGCTTACGATTGTTTACTAGTTTTGGGTATGAGCAGCGAAACCCGCTTTTTAACACCACCGATTATGTAACCATCCCCAATGATGATGTTTCATATACTTCTAACAACCCGTTAAATGCAAGTGATTTTGAAACTGCGGCAATTGATGAACACGATATTTTTAAAACGAGTATTTCAGCAGACATCACCTTTGGTCAAAAATATATGACGTATCCTGATGGGAAATACAACTTAGGAAACGATAAATACCCAGCGTTAACCGTTACGTTTGAAAACGGTTTGGGCGCTTCTAATAGTGACTATAACTTCAGTCAGTTGCGCGCAAGTTTATATCAATCCATTAATACCGGAAACAAAGGTGAATTTACATATCGTTTAAAAGGGGGTACATTTTTTAATGCAGACGGTATTAGCTTTGTAGATTATCAACATTTCAACGGAAACCAAACACGAATTGGCACTTCTTCAAACTATACAAACGTATTTAACTTGCTCCCGTATTATCAATTAAGTACAAACAAAAGTTATTTTGAAGGGCATTTAGAACACGATTTTAAAGGATGGATTTTAGGTAAAATTCCGGGTATTAATCAACTGAACTTTAATTTAGTGGCTGGAGCACATTTGTTGAGTATAGAAAAGAACAAGCCGTACAGCGAATTTTCAGTAGGTATTGATAATTTAGGTATTGGGAACTTCCGCTTTTTACGCTTAGACTATGTTCGTTCGTATTATAACGGCAGAAGCGATGGTGCCTTTGTTTTTGGATTGAAGTTTTTAGGATTTTTAGATTAATTTTTGTCCTCTAACAATGGCACAAACCTGAATTCACCATATTCATTTTTTTCAAATTCTTTTTCCGAAGTTCGCGTAAACACTGTCATAATTTGGACGTTTTCACCAACCGGAATTACAAGCTTCCCTCCTATTTTTAATTGCGCCAATAATGGATTGGGTACAAAAGGAGCCCCTGCAGTAACCACAATACCATCGTACGGAGCTTCTTCTGGCAAGCCTTTGTAGCCATCGCCGAAGATTAACCGCTTAGGTCGGTATCCCAACTTTGGTAAAAACCGTTTTGTTTTTTTGAAAAGTTCGTTTTGGCGTTCAATAGAAAACACAGCAATTCCCATTTCTAATAAAACAGCAGTTTGATAGCCACTACCCGTTCCTATTTCTAGCACCTTATCTCCTTTAGCTACTTCTAACAATTCGGTTTGTCTTGCTACCGTATACGGTTGCGAAATAGTTTGATCGGCAGCAATAGGAAAAGCCTTATCCACATACGCATGCTCAATAAAACTGGAGTCCATAAACAAATGCCGAGGGATGGAATTTACAGCTTCTAAAACATTTTTATTTTCTATTCCTTTGGCTTTTAAGGTTTCAATCAAACGTTTTCGCATTCCTTTATGGGTATAGGTATCTTTCACAGCAGTTAACTTTTAAGCTACAAAATAAATAAACTTTTTAGTTAGCAAGGGGCAAAACACAAGATAAATCAACTTAATTTTAATAATAAATACCCCATTATTTTCCTTCGGAAAAAAGCAGCACAGAGTCAATTGTTTATGGAACTGTAAAAATGTAGCTAGCTTCGTAATTTACCTTGAAAACCGTTACCTTTGCGAAAAACAAAAGCCGATGCTAAAAGCCGGAGTGTTAGGTGCCGGGCACCTTGGGAAAATTCATTTAAAATTATTGGAACAATCTACTAAGTATGAATTGGTAGGTTTTTACGATAAAGACAAAGAAGCTTCTGAAAAAGTAGCTGCTGAATTTGGCTATAAAAGCTTTCCTACCATGGAAGCGCTAATTGAAGCCTGCGATATGGTCGATGTGGTTACACCTACCTTGTATCATTTTGATGCCGCAAAACATGTAATTGAAGCAGGTAAACATTTGTTTATCGAAAAACCAATTACCCACACGGTTCCAGAAGCAGAAGCATTGTTGGAGTTAGCAAAAATTCATAACGTTAAAGGGCAAGTAGGGCAAGTAGAACGCTTTAACCCTGCGTTCATGGCGGTAAACCATAAGATTAAAAACCCGATGTTTATCGAGTCGCACCGTTTGGCAGAATTCAATCCACGTGGGACCGATGTATCCGTAGTACTCGATTTAATGATCCACGATATCGATGCTATTTTAAGTGTGGTACAATCTAAAGTCAAAGAAATTCACGCTAGTGGCGTTTCGGTTATTAGTGAAACACCCGATATCGCCAATGCCCGTATTGAGTTTGAGAACGGCTGTGTAGCCAATCTTACGGCAAGTAGAATTTCAATGAAAAAAATGCGGAAAGCACGGTTTTTTCAGCGGGATGCATACATTTCTGTAGATTTCTTGGAAAAGAAATGTGAAGTGGTAAAAATGAAGGACGCGCCTAAAACACCCGATGATTTTGCGATGATCCTTACCAATGCAGAAGGCATTAAAAAACAAATTTACTTTGACAATCCGAAAGTAGACAACAATAACGCCATTTTAGATGAGCTAGAAACTTTTGCCGATTCAATAAACAACAACACAACACCGGTTGTTAGTTTAGAGCAAGGCACCGAAGCATTGCGAGTGGCGATGCAAATAATTTCGAATTTTAATACTTCGGTACAATTTTAATAACTTCAACTTTGTTGAAACAATTAAAATCAATCAGTAGTCTAAAATTTTAAATTAAAGAGTAAAACCAAACAATAAAATATTTCAGAAGAAAAACAACAACTATGAAAAGTATAGCAGTAATTGGAGCAGGAACGATGGGAAATGGAATTGCCCATACGTTTGCTCAAAGCGATTATAACGTACAATTAATTGACATCTCGCAAGATTCTTTAGATAAAGGAATGGCTACGATCACCAAAAACTTGGATAGAATGGTCGCTAAAGAAAAAATTAGTGAAGAAGACAAAAAGCGTACACTTGCTAATATTACTACGTTTACAAATCTTGTAGATGGTGTAAAATCTGCTAACCTAGTGGTTGAAGCAGCCACTGAAAATTTAGATTTAAAGCTGAAGATTTTCAAAGACCTTGACAAATTCTGCTCTAATGAAACTATTTTAGCGAGTAACACCTCCTCTATTTCGATTACTGAAATCGCTGCCGTAACCTCACGTCCCGAAATGGTAATTGGGATGCACTTTATGAATCCTGTACCAATTATGAAATTGGTTGAGCTAATTAAGGGGTACAGTACCAGTACTGAAACCTATAACACGGTTGAAGAGCTTTCTAAAAAATTAAACAAAGTACCAGTAGAAGTGAATGACTATCCAGGTTTTGTTGCCAACCGTATTTTAATGCCCATGATTAACGAAGCCATTGAAACCTTATACAATGGTGTCGCTGGTGTAGAGGAAATAGACACGGTTATGAAATTAGGAATGGCACACCCAATGGGACCATTACAATTAGCCGATTTTATTGGTTTAGATGTTTGTCTATCAATATTAAACGTAATGTATGACGGATTTAAAAATCCAAAATATGCACCGTGTCCGTTATTGGTCAATATGGTGATGGCAGGTAAAATGGGCGTAAAAAGTGGAGAAGGCTTTTATGATTACGCCGAAAGTAGAAAAGCGGAAACCGTATCAAAGCAGTTTGCTAAGTAAGTAAAGCTCAGGATAATCTAAAAACTGACCCTTCGGCTCCGCTCAGGGTCCTCAACTAGAAACATGGCAAAGATAATCCCTTTTAAAGCTGTACGTCCTACGCGTGACAAAGTGAGCTTGCTCGCCGCACGGTCGTACGATAGCTATACCCCAGAACAAAGGGAATCGCGCCTTCGGGACAATCCGTTTTCGTTTTTGCACATTGTAAATCCTGGTTACAAATACCATAAAGAAATTTCTGGCGAGGAACGCTATTCGTTGGTGAGAAACCGGTATCAAGAGTTTAAGGAAGACGGTGTTTTTATAGAAGATGATAAACCTAGTTTTTACATCTATAAAATTGTAAACCGGGACGGGCTCGAATTTAAAGGAATCGTCGCTGCGGCTAGCACGGAAGATTATAAAAACGACGTCATTAAAAAGCATGAAGAGACCCTTCAATACAAAGAAGTTGTTTTTAAAGAATACCTAAAAACAGTTGGCTTTAACTCCGAAGCAGTGCTACTCACCCATCCAGATAACGAAGAACTTTCAGCTATTATAAGCAAGGTAATGGAAACTCGTGCCGAATATGAGTTTACCACAACCTACCGCGACACCCATTATTTATGGAATGTAGCTGATGATGAAATTATTTCAAAAATAAGCAGTTTGTTTGCGGACATGGGAAGCCTTTATATTGCGGATGGTCATCACCGTAGTGCCTCATCATACTTATTAGCCGAAGATTTAAAGGATGAAAATGATAATCACACTGGAAACGAGCCATACAATTACTTTATGAGTTATCTCATTCCGGAAAGTGATTTAAAAATTTATGAATTTAACCGCTTGGTAAAAGATCTCAACGGATTGAGCAAAGAAGAGTTTTTAATAAAACTAGATGCGGTGTTTCGGATTGAAAATAGAGGATTGGAATATTACAAGCCTACCCAAAAACAGAATTTCAGTATGTATTTGGATGGCGAGTTCTATTCATTATACCTTCGGAAGAACAGCTATACGATAAACAATGCATTGGATGCGTTAGATGCACAAATTTTGTTTACCACCATTTTAAAACCAATTTTAGGCGTTGAAGATCTACGCAACGATCAACGTATAAAATATACCGACGGAAAAAGTGATATGGCGTATGTACAAACAGTAGTAGATACTGGAGATTTTACGGTAGGTTTTGGGTTATTGCCGGTACGTGTTTCAGAAATGAAAAAAATAGCCGATGAAGGCCTAAAAATGCCACCAAAAACCACTTTTGTTCTACCGAAGTTACGAAGTGGCGTCACTATTTACGAGTTTTAGATTGTTTAACAAACTTTAGTTTTTACTAAAACTTCCTATTTGTATTTTACTGAAGAAAAGAGAACGTTATGAGTATTTCAGAAAAAATAAAGACCTTTAAAGAACAATTACCTGAAGAGGTAACTTTGGTTGCCGTTTCAAAAACAAAACCGGTTTCAGAAATTATGGAGGCCTACAATACTGGGCATCGTATTTTTGGAGAAAACAAGGTACAGGAAATGGAAAGCAAATGGCAAGAAATGCCCAAGGATATTGATTGGCATATGATTGGCCACGTACAACGCAACAAGGTAAAATATATGGCACCGTTTGTGAGTTTAATCCATTCGGTTGATAGCAAGCGTTTGTTAAAAGAGATCAATAAACAGGCTAAAAAGGAAGAACGGGTAATTGATTGCCTGCTTCAAATTAAAATTGCCGAAGAAGACAGTAAATTTGGTCTGGATAAAGAAGAAGCATTAGAATTATTGTCTTCGGAAACGTTTCAGAAGTATGAAAACGTCAACGTACTAGGCTTAATGGGAATGGCTACCTTTACGGATGATGAAAAGCAAGTTGCCAATGAATTTCAGAAATTAAAAACTATTTACGACAGTATAAAAGATAAATATAATTTCACAAAACTGTCTATGGGAATGAGTGGTGATTATAACATTGCCATAGAGAAAGGAAGCAATCTAGTACGCGTAGGAAGCGCTATTTTCGGTGAACGAAATTACTAACAAACCACATTACAATTTATATTCAGTAAAAAAGGAGAACGAGATACATGTACGCTATTTTAGATATTGAAACAACTGGTGGAAAATACAATGAGGAAGGCATTACCGAAATAGCAATTTATCGTTTTGATGGTCACGAAATTGTAGATCAATTTAGTAGTTTGGTCAATCCCGAGCGTTCCATCCAGCCTTTTGTGGTAAACTTAACTGGAATAAACAACCAAATGCTACGAAGTGCCCCCAAGTTTTACGAAGTAGCGAAACGCATCATTGAGATTACCGAAGACTGTATTTTAGTGGCTCATAATGCAAAGTTCGATAATCGAATTCTTACTACCGAGTTTGACCGATTGGGATATAAATATGAAAAAAACACTTTGTGTACAGTCGAGCTTTCTAAAAAATTAATCCCAGACCTTCCTTCATATAGTCTTGGAAAATTGGTGAAATCATTAGGAATACCCCTTACCGATCGGCACCGGGCACAAGGCGATGCTAGGGCTACCGTTACATTGTTTAAAATGTTACTTAACAAGGATACTTCAAAAAATATCATTGAAGCGGCCGTTCGTAAAAACCCAAAACGTCAATTAGAACCTAAATTGTTAGATTTAATTGCCGAAGCACCTACTGAAACGGGCGTATACTATATGCACCGGAAAGACGGAAAAATAATCTACATTGGGAAAAGTAAAAACATTAAAAAAAGACTTACACAGCATTTTACTTCAGATAATAGAAAATCAAAACGCATACAGCTAGAAGTTACCAGTGTAAGTTTTGAAAAAACCGGCAGTGATCTCATTGCTCAATTAAAAGAAAGCGAAGAAATTAAGCGCAACAAACCCATTTATAATCGAGCGCAGCGCAAGACGTTATTTAACAACCAGCTTACTTCCTTTACAGATGAGAATGGGTATATCAATCTAACCATTGAAAAAGCAGACGGCAGAAAAAAAGCAATCACCACGTTTACCAATTACCAACAAGCAAAAGCGGTACTTTTTAAAATTACTGAAGATTATAAGCTTTGTCAGAAATTAAATGGTTTACATAAAACACAGGGAAGCTGTTTTCAATATTCTATAAAAGAATGCAATGGAGCTTGCATAAATGAGGAACCCCCAAAGTTTTATAATGAACGGGTGCAACAATTTTTAAAAGAAAAAAGCTATAAAAACCAACACATGCTTATTATTGACCGAGGCCGGGATGTGGAGGAACGATCGGTAGTTTTAATTGAAGATGGACACTACAGAGGTTTTGGGTTTTTCAATTTGAACTATCAAATAACCAATCCTGAAATTTTAAAAACCATTATCAACCCAATGCAAAACAACCGGGATGTACAGCACATCATTCAAAACTATCTTCGGAAGAATAAAAAACTCAAAATAGTAAATCTAGCTAAGGATGCTATTAATTAATTAAACTTAGCTATTTTTATGGCTAAAGATTATTTCTATTGAAAACGGATAAAAGAAGTTACTGGCGACAAAAACTACACGAAGTCATTGCGGAGGCAGACACCCCAATGGGCAAGTTATTTGATGTTATTTTGCTTATTTTGATTCTGCTTAGTGTCCTTTTTGTCATGATAGAAAGTGTAAAAGGACTGCCTGAAAGAGTGTATGACATTTTATACCTTGGTGAATGGGTTATAACCATCTTCTTTACTTTTGAGTACATTGCCCGTATTTTGACCGTAAAAAAGCCTACAAACTATATTTTTAGCTTTTATGGTATCATCGATTTTTTATCGACCATTCCGCTTTATCTCTCTTTTATATTAGTGGGAAGTAATGTATTAATAACTGTAAGAGCCTTGCGGTTATTACGAGTATTTAGAATTTTAAAAATTACGCGTTACATTGGTGAGGCCAATAAATTAAAAAAAGCCCTTAATGACAGCCGTCCAAAAATTTTAGTTTTTCTTTTTGCTGTATTGATTGTTGCGGTTATTTCTGGTACCCTTATGTATTTAATTGAAGGGGAAGAAAGTGGCTTTAACAGCATACCTGTAAGCGTGTATTGGTGTATTGTTACCCTTACCACTGTTGGGTTTGGTGATATTGCCCCTGTTACGCCTTTAGGACAACTTTTAGCTTCAATTATTATGGTTCTGGGGTATGGAATTATAGCCGTACCCACGGGTATTGTAAGTGCTGAATATGCGAGTAAAAAAGACTATGTTCATGTAAATACGCAAGCGTGCAGTAATTGTGGTGCCCTAAAACACCGCGACGATGCTAAATTTTGCCATAAATGTGGTGAAGATCTTTATCCTGAAAATATCAAAAAGAGATAATGCCCTTTAAGTCGTCAACTCTTATTTGTGTAGTGGGCCCCACGGCTATTGGAAAGACTAAATTAGCCATTGAGCTTGCCAAAGCGTTCAATACTGAAATCATTTCGGCCGATTCTCGACAATTTTTCAAAGAAATGACCATTGGCACCGCTGTTCCTTCTACAGATGAATTACGGGCTGCTCCACATCATTTTATTCAGAATAAAACAATTTTTGAACCGTATAGCGTTGGTGATTTTGAAACAGAAGCACTTCAGCTTTTAGATAACTTATTTGCTAAAAATAATGTGGTTATTATGGTGGGTGGTTCGGGACTGTACGTCGATGCTGTAACAAAAGGCTTGGATGAATTTCCAAAAATCCCTAATAAAACAAGGGAAGCCTTAAATTCTGAATTACAAGAAAACGGGTTGAAAGCTCTTCAACAGGAATTAAAAGAAGAAGATCCTTCCTATTATCAAAAAGTAGATTATCAAAATCCACATCGTGTAATTCGTGCCTTGGAAGTTATCCGGACTTCAGGCAAACCATATTCTTCTTTTTTAAATCAAGAAAAAAAACAACGCCCTTTTAAAACTATTTATGTAGGATTAACTGCTGCTCGTGAGCTTATCTACGATCGCATCAACAAACGTGTAGAGATAATGATGGAAGCAGGTTTATTAGAGGAGGTAAAGCAGTTAACACCTTATAAAAATTTAAATGCCCTGCAAACGGTTGGCTATCGAGAGTTATTCCATTATTTAGGTGGAAATAGTTCGTTGGAAAAAGCTGTTTCAGAAATAAAGAAAAATACCCGCAGATTTGCAAAACGACAAAACACGTGGTTCAAAAAAAATGATTCCATTATGTGGTTTGATTATGAAACAACTGCTTCAGAAATCATTTCAACTATAAAATCAAAAAACGCCCTATAAAAGGGCGTTTTTCCACTTATACACTATCTTAATTAATTGTCAACTTCATCTTTAACAACCAAACGGAATCCTTCTCCGTGAATGTTGATAATTTCAACACCATCGTCTTTTCCTAAATATTTACGCAATTTTGCGATGTAAACATCCATACTTCGAGAGGTGAAATAGTTATCATCTCTCCAAATTTTTGTTAGGGCTAGTTCACGAGGCATTAAATCGTTTTTATGCAAGGCTAACAGACGAAGCAATTCGTTTTCCTTAGGAGAAAGTTTAATTGGATCTCCATCGTTATAAGTTAAGAAACGAAGCTTAGAGTTTAAATGGAAGTTTCCAATTTCAAACTCAAATTGTTTGCTATCTGCAATGCTATCGGTGGCTTTTCTTTGGATGATCGCCTTAATTTTCATCAACAAAACTTCACTGTCAAAAGGTTTATTAAGGTAATCGTCTGCTCCTACTTTGTAGCCTTTAAGCACATCTTCTTTCATCGCTTTTGCGGTTAAGAAGATAATAGGAATATCCTCGTTTTTTTCACGAATTTCCTTTGCTAAGGTGAAGCCATCTTTGTAAGGCATCATTACATCCAAAATACAAAGATCGAAATCGTCTTTTTTAAATTTTTCGAAGCCTTCCATGCCATTTTTAGCATGTGTTACTTCATAATCGTTCATAGCTAGGTAGTCTTTTAAAACCGTCCCAAAGTTGGGATCGTCTTCTACCAATAGGATTTTTTTGTTTTCAGTTTCCATAATTTAAGATATTAAGTGTAATTTTATAATGAAGGTACTTCCTTTTCCTTTCTCACTTTCCACATAAACTTGTGCATCATGATCATCAAGTATTCGTTTTACGTAAGCTAAACCAAGGCCGTGCCCTTTAACGTTATGTATATCGCCGGTATGTTCCCGGTAAAATTTTTCAAATATTTTTTTCTGAGTAACTTTACTCATGCCCATTCCTTGATCGCGAATTTTTAAAATAATGTAGTCTTTTACATTTTCAGTATAGACATCTATTTTAGGGGCTTCTTCAGAGTATTTTATTGCGTTGTCAAGGATATTTACTATCACATTTGTTAAGTGAGATTCATTTGCCAGAACTGAAGACTTTAACGCTCCTAAATGGCTTGTTACGTAACCTCCTCGATCTTCTACAATCAACTCTACGTGCGAAATAGCATCGCTAATTAAATCGTGTAACTTAAAGCGCTCTTTCGGTAAGTCTAACTCATTTTTTTCTAATTTTGAGATACGCAACACATTTTCTACTTGTGCGTGCATACGTCTATTTTCGTCACGTATCATTTTCAAATAGCGCTGTAAAAACTCCTCATTGTCCTTTACCTTCGGATTTTTCAAAGAATCCAATGCAAGGTTAATCGTTGCAATAGGGGTTTTAAACTCGTGTGTCATATTGTTGATAAAGTCAGATTTAATTTGTGAAATCTGTCTTTGTTTAAATATCTGTGATAAAGCGCTGGCATAAGCTAATATAATAACTGCCGTAAATATTAATGAAAGTACTGCCATTCCTAAAATGGAATTAAGCACTACTTTTTCTTTTTCTGAAAAATTTACATATAGCTGGTATCCATTTAACCCCTCATCATTTCTAAATAAAGGAACTACATATGTGCTTTCAGGATCTAATGTAAAATTATCTGAACGTACTTTCGTTGCTAAATTATTGCTGTAAATCGCGTATTCAAATGCTGATTTTACACCTCTATTTCTCAACTCTTTGGTTATAAGTTTTTCAATTTCATTACCATCAACTCTTTTGTGCAATGGTGCTTTAGAGGAGATATTAAAATAGGCGTTTTCAAATTGCTTTTTTTCAAAATCCTTCAATCGTTTAAATGAAACTTCATTAGATTCCGAAGGGCTTTCATTATCAATACCTGGATTTATCTTTGTTGTTGTTTTACGGTTTGTCAACCGCTTAAACTGAATACTATCAAAATCCATATCCAAAAAACTAGAAGACAGTTTATAATCTTCTTCCAAAACACCATCAGAATAGATAAAAACCTCGTTAGTCCTATCGTTTTTAGTTTTATAAACCAGCTCACTGAAATTTACATTGTCAGGAACTCCTAAACTATCAACATACGTACTGTATACGTTATAAAAGTCTTCTATTTCCCTGTCTTTAATCTGTTTAGTAACAGAAAAAAGCGTTTGCTGTACATTAAAAGTAAACTGTTCTTCTTTTGTCTGATAGGAATTCGCGATCCAGTATCCCTGTACAAACATAATACCTAGCAGCGACAAACTCATTAGGGCTATAAGTAAGGCGAATAGCTTTTTATTCATAGCCCAAAAGTAAGATTTTAACATTTAGCACAGTTTTGATTTAACCAAATGTTAACAAAAGAAGTTTTATTCGTTATTTCGAACTGTTTTTACTAGGTATTCGTGGATTTTTAATACTTGACTTTTCGTATCTTCTAAGTCCTTGTTTTGTATCACAAAGCTTGCTAATGCCTTTTTTTTATCATCTGGCCATTGGTTGTCCATACGAGACATTATCTCTTTTTCTGTGGTATCATCTCGTTTTAAAACTCGCTGGATTCTCGTTTGCTTTGGGGCCGTAACTAATATGGTGTAATCACAATTTTTATAGTTACCATTTTCAAATAAAATAGCAGCTTCTTTTATACAATAACTGCCATTTTGGTCCTGCACCCAATTTTTGAAATGTTCAGCAACTTTAGGATGGATTATACCGTTTACCTTTTTTAATAATTCTGAATCATTAAAAATTTTATCGGCTACGTATTTTCGGTTTAATCCGTTTTCGTTGTATGCTTTTTCCCCCAATATTTTAAGTAGTGCCAATTCTATTTCCTCAGAAGCATTGGTGAGTTTTTTCGCTTCAATATCTGCTATGTACGTAGGTATTCCTAATTCGTTAAACATAGTTGCTACCGTAGTCTTCCCACTTCCAATACCCCCTGTTAAGCCTACTATCTGTCTCTTATACACATCTCCGAGCCCACGAGACCTCTCTACATCTCGT